>ERZ1740058.845-NODE-845-length-18697-cov-6.244341_pt1 | contig 18697 bp, 12 predicted proteins | sample MGYA00581745_ERZ1740058 | MGnify/ENA primary metagenome ERZ1740058 (study PRJEB43018, sample SAMN04849742) | marine metagenome | isolation source: floating plastic debris | place: Pacific Ocean | collected 2008-08-30 | study: EMG produced TPA metagenomics assembly... | reverse complement strand
CAAACTGTCTACGACGAGGTTATCCACCAAATAAGATGAACCAAACTACTCGACTAATCACGTACCTGCTTCGGTTAGGGACCCTGCTGAGTGCGGCCGGATTTATTGCTTCCACCCTGATTCAAATTTACGCTCGCTTCTTTATGGAGAGTGCTCCCTCCTGGACCGAGGAAGTAGCCCGCTTTTTCTTCGTATACGCCATGAGCTTTGCCGCCGGAATCGCGCTGAAAGATCATTACTACGTCAGTTTGGATGTGTTCTATAATCGGTTAAACGATAAGCAAAAAAGCAGGCTTAGGGTGGGAATTTCTCTTTGTACCTTAGTACTGTTTTTAATACTAACCCTCTTTTCCGTTCAGTTTATTGTACTGGGTATTCCCGAAAAATCGCCTAGCCTGGGACTGACGATGGCCCTGGCTTTTGGCAGCATGTTTATTATGGGAGCTTCGGTTAGCTTTTATGCTTTTATTGATACAATCAACCTACTGAAGAAGCAGTCATGATTGGAGTACTGATTATCGTCTTCATCGTAGGGCTCATCTTACGCTTCCCTATCGCCTTCTCATTGGGGTTTTCCTGTCTGGTATACGTACTGCTAGCCGGTATTCCGCTGATTGTGTTGCCCATGAAAATGTACTCGGGCATCGATGTATTCATTCTGCTCAGTATACCGGGGTTTATTCTGGCCGGAAACCTGATGAACGCCGGAGGGTTAACCGAGAAAATTATCGGATTTTGCAATCACCTACTGGGGCATATTCGGGGTGGTTTGGCACTGGCCAACATCGGAGCGTCCATGCTCTTTGCCGGTATTTCGGGTACGGCGGTTTCCGATACCGCCAGCATTGGGGCTATTTTGATTCCTGCCATGAAAAAAGAAGGCTACGGAGCGGGGTTTTCCTGTTCGGTTACTGCATCTTCATCTACCGTTGGCCCCATTATTCCACCTAGCGTGCCTATGATTATTGCCGCTACCCTTACGGGTTTATCGGTAGGAAGATTATTCCTGGCCGGGGCGGTGCCGGGTTTGCTGTTGGGCATCGGACTAATGGTGGTGGCCTACTACATTTCGGCAAAAAAAAATTACCCTAAACACCCCCGTAGTAGTTTAAAGCAGGTTGGCCGGGCGTTCGTCGATACGTTCTGGGCATTGCTGATGACCTTTATTATTCTGTTCGGGATTATTGGAGGGGTATTTACTCCTACCGAGGCTTCCATAGTGGCGGTATTCTACGCGTTGCTAATTGGAACCCTGGTCTACAGAAAGCTCAATTTTAGCAATCTCCAAAGCATTGTACTAGACTCAATGAAGACTTCGGCTTCGTTAATGGTGCTGGTGGGGTTTGCTAACCTCTTCGGGTGGATTCTGATTACTGAGCGCTTTCCTCAACTTATTGCCGGGGCTATTCTGGATTTTTCTACTAATAAGTATGTGGTACTGCTGCTGATTAACCTGCTACTTATTTTCGTCGGTACTTTTATGGAAACCATTGCCGCTCTGCTCATACTGTTTCCTATTTTGCTGAAAGTAGCGATAGCTGTAGAAGTTGACCCCGTTCACTTTGCCGTCATTGCCGTACTCAACCTGATTATCGGACTCACTACCCCACCGGTGGGCGTGTGTTTATTTGTGGCCTCCAGCATCGGAAAGGTTTCCTTGACCGAGGTGAGTCGGGCCACAATGCCATTCTTAGCGGTGAGCCTGCTCGTACTGGTACTGGTTACTTTATTCCCGGATTTAGCTTTGTTCTTACCGCGCCTGTTTATGGATTAGCTACATCTATTTGCTTTTGAAAGGCAGTAGATTATAGGCTATTCGGTCAATGAAGACCGTCTCGTTCCCAAGGCAAAATGAGTTCCAAGCTGATCAATAATGTCTCTACCGAACTCAGGCACAGCTAAAAGCCACTGTCTAGTTTATGTCTAGTAAGCATGTTGTTGAATTTTGGATATTATGCTTAGACTTACTCCCCGAGTCAGTATCCTAGTGTTGTAGGATGCTTGCCCCAAGAGTAGTATAAGTAAATCTGAAGGACGAATAAACAACTAATACACAACCAACATGACCGCAGGAGTGCTGTGGGCAATATTCGCCGGGCTAACGCTTGGTTTGTACGCGCTGCCCGAAAAATTCACTAAAGACTTTAAGTACGAAAACACCTGGAGTCTATTCTTCTTACTCACGATGTTTGTCGTACCAATCATCGCCTCCCTAACGCTAATTGACGGGTATAATGAAGTTTTTTCTTCGCTGCCCAACGATATACTAATCAAGATGGCCTTAGCTAGTTTCCTGTGGGGCACCGGAGTGATGATGTGGAGCAAAGCAATCAACCATATTGGCTTATCGTTAGGCTTTTCTCTCTTCATCGGTACCGTGATTTTGGTAGGCTCTTTATTACCCTTTTTGGTAGATGGCTTGCCCCCAACCAATGCCTTACTGGTAATTTTGCTGGGGTTATTCATCGTTTTGGTAGGCATCGTTGCTAACGGCCGGGCCGGTCTGATTCGGGAGCAGGATGAGCAGGAGGTTGAATCCGCTGATACCTCTGAGAAAAGTTCTACCGGCTTAGGAATCCTGATTGCCGTGGGGGGAGGCTTACTGGCTACCGGTTTCAGCTATGCCAATGCCGTGGGGCGACCGGTACTGCACGAAGCCAGCCAGCAGTCGGGAAACGCCGACTGGATCACGGCGGTAGCCGTGATGTTTCCGATCTTTATCAGTGGCGGCATTGCCATGACCGCCTACTTCCTCTGGCAACTTTCGGCTAAAAATGCCTGGAAAAACTTCAGTACGCCTCATTTCAGCAAAAATTTCGGTCTGATCTCAGTGATGGCAGTGATTCACTACGCTGCATCGGCATTGTTTGCCTTCGCTGCTTTCCGGCTAGGAGACGCGGGTAACACCGTAGGTTACGCTATCTTCAATACTGCTAGTGTGGCTACCGCCATCGTCAGCGGATTAGTCACCGGAGAATGGGTTAACGCCTCCGCCAAGGCACGCCGTCTATTGTACACGGGCCTGGGCTGTATGGTGGTTGGTATCGTGCTTATAGCCGTAGGAAACAGCTTAGTTTAGACAATTAGCAATGAGCAATTTGCGGGGCACCCCGTGCAGTTAACAATTGAAAATTGACAATGAATAATGAAGAGTGATTTAAAGCGAACTATTGATTAACAATAGGCAACCGTTAACAACTGAGCAATCGAACTATCGAACAATTGAGCCATAGAATCATATGAAGTACCCTTTGATCATCGTATTTTTTGTCCTGCTTAGCTTTTCGTACTTAGATGTTAGTGCTCAACCCCAACCTACTGAGGCTTACCGGGAGAGTAGTCAACTCATTCGGGACCTGAGCGGGCATCACTGGAAAATGAAGAAGATGTATCCGGGGCAGGGCATTAAAGCGGGTATCCCGCAATTGCCTCCGGAAGATATCGAAACCCTGGTGTGGAATCCCGCTAGCGTACCCGGCGATGTGTATACCGACCTATGGAAAGCCGGAGTAATTGATGATCCTTATTTTGGCCGAAATAGTGCCAAAGCCCAGTGGGTGATGTACGACGAGTGGTGGTACGTAACCCAGTTTAACGTAACCGATGATCTGACCGATAAAGTAATCCGGCTTCACTTCGACGGGGTAGATTATAGCTGTGAAGTATGGCTAAATGGCATTCACCTCGGAAGCCACCAAGGAGCATTCTCGCCCTTTTCGTTTGATATTACCGAAGCAATCCGTTCCGCCCAGGACCGTCTCCAAAGTCAGAATATCTTGGTAATCAAGCTCGATCCGCCTCCGCAGGTCAACAACCAGGTGGTAGGCAGTAAAACCCCCTGGTTTGGCGACTACTGGCGTGACTTGGTGCCCTTCGGTATCTGGCGGCCCATTAGGATAGAAGCCACGGGGGCAGTACGCATTGATGATCTGTACGTGCATTCCGATCTTAATGAAAATGCCTCAGCTAATGTAAATCTGGAATTGACCCTGGAAAATACTGGTAGCACTACGCGTGAAGTGACGATAAGCGCATCGCTACAAGGATACAACTTTACTTCTGACCCTATTGCAGTACAAATAACCGAAACCGTTGCGCCCGGTCTGCATACCATCAAGAAAACCGTAGCTATAGACAACCCTAAATTGTGGTGGCCCTGGGATTTGGGTGACCCTAATCTGTACCAAGCTCAGGTTACCGTGCACGAAGGTGATGCCTTTCAGGATAAAACCGAGACTACCTTTGGCATTCGGGAAATCGAAATGGAGTGGAACCCCGGATTCACCAAAGATGAAGTGAGCTTTCCCCGAACGATTATGCTCAACGGGAAAAACCATTTTATTCGCTCGGCCTGCTGGGGAGGTCCGCCCGATATTTTTGTTGGGCGCACTTCAGTAGAAGAGTATAAGGAGCTGATTCGGCTGGCCAAGGAGGCCAATATGAACAACATCCGGATTTTTGGTTGGCACCCGCCGGAAATCCCGGAATTTTACCAGATGTGTAACGAAGCCGGACTCACCGTCTGGCAGGATGTAATTCCCCTAGGGACGGGTAACATGCCACGCGATCAGGAGTTTCTGGATGGAGTGATCGCCGAAGGGGTGGCGGTGATCAAGGAGCGGCGTAATCACCCCTGCCTGATCCTGATTGAGGGAGGGGAAGAGATGTTTTTGCGGGCTTCGGACCCCGAGTTTACGAACAATTTTCTGTTGCGCCTGGGCGATTCGTTACAGCAGTACGTTGACCTACCCTACGTGCCGGATTCACCCCTCACCTCAGAAACCGCGCTTAGTGTGGGTTACAAGCCTAAAGAAGCGGTTCACGCACTCATGTACTTTTACGGCATGGGCCACGCCCTGATGGAAGATTGGTACGGCTCTCTGGACTACCCCATTGTACCCGAACTGGCCATCACCTCGGTTCCTTCGGTAGAAAGTTTGAAGAAATTTATTCCGCAAGAAGAGATGTGGCCACCTGGCCTGAGTTGGGGGCACCACTGGGCCGACCTGGATCGATTAAGAATTCAGAATTTTGATGCTTTTGGCGATGAGCGTACCGGCTCCCTGGAAGAATTTGTGAACGCCACCCAGGATGCTCAGGGTATCATTTTCCAGCTATCGGTAGAGCACTTCCGTCGGCGAAAGCCCCGCACCAGTGGCATCAGTCTCTGCCACTTTATTACCTACTGGCCGGATATGAAGTGGGGCATCATCGACAATTATCAGCAACCTAAACGCTCCTACTATTTTGTGCAGCGAGCCTATCAGCCTTTGTTAATCAGCCTGCAGTTTGATAAGCGCCGATGGAAAAATAACGAACCATTTCAGGGTGAAATCTGGATTATTAATGATCTTAATCAGAGTTACCAGGGAGGCCAAGTAAAACTTCGAATAGAAGATAATGATGGCAACCCGCTGGCAGAAGAAACATTTAGAGTTGAGGAAATTGCTGAGAATAGTTCAGTAAAATTGACCGATATTAGTCAGGATGTGCTGGCCAAAGTAGATCAGAGCTTTAGGATTGAACTGGAATTGGTAGGGGAAGACGGAGAGCAATTATCCACCAACGAATACCTACTTCTAATCGGCGACCAAGAGCAGGCATCAGCCCAGTTTAAGGAGATGGGTCGGGAGATCAATCAGACCATTGGTAAATATACCTACGGAAATTACTACCGCTTCTTTCCCGAACTGAACGGCGAACAAGGCTGGGACAGTGAAACCGATACCCCCCGCGCCAAAGGGTTTGAGCAATGAACAGTGTGCAATGAGCAGTGTACAGTTAACAATTGACAATGGAAAATGGAAAGACAAATGACACTTTAGCAATTGAGCAATAGAACAATCGAGCAATTGAATCATTGAACAATTAACAACACACCATGCCCCAACAGAAACGAGAGATTGTACTGATAACCATTATCGTTGCCCTGGGCGGATTCCTACTGGGATTCGATGCTTCTGTCATCTCTGGGGTGGTAAAATTTATTGAGCCGGAGTTTAATCTTTCCAAAATTGAGCTGGGATGGGCGGTGAGCTCTATTACGCTTACCGCTGCCCTAGGAACGCTGGTGGCTGGTCCACTTAGTGATAGGCTAGGTCGTAGACGCCTGCTGACGTATGCTTCGGTATTATTCACTATTTCCGCCTTGGGTTCGGCCCTGGCACCCACCTTCTTCTGGCTAATCGTTGCCCGTTTGATCGGCGGACTAGCAGTAGGGGTAGCCCTGATCATTGCCCCGGTTTACATTGCTGAAGTGGCGCCACCCCGCTACCGCGGACTGCTGGTTTCTTTCAACCAACTAAACATCGTCATTGGCATTTCAATCGCATTTTTCACCAACTACCTTATTCTTCAGTTTGGGCAATCCGATGCCGGGTGGGCGCAGGCACTGGGTTTTGGAAAATGGAACTGGCGATGGATGCTGGGGCTGGAAACGCTGCCAGCCATATTCTACTTTTTGGGCCTCTTCTTCGTTCCCCGTAGCCCCCGTTGGCTTATGATGATGAACCGGGAAGAGGAAGCACGCAAGGTGATGAGACGCTTTAGTCCGGAAGAAGGAATTGCCGAACAGGTGAATGAAGTAAAAGCCAGTCTGGCCGAAAGCAGAAAGCGTAAACCCGTATCGCTCAACGATCTATTCGCCCCGGAATTACGGTTTGTACTCACTGTAGGACTGGTTGTGGCCGTCTTCCAGCAGATTACCGGAATTAACTCGGTGTTGTTCTACGCCCCAATGATCTTTGAGCAGACCGGCATTGGTACGGATAGTTCGTTTGTACAAGCTATTCTGGTGGGCCTGACTAATCTGGTAGCAACCGTGGTAGCAATGGCCACTATTGACCGACTGGGAAGAAAACCGTTGTTGATCGTCGGAATGGCCGGGATGGCCCTCTGCTTATTCGTTTTAACCTTTGGCTTCTATTCGGCCACCTACACCATTAGGGATGAGGCATTAGCCAGCTATCCCGCCGAGGTTGACCGCACTGCTTTAGAAACGCTCAAAGGGCAACAGTTTGAGAGTGAAGGAGCGTTTAAACTTGCCCTTACCAATACACTTGGAGAAAAAACCGTAGAGCAGTTTACTACTACCTTGGTAAACGGAGCTATATCACTAAATACACTGGTGATTCTATTGGGTATTCTGGGTTTTGTGGCTGCCTATGCAGGTTCTATCGGGCCGGTAATGTGGGTACTATTCTCCGAGTTATTTCCCAATCGGGTGCGGGGCTTGGCTATCTCCTTTGTCGGGCTGGTTAACTTATCCATAGCCTTTGGTATTCAACTAATCTTCCCCTGGGAATTAGCTCGTTTAGGAAGCGGTACCACCTTTCTGATCTATGCATTATTCGCCGTATTAGGGCTATTATTTATTGTTACCAAAGTACCGGAAACCAAAGGGAAAACGCTGGAAGAACTGGAGGCCTTGCTGGTAAAAAGAGATGTTGAATTAACTACAACCAAAACTAGCGCACGTCTGTAACGGGTGCGTTCACTAAAATGAATAGTCCAGAAAAAATAGTATTTGATTTAAGCGGCCATCAGTGGCAGTTTGAGGGCATCTCTCCCGGCCGGGGGATTGAATTAGGGTTTAATGAATTGCCTCCGGATATCACGGGAGATTCCTTCAATTGGTCGTTTGCTACCGTTCCCGGCGATGTGTATACCGATCTCTGGCGAGCGGGCTGGATTGATGACCCCCACTACGGACGTAACAGCCTAAAGGCGAAGTGGGTAGCCGAACGAGAGTGGTGGTACAAGCGGCAGTTTGACGTTCCCCCCGAAATGGAAGGAAAACGAATCCGGCTGGTGTTTGAGGGAGTAGATTTCGGCTGCGATGTGTGGTTCAACGGACAACTACTGGGCACCCACGAAGGTATGTTTTCCGCTTTCAAGTTTGATGTGACCGACCTGGTTCGTTTTGATAGCCTACGCTTCGGTACCAACGTGCTGATGATTCGACTGCATCCGGCTCCGCGCCGCTACAGTCAGGTGGCCGGTCGTAAGCCCGCCTGGCACGGCGATTATTGGGTAAGCTTACCCCCCACGGGCATCTGGCGTCCGGTCCGACTGGAGGCCACGGGAGAAATTACTATTGAAGATACTTACGTTCAGTCTACCATCAACCCTGATGGGTCGGCTGATCTTGCCATTCAGGTTGAATTGGAAAACCCCGTTGAAAGCGCTCGAAATGGTAATGTGGCTGTCGTGGTTACCGGAAAGAACTTTGAGTCGGAAGAATACAGAGCTCAAGTAAGTCAGTCGGTGGAAGCCGGTGATACTCAACTTAAGCTTGCGGTATCTGTACCCGATGCCCAGCTGTGGTGGCCCTGGGATCGGGGCGAGCAGCATTTGTACCAGGCAGAAGTACGGGTGCGGGATGAGCAAGGAAATTTTCAGGATCAAACCGAAACCAGCTTCGGAATTCGGGAGCTGAAAATGACGCGAAATCCCGGCTTTAGTGAGAAGCAAGTAGAAAATCCCTGGACAGTGAATATTAACGGCCAACCGCACTTTATGCGATCCGGCACCTGGGGCGGGCCACCGGACATCTTTTTCGGACGAGCCCACCCATCCAAGTATCGGGAATTGATCCGACTGGCCAAGGAAGCTAATCTCAACAACCTGCGCATCTTCGGTTGGCACCCCCCCGAGATACCCCTCTTTTATCAGCTTTGCGATGAAGCCGGAATCACCGTCTGGCAGGATGTGGTGCCCCTGGCTAGCCTCTCGCTTCCCAAAGACGAAGATTTTAAGCAAGTCGTATTCGCTGAAGCTATTCAACTAGTAAAGCGGCAGCGGAATCATCCCAGCCTGGTGCTGCTCGAGGGTTCGGAAGAACTATTTATGACGGCGGCCGACCCGGAATACAATCTGGAATTTGTCAACGAGCTAGGCGAAGCCATTCGCCCCTATACTTCCCTGCACTTTTTACCTTCCTCTCCGCTAAGCGATGAAGTAGGACTAAAGTTAGGGTTTAAACCGAACGAAAGCTTTCATGCGAACGACCTGTTTTACGGAGAAGGAGAGTTTACGATGGAAGAGTACTTCCCCAGTCTGGACTACGCCGTAATTCCCGAACTGGCCATCTCTTCCTGTCCCAATGTAGATAGTATCCGTAAGTTCATTCCTGAAGCGGAACTATGGCCTCCTGGCCCTAGCTGGGGGCATCACTGGACTGACTTTGATGTGCTCAAAACCCTCAATTTTGAAGTGTTGGGCGATGTCTCTACGAACTCATTAAATGAGTTTGTAGAAGCTACCCAAGTAGCCCAGGGTACTATCTTTCAGTACGCACTGGAGTATTACCGAACCCGTAAGCCGCGAACCAGCGCCGTGTGCATCTGCCACTATATTACTTTCGCCCCGGATATGAAATGGGGGATCGCAGATTACTATCAGCAAACCAAGCTCTCGTATGATTACGTGCAGCGGGCTTATCAACCGTTGCTAATCACTTTGCAGTACAACCGCCGCCGCTGGTTACCCGGTGAGACTTTTAGGGGAGCTATTTGGGTAGTAAATGATTATTTCCGCACCTACGCCAACTGTATTGTCCGTCTACAATTTCTGGATCAGAATCAATATGTCCTAGAAGAAAAGGAGATCAATATTACTGCCATTGGGGAAGACAGTTCCTCGTCAGTAGCGGAAGTAACGTGCGAGGTTCCAGGAGCAGTAGGTGAAAAGTTCTACGCTAAACTCACCTTGAACGATGAGCACGGACAGGAGCTTTCGGCAAATGAGTATACACTGTTGGTAGCCGATGAGCCGACTGATCGAGCCAGGCTACGGGAGCTAGGCGAGGAGGCTCGACGTATTAAGGATTATTTCGGCTGGGCAAGCTACTTCCGCTACTTCCGGGGGTTATCCGGGGAAGATGGTTCTACTGAGGCGGATGAGCAACTGCCCACGGCGGATGGGTTTTAGCTTTAACCTAGTTTTTAACTGAAGATATAGCAATGAGGGATTCCGCTACTAAAGTGTTATTAAGCCATCAGCAGGGGGTGGGCGTTATTTCGCTGAATCACCCTCCGGCTAATGCCTACGATATTGATCTGATGACTCAGCTGGAGCAGCAGGTGATAGCTGCCAATGAGAATAACGATATACGGGCGGTCTTACTGAACAGTGCCCTGCCTAAGTTCTTCTGTGCCGGGGCCGATATTCGGGTGTTCGGGGAGAACGATATCGCCACCAATCAGGTACTGGTCGCTAAGGCTCGTCAGGTAGCGGAACGTATCAACAGTAGCAATAAGATCTATATCGCCGTACTTACCGGGCACACGTTAGGCGGTGGGCTGGAGCTAGCAATGGCCTGTGACCTGCGCCTGGCGGCCGAAGGAGACTATTTGCTGGGCCTGCCGGAAGTAAAGCTGGGTCTCATACCCGGTAATGGTGGTACCCAACGGTTTCTTCGACTAATTGGGGCTGCAAAAGCCCTGGAGCTAATGGTTACCGGAGAAAGTATTCATCCTTCTGAAGCCTTTCGCCTAGGACTGGTCAATCGTCTGTATTCGGCTGATATGATTGCGGAAGAATCCATGAAATACGCTCAGGCTCTGGCTTCAGGACCTTCTTTGGCTATTGCGGCTATCAAGCGCAGTGTTTGCCTTGGGGAAGGAATGACTTTAAGTGTGGGGCTAAAGTTAGAAGAAAGCCTGGTAAACCCTTTATACAACTCAGAAGATGCCGCAGAAGGATACGCTGCTTATGTTGAAAAGAGACTACCTCGATTTAAAGGAAAATAGAAACCTAGAGTCAGAAGACGGAAGACAGGAGTCCGAAGACTGGATACCAAAGTTAGAAGTTTGAAGAAGGAAGTTCAAAGTTCAGAGTTCAGAGTTTGGAAATGAAGATTGAGCAATTAAATGAAATTAGGAGATCTAAGTAATGAGCAGTAAACAATGAATAGTCACACATTAAATAATTAGCAATCATCCAATTAACAATCGCACCATTGAACCATCGAGCTTTAAGCCACTGACCAATAACCAAAACGCTAGAACACTTTAACACCTAAACACTATAATACAATAACACCAAAAAAATGGAAGACCTAACAACCAAAGAAGCAGTAAAAGATTATCGCTGTTACATCAACGGTCAGTGGATTGATCCCTCCGGGGAATGGATAGAAGTACAAAACCCCGCTAACGAAGAAGTATTTGCCCGCGTAGCCGTAAGCACCCCCGATCAGGTGAAGTACGCTCTGGAAACCTCCGAAAAGGCTCAGTTAGCCTGGCAGGCGTTACCGGCTATCCAACGTGGAAACTATATTATGAACATCGTCGATCTGCTGAAGAGAGAGCGGGACTATTTCGCCCGACTGTTGGTGATGGAGCAGGGGAAAACCCTGGCCGAAGCCTACGGTGAAGTAGACGATACTATGCGTTACCTGAGCTACTCGGCTGAGGCCGCTCGCCGGTTGGAGGGAAGTATTTTCCCTTCGGATAATCCGCACGAGCAGTTATCTATTCATAAAGTACCCTACGGAGTGACCATCGGTTTGTGCGCTTATAATTATCCCTTGGCACTCATTGGCCGGAAGGTAGGGCCAGCACTGGTAACCGGGAACAGCATGATTATTAAGCCTCACGAACTAACCCCCGTTACCGCATCGGAGTTCTGTCGATTAGCGGATGAAGCCGGACTACCGGCCGGAGTGCTAAATCTGGTGGTAGGCACCGGGGCCGACGTAGGCCGTATGCTGGTAGAAAGCTCAATTACAAAATTGGTGAGCGTGACCGGTAGCATTCGGGCCGGGCAGGAGATTTACAAGTCGGCGGCCCCCAATATTACCGCACTTTCGTTAGAGTTAGGCGGAAAAGCTCCCTTTATTGTACTGGACGATGCCGATATTGACAAAGCTGCGGAAGCTGCCGTAACCGCCCGCTACGCCAATTGTGGGCAGGTTTGTATCTGTAGTGAAATGATTATGGTAGACGAAAAGGTAGCTGATGAATTTACCGACAAAGTACTCAAACAGGTGGCAAAGCTGAAAGTAGGTAACCCGATGGAAGCAGTTGATATGGGACCAGGAGTAAGTACTGCCGGCTTAGCTCGAGTAAATGATATAGTGCAGCAGAGTGTGGCGCAGGGAGCTGAATTGGCTACCGGAGGCAAACGGCCCCAAGGTGAATACTTTGAACGCGGCAACTGGTACGAACCTACCGTATTACTGAATGCCAAGAATGATCACGCGGCTATCGAGCAGGAGATATTTGGTCCGGTGCTGCCCATTATGCGAATATCCGGATACGAGGAAGCCTTGGCATTAACCAACGCCCGTCAGGAGGGGCTATCAGCTTATTTGTATACGAAGGATTATACCCGCTTTATGCATGCTATCGATAATCTCCAGGTAGGCACCATCTTCATTAACCGGGGCATTGTCGGATACATCCAAGGCTATCACTCTGGCCATAAACATAGTGGCTTGGGTGGCGAAGACGGGGTATACGGTATAGAAGGTTACCTACAAAAACGAACTATCTACCTTTCTTACTAACCGGAGACAGAATTCCGGACTCCAGTCTCCAGATTCCAATTATATAATATCTATGATCAACCAAAAGCCAATTCAACTCAAAGGCATCACCTGGGATCATACCCGAGGCTTCACCTCAATGGTGGCTACGGCTCAGCGGTTTCACGAGCTACATCTGGAGGTGGAAATTGAGTGGAAAAAGCGATCACTTCAGGCTTTTGCCGACGAACCCATCGATCAGTTAGCCCAGCGGTACGATCTGCTGGTCATTGATCATCCCTGGACCGGCTTCGCGGCTCGCACCGGAGTTATTCAACCCCTGAACGATTTGATACCCAATAGCCTGCTGGAGAATTTAGCAGCAAACTCAGTTGGGAAATCGCACGAAAGTTATTCGTATAATCAGCAGCAGTGGGCATTGGCCATTGATGCCGCTACTCCGGTAGCTGCCAGCCGTCCCGACCTGTTGCACAAATACAACTGTGAACTACCTATCAGGTGGAATGATTTGTTGGCACTGGCAAAAGGGGGAAAGGTTGCTATTCCCGGCATTCCGCAGGATACTTTGATGAGCTTCTACATGCTGTGCTCTACCCTGGGCGAAGACGTGTGTAGCACCTCAGATTACGTAGTATCAGAAAAAATAGGGGGGCAGGCGTTGACAATGTTACGCGAATTGGGTAAGCACATCAAACGGGAATGTTTCGACTGGAACCCGATTCAGGTCTACGAAGCAATGACACTGAGTGACGGTTACGTTTATTCTCCCTTTGCTTACGGCTACGCCAACTACGCTCAGGAGGGCTACGCCCGTAAATTACTCACGTTTCACGATACGGTTAGTATTGATGGGCAGAACCTGATCACTACCCTGGGCGGCACTGGACTGGCTATCTCCGCCCATTGCCAGCATACGAAATGGGCCGCTCGCTACGCCGCCTACGTAGCCCACCCGGATATTCAGAAGGCACTTTACGTGAATTTTGGTGGTCAACCCGGACATCGGGAAGCCTGGTTGGATGAAAGTAACAATACGCGGTTGTCTAACTATTTTCGCAGTACGTTGCCCACCCTGGATCGAGCGTTTTTACGTCCCCGCTACGCCGGGCATATGTATTTTCAGGATCGGGCCGGGGCACCTATCCGGGAGTTTATGATGCAGGGTGGAGATAGCCAATTATTACTACAAGAATTAAATCAGCTTTACCGGGAATCGCTGGAGAAAACGCAGTGATTTCAGTTGATAGGGGATAATTGAAAGTGGATAGCTGGTAGGGAATATTATTTTTCATAGTCCTCAAAATGGACGAAAATGTAGGGACTTGATTCATCAACTTCACTCTCAGCGAAATTTAAAACTAACGTACAGTCTATCACATATAATTTATATGAAGGATTTACGATTGCAAACAGTTCAACATACTGATATTCAATGATTCATCAACTGTCCACTGTTAATTTTCAAATAGTATAATGAAGCTACTGGAAGGCATCACCGTATTAGAATTTTCTCAGTTTATGGCAGGACCATCCGCCGGACTGAAAATGGCTGATCTGGGAGCTAGGGTTATCAAAATTGAACGGCCTGGCAGTGGTGAAGGTGGCCGGCAAATCGTAATCAAAAACTTATTCGTAGGTAACGACAGCCTAGTATTTCATACGATCAACCGCAATAAAGAATCCTACGCGGCTAATTTGAAGAATGAAGAAGATCTGGATAGAGTGAAAAAACTGATCGCCCAGGCTGATGTCATGACCCACAATTTTCGTCCGGGGGTGATGGAAAAAATTGGGCTAGACTACGCTTCGGCACAAAAGAACAATCCCCGGATTGTGTACGGGGAGGTGAGCGGCTACGGTAGTCAAGGTCCCTGGGCTAGCAAACCCGGACAGGACTTACTGGTGCAGTCGGTATCGGGTTTGACCTACCTTACCGGCAACAAAAACGATCTGCCCACCCCGATGGGTATGGCCGTGGTAGATATGCTTACCGGAACGCACCTGGCTCAGGGGATACTAGCCGCTTTGGTGCAAAGAGGAAAAACCGGAGAAGGGGCGAAGGTATCGGTTAGCCTGCTGGAGTCTGCACTGGATTTTCAGTTTGAGGTGCTCACCGCCTACCTGAATAGTGAACAGCCACCACCCCAGCGGGCGGAGACAGGTAATGCCCATGCCTATTTAGGAGCTCCCTACGGGGTGTATCCTACCCAAGATGGTCATCTTGCCATTGCGATGATCCCTTTGCCTAAGCTGACTGATTTTATGCAAACTGAACTGCCGGAAGCATATAAAGAGACTGACGCCTGGTTTGAGAAGCGGGACGAAATTATGGGCTGGTTAGCCAATCATTTTAGGCAAAAAACCACCCGAGTTTGGTTGCATTCGCTGGAATCTGCGGGGGTATGGTGTGCCGAGGTGCTGAACTACGCTGAACTGATGAATCATGCCGGATACCGGGTGTTACAGATGGAGCAAGTGGTAGAGACCGCTGATGGGACAAAAATTCAGACTACCCGATGTCCGATTCGGGTAGATGGGAAGCGGGTATTCTCCCGCAAATCTGCCCCTAAGGTAGGGGAGGATAACCTGCGTATTGAAGCAGAATTAGACCTAAGCGACTTGCCCCGATGAAACCACTGCACGGAATTACGGTTGTAGACTTTAGCCAGTTCTTATCGGGTCCTTCGGCCAGTTTGCGATTGGCCGACCTGGGGGCCAGAGTAATTAAAGTAGAGCATCCCGAACACGGTGATATTGGTCGTAACCTTTATATGTCCAGTGTTCGTATCAACGAGGAATCTTCGTTCTTCTATGCCATCAACCGGAACAAAGAGAGCTTCGCCGCCAACCTCAAAGATGAAAATGACCTAGCTAAAGTGCTGAAGCTTATCGATCAGGTCGATGTAGTGATGCATAACTTCCGTCCCGGAGTAGCTAAGCGACTGGGAATATCCTACGAAACCATCAAGCAACGAAAGCCTAGTATCATATACGGGCGTATTTCTGGTTACGGTATCGAAGGTCCTTGGGCTGGTAAACCTGGTCAGGATTTGCTAGTGCAGTCGATTTCGGGACTAACTTGGCTGAGTGGAAATGAGGGCAATGGACCGGTTCCAATGGGGTTAGCAATAGCTGATATATTCACCGGCGCCCATCTGGCGCAGGGAATCTTGGCGGCATTAGTGCGTCGGGGTATCAATGGAGAGGGAGCACTCATTGAGGTAAACATGATGGAGTCTATCATTGATCTCCAGTTTGAAGCTATCACTACCTACTTACAAGATGGTGGGAAACCGGTAAAGCGAACAGCTCACAACAACGCTCATGCCTATCTGGGCGCACCCTACGGAATTTACCAAACCAGTAATGGCTATCTTGCCCTGGCAATGGGACAGATACCGGTTTTGGGGGAGTTATTAGACTGCCCCGATTTGCTGAAGTATCGGGAAAAAGGAAGTTGGTTCACCCAGCGGGACGAAATTAAGGCGATTCTGGCAAAGCATCTTACTCGCCAAGCCACCGAATCCTGGCTGGAAATACTGGAACCAGCCGATATCTGGTGTGCTGATGTGCTGGATTGGGATCGCCTACTGGCTCATGAAGGGTTTAAAGTACTCAATATGATTCAGTCGGTAACGATGAGTAATGACTTGTCTTACCAGACCACTCGTTGTCCGATAACGCTAAATGATGAACAGCTAATTTCCCGTCGGGGCGCGCCTATTTTGGGCGAGCATAATGCTGCGTTAGATGAAGAGTTCGGGCTATGAAATACACCTACTGTCAACTAAACTAGCCTGAATAACGTCAACAATAGCTAAGCCCATTTCCCAAATCCGCTACCGTTTGCTGTTTATGGTATTTTTTGTGAGGTGATCAACTACATGGATCAGAGTAATACTTCTATTACTGCCTTCGCCATTAGTAAGCACTTAGCCTTGAGTAGTGTACAGATGGGACTGATTTTCTCAGCATTTGTCTGGACCTACGCGGGCTTGCAAATTCTGGGGGATACTGGTTGACAAAGTAAGACCTCGTATTCTTTACACCTTTCGGCTTCCAATCTTAAAACTATGAACTCTGAATCCTAATCATTACTGATGTTGACTGCCTTAGGCTATTTTCTCATATTGCAGAGTGAATGAACAACAACGCCTACTACGACTACTGAAGCTGATTGCCCTACTGTCTTCTCCGTTGCGCCGAACCGCCCGGCAGTACGCTGACTTGCTAGAAGTGAATAAAACTACCATTTATCGGTATTTCCGTACCATTGAAGAAGCCGGCTACACCCTGTTATTAGACAATGAAAACCAGTATTACCTGGACCGATCTGCTGTTCGTAGCCAGCACTCGGAGCTACATTTCACGGAGGAAGAGGCCCAGATACTAGGGGACCTGGTGCGTAGCTACGACTCGCCCTTTCAGCAGGATTTGCTTAACAAAATTTACACCCACTCTACTCTTAATGAATTAGCCGATAGTCTGGCTGATGCCCAGCAGTCGGTTCGTTATCGTACGCTGAAGGAGGCTATTCGGGAAGAGCGGCAAGTGATTCTGAGACAATACGTCTCTATGAATAGCCAGCAAATAAGCGACCGACGGGTAGAACCCATTGGCTTTTTGCATCGCGATACCCTGGTAGAAGCCTATGATGTTGAAAAAAAGGCAATGCGGCATTTTCGGTTGGAGCGAATTGCCGAAGTAAAACGGAGCCAGACTTACTTTCAGTACCGGGGCGAACATCGTCGCAGCCAGACCGACCCCTTTCGGGTAGCTGATTTACAGCCCGTTGAAGTTATATTGAAACTTACCCCAACGGCGGCTCAGCAAATGAAGGAACTGTACCCGGCCACTGAACCGTACCTTCAACAACAAGATGACGCCATCGTTTTTTCTGCACCAGTAAACCGAGAGTATAAGTTGATTGATCGTTTGTTACTGAGTTTATGTGACGAAGTGCAGGTCGTATCTCCCCCTCAGCTCCGTACACACTTACAAACTTTCTGGGAGCGTAATACTATCTGATTTATGTTTATTCGCTTGCCTCACTATTGCTCTTTATTCTAGCTATTTTCTAATTTTTCGCTCTGGTCTGAAAAACTTTTTTTAGCAGTTGCGGAAGGTGCAACTCTGGGATGGTATTCTTGTCATAGATAGATTTAACGAATAGTATTATGCAAGAATTAACAATTTATGACCGGACTTTTTTCGGAGAAAATGTTGGAGAAGTACAAATTACGATAAGTGGTGAGATTACCACCGTTCGGGAGATTATTACCGCCCGGGTTGAGGCTGAGGTTAGTAGCTATAATCGGCAACAGGTTCAGTACTTCCGGGGTCTGGTACAACCTTCGGAAGGAGAACAAACCCAGAATGGTTTTCGGCTAAAAACCCGTCAGAAAATTGATCCCGAACAACATACCTACCTGGCATTAGATTGCTTTCTGAAAAACCAGTACTTCATTCTGATTGACGATGTTCAGGCCGAGTCGTTAGATCAGGAAGTTACTCTTCGCCCCAAGACCGAGATCAGCTTTTTAAAGTTGACACCCTTAGTCGGTGGCTAATCACGTAACGCGCTGATAAAGAGTACTTCATATATTTTCCGTTATCCACCATCCATTTTCCACTTTCAATTGATAGGACATCATGGCAATACAGACTCTACGTAAAATCTTCTTTGGCAACTTTGTACTAAAAGAACATCCCGAACTACAATCTTTATTAACTCGAATGTACCGCGAAGGGCAAACTGAAACCGACTACGGGGCAATGTGGATGGATAAAAACTTGTCGGAAACCTTCACTTATCAACAGATAAAAGCTAAAAACCCCGCTGAGAAGAGAGGCATAGTGATAGAGCTGGTCTCCATGCTGCCCAAACTTAAGGCCCGACTTGCTCAGAGAAACACTTACGACTACGACGAACCAGATGTGGTTTTAGAAAGAATGGCCAGTTTGCTGCTAGACCGACTTACTCGACAAAAGCTAGCGCTCCAGGAAAGTGACTTTGTCTTTCTGCTGAATACCTACGCCAGCGTTCCCGATCGGGCGTATTTTTATTTGAACTACTGGCCGGTGGGGCATACGGTTAGGCAGTTAGAACGATTTGCGGCTGAAAATACCCTCAGCGCTGATTTTCAGGCTTTTTTGGCTCAATACATACAGCGAGCAGATTTTGATCAGCAGCGGCACTATTGGGGC
>ERZ1740058.844-NODE-844-length-18726-cov-6.076964_pt1 | contig 18726 bp, 15 predicted proteins | sample MGYA00581745_ERZ1740058 | MGnify/ENA primary metagenome ERZ1740058 (study PRJEB43018, sample SAMN04849742) | marine metagenome | isolation source: floating plastic debris | place: Pacific Ocean | collected 2008-08-30 | study: EMG produced TPA metagenomics assembly... | reverse complement strand
CCCCAGTCAGAGGCTGAAGTCTTGACTGTTGCTCAAGCGTGTGTGGCCGCGCGGGTACCGGTGACTGTACGTGGAGCGGGAACCGGCAATTATGGTCAGTGCATTCCTCTCAACGGTGGGGTGATTCTCGATTTGAGCCGGATGAATGCGGTGAAGTGGGTCAAACCCGGCATGGCCTGTGTCGAACCGGGGGCCAAGCTGGCCGCTATTGACAAGGTAACGCAACCCCAGGGTTGGGAAATTCGCATGTATCCCTCGACCTATCGGACGGCGACCATCGGCGGCTTTATTGGTGGCGGCAGTGGCGGTATCGGTTCAATTATGTATGGTCAGTTGCGCGAGCGCGGCAACCTCAACGCCGTTCGGGTGGTGACCCTAGAGGATGAACCACAGGTCATTGAGCTGCGGGGCGACGATGTCCAGCAGGTAAACCATGCCTACGGCACTAACGGCATCATTACAGAATTGGAAATACCGTTAGGGCCCGCGTATCCTTGGGCCGAGGTCATCGTCACCTTTGCTGACTTCATGACGGCGGCCCGGTTTGGCCAAACGCTGGGCGACACCGACGGTCTGATCAAAAAGCTGATCAGCATTCATGCCGCACCGATTCCCAGTTACTTGGCTGGATTGAGAGCCTATTTGCCTGAGGGGTGCCATGCCGCCTTACTCATGGTAGCGGAGCCCTCAATGGAGTTGTTTCAAGAATTGGTCAAAGAATTTGGCGGCAACGTCACTTACTACAAACCCGCTGAGGAAACGGGCAAAAAGACGCTGCTAGCAGAATTCACCTGGAACCATACCACCCTCCATGCCCGCAATGTCGACCCGTCGTTAACTTACCTGCAGACGCTCTTTCCCCACGATCCGGAATTAAAGCTACTGCAGCATATGTACGAGCACTTTGGCGACGAAGTGATGATGCATTTGGAATATTTCCGCGTGGGCGGCGTAGTGGTGCCAGCCGCGTTGCAATTGGTGCGATTTTCTACGCCGGAGCGCCTGCAGGCAATCATTGATTATCACGAAGCCCAGGGCGCGTTCATTGCCAATCCGCACACCTACATTCTCGAAGATGGGGGCATGAAGCAAATCGACCCCGTACAGGTTAATTTCAAAGCGCAGGTTGACCCCCATGGATTGCTGAATCCGGGCAAAATGCGAGGCTGGTTAGAGCGGACGGCCGGTTAGGGTGTGTATAGCCTAAAGGCATTCAAGAAAGGCGGAGCCGCCCAGAGGGCATGGGTGGGTGGGGGCATAGAGACCGTTACACTGCCCACGTAAAGATTGCCGGCGATCGCTCTGACAAGTTGCGCTGAGTCGCTTACACTCAATATAGATTTCCTGGTACTCATGCACTAAGGGGATATTTTTCTTGATGTCCCAATGGAGTTTGCCGGTAGTGGATGCTGATGGGTTGAATTGGCGCTTAAGTCTCGGCATTGGGATGGCGATCGCGATTTTCCTCCTCATCTTGCTGATCAAATTATTGCTACCGTGGCTGATGCTTTTGGCCGGTGTGGGTGCATTGGGATACGGGTGGCACCGCCATCGGCGGTTTCAACAGCGCTTATATCAGTGCTTTTATCGCTGTCTAGAGCAGCACCAAGGCAGATTTAGCGCCCTTGATTTTGCGATCGCGGCTCACGTCACCGGTCCCCAAGCCCGCAGTTTTTTAGACCTCATCAAGGTTCAGAAGTGGAGTTTTGACGCTTGTCCGACCTCACCGCCTGCGGCACCTCTCCTTCTCAAGGAGAGGCTTAATGACAGTCTGCTTTCGCTCCTTTGCAAGGAGCGGTTAGATGAGGTTTTGATGGCCAAACATAACTCCACTTTTCAACTTAGACGCGGTTTAGATGCTCGGGCCAAAGACTTTTTTGCTGATTTTGAGCCCACCGTTTACGGCGATGTCCTTTACACTTTTCGCCAAACGCCCACAGTCTCAACACCGAGTTCCCCAGTCGTTTGATGGTGAGCTGGTGCGAGACAATCAGAACCGAAGCTACCCCAGTACCCAATACCTGCTACCTGACACCCCACCCCCGACCGGGGAAACATTACGGTTGTGACTCGGCGTTCCGGCGCAGGCGGATAGCTTGTTCAGCCCACCGAGATACTGGAATGCCCCGGTTTAAGACATCCGTTTGTTCACCGGTGGGTAGGGCGACGTTTTCTAAGAGGGATACGCTGCCAGTATGCAAACCGACGATATAGTATTCGCCATCTTCGAACAGGGCAAAAATCGGTGCGCCTGACGCCCCAGGGTTAGTGTCGCAGGTGTGAATTAGACTACCGGCAAATTCTCCCGTTGAGAGCTCGGTCAAGATGCTGCAATCGGCGCTCAATCCGGCCGTTTCACCTGGTTGGCCCAACCCCGATAACGCCGCTGTCGGAAAATCAGCCGAATATCCCACCACACTCAATTGACCAGCCATGGCAGTGAGCGTGTCAGCATCCGCAAAATTGACGTTACGCCAGCCTAAAAAGCCAAATTGCTCTCCCAAAGGAGTATCGAGTGTTAACAAGGCCCAGTCATCTGCCGTGTCGCCAGAAAAAGGACTGCCACCGTAGTCATAAGCCACCACAGTTGCCGTCGCATCTGCGTTCCCCTGCACCACATTGGGGCGAAATGTAATCCGATGCGTGGTGGGTTCGTCGGTAGCGGGGTCGAGTAAACAATGGGCGTTGGTCAGCACCAATTGCGGCCCAATCAGGGTACCGGTGCAAGCCCCCAATACCGTAACGCCATCGGCCGCGAGCCAATCTACCCGACCAATCGCCGACCAGGGATAGCTCTCGCTGAGTACAGGGGTGCGATCGTCACTATTGACCACGGCCCGCAGAGGACCCTCAACCGGTCGGGGAGAGGCCGCACGCGTGGGCGGCATATAGGCTGCCCCGCCAATTTCTGTCATGACGGGGGATAACGGCTCAAGCGTGACTTCGTGAAATTTTTGAGCCGTGACTGATGAGCCAACGGCTGATAAAGCGATCGCTGTCAGCAGGACCCCGGCAGCCGTTCTAATTCTAAAGATGTTGCCTCGCATCCTGAGCCTTGCCCCAAAGTACAACATAGAAGAGTTAAAGCCGATAACTGTCTACTTCATTCAACATGCCCCGATTTCCGAATTTAGTGTGCTGCAACTTTCTACCAGATGACAAACAGCAGGGCTATTGCTGTAGGGTAGGAACTCGATGGCGCCTGGTTTCCTCAGAAAATTCTCAGGCGATCGCGCTAAATTAAGCAAGATTTTACCGTTTGGTTCTCAAGTTAATGTTCCTGCGGCAACTCTGGAATCTAGAATCCCTGTAGGGTTGCTTGAACATCGATATCGGTTCCCATTGGGTTGAGGTATGAAAATCGTTAGGATTTTACGTGCCGTCGCGCTCACTTTCATTCATCAAAACCATTATGAGCAATCCTTCTTCTAAAACCTCGACTGAATCTCGACGTCCCTCAGCCAAAAACTGGCCCCTATGGTTGGGCGTGGGCTTTTTTAGCCTAGTGGGGCTGGCGTTGTTGGTTTCTCTCATTAGTTTTATGCGGGGCAGTGATGATTTGCCTGCCGGTGCTGATACTCCCGCAGCGCCCACTGCCGAGGCCAACCCACCAGAAGACTTACCCGCGCATCAGGCTTTGGTCACCGACGTGGTGAACGACTTGGGGCGAGAGGTGATGATTGGCGATTCGCCTACTAAAGGCAACCCCGATGCCGACGTCGTGCTGTACAAATTTTCTGATTTTCAATGCGCCTACTGTAGTCGTGCGACATCAGAAGTTAACGCCTTTATGGATGAGCACGCAGCCGATGTGCTGTTCGTTTATAAGCATTTGCCACTCATGAGTATTCATCCGGAGGCGGTGCCCGCCGCATTAGCGTCTTGGGCGGCCGGGCAGCAAGACCAATTTTGGGAATTTCATGATGCGTTGTTCGCCAATCAGGCTGAGTTAGGTGATTCTTTGTATATGCGCACGGCGTCAGAACTGGGGTTAGATCTTGAACAGTTCAACCGCGATCGCGCCAGCGATGAAGCCAAGACGGCGATCGCCCGAGATTTGGCTCTGGTTCAAGAGCTGCAGTTAAGCAGCACCCCGACCTTTGTCATGAACGATCGGCTCATTCCCGGTGCCGTCTCTAGCGATTTCTTTGCGGAGGCATTAACTCTCCTGCAGGCAGAGCTGTAATTTGGGGTCAGCAGCAACCATGTCGCCGCGATCGCGACGAATTAGCCGTTGCCGATGGAGGGCGCAGTTTGGCGTTGTCTTTAGAAGGTGATTACACCCATGGAGTCAATGACCTCTGGATAGCTGCCCAACTCTTTCGTCAGCAAGATCAGCTATCGCAATACACCAGAACCCTCAACATCATTAAGAACATTGCGCCCTAAAGCCACGACGCTGACTGGTGGTACTTGTAGCGAGCGTTAGGCACCGGCACTGGGGCGATCGTCCTGAGGTGAAAATCATGTTCAAAAACCCTTAAGGCTAATGAATGGAGAAGATTGAATCTGGCATGATGTAAGTTCATACCTTTGCTGCAGAAATTTTATGCTGACCGCATGGATTAATGCTTTAAGGGAATGTCTATCAATTTCAGTTGCATTCCTCTGAACTCTTTGGGTTAAACCGTCACTATGTTCTTTGATCCGACTTATCTCGTCTTCATGGTGCCCGGCATTATCGCAAGCATGTGGGCCCAAAATAAAGTCAAAGGCACCTATCGGCGCTATTCCCAGGTGCCCTCCACGATGAGGATGACCGGGGCTCAAGTGGCACAAACCATTCTGTACAAAATGGGTGTTCAAGGCGTTCAAGTTGAACAAGTGCCCGGCGAGTTGACCGATCATTACGATCCCAGTGCTAAAGCAGTGCGGCTGTCTCAAGGCATTTATGGTTCAACTTCTCTGGCCGCTGCCGCTGTCGCCGCTCACGAATGCGGCCACGTGTTGCAAGATGTCGATGACTACAAGTTTATGAACCTGCGGGCGAGTCTAGTCCCAGCTGTCAATCTGGGCTCTCGGCTCGGCCCCATTCTGATTTTTGCGGGTTTTATGCTGCAACTCTTTGGCCTAGCTTGGTTAGGTGTCATCCTGTTTGCCAGTGTATTGTTGTTCCACGTGGTTACCCTGCCGGTGGAGTTTGATGCTTCTCGACGTGCGCTGAAGCTCATTGATGAATACGGCATTCTCCAAGGCGAAGAAAACCGCGGTGCTCGCGCTGTGTTGCAGGCAGCAGCACTGACTTACGTGGCCACAGCGTTTACTGCACTACTCAACTTGATGTATTACGTTTTGCTGCTGTTAAGGCGCAACTAGGTCTTTGGGCGGGGTGCGACACGATCTCCTTTGAGCCCGGTTCTGAGATGGTTAAGCGTAAATCTTTCTACGTCAGAAAGGTGCTGTTGATCTCTCCGTCAAAGGGTAAAATACATAAACCTGGAGAGGTGGCAGAGTGGTCGAATGCGGCAGACTCGAAATCTGTTGATGGGTCAAACCATCCGAGGGTTCGAATCCCTCCCTCTCCGTTGAAATCCTCCTCCTGTAAATTTTTCAGGCTTTCTGCGTTCCGAAACAGCGCAGCATGATTACGCTGTTTCCAGATGATTTAGGCTCATTTTGGGAAGGAATGGGGGAGACGCGGGGGAGAAAACAAAACGCTGAAGATGCCTTTGCGGAGCGACTTAAGGAATCGAATCAGAACACTCTCAATTATCGACGAATCTGATTTACTCAAGCTGTGTCCCCTAATGATGACTCGGTCTTCAAGCTGATGTACTTGACAACGAACAATATCTCGAAACATTTGGATCAGCTTCTCGAAGATTAAAAAACTGCCTTATCAAATTTTGCTATCCTGCTTCCAGAGAGTTTCAAGCTTTGAATAAAAACTTAGCTTATAAGGATAAGTAGGCAGGCATTATTAAATTGCAAATGATGTAGGTTGCGGTTGAGAAACGAAACCCAAAACTCGCAAGGTTTTTGTCATCATAAGCTCGTTCTAAAAAAGATTTAATCCCTCTACTCATCATATCCATCTCTATTAACTGTAGAAGTCCATAAAGATGAAGGTAATTAGAATCATAATCTGGATTCTTGGGCTCTTGAATTTACTCTTTTTGATTGAAGCTGTCATTGGCTATTCAACAGGGTATAGAGCGCTGCTGCTTAATGATCCAGGTTATAAATGGTTCTCTCCTTACGTCTTATGGATTATTTTTGGCACAGCAGCTTTACTTCTCTTTATGGCATTTCGCTTTTTGTTCTATGCATATCGAAATAAAAGAATAACAATAAAAAAAGCAGTATTCTTCACTTTGGTTATACTATTTATCCCAGCATATCTTGTTATTGGAGGCTTCTATTACATTATTACGGAATCTTTCGAGGCTGATGTTCTGAAAGCCACTTCATACGCTTCATCGACTCAGCAAAGAGAGGTGGTTTTCAAGGAAGTGACATCATTAAGTACTCAAGATTACCGAGAGTTACAGGCCTATGAAAAGTCAGGCATTTTTCAGAGACCAGCTGCAAATCTAAGCCCATCTGAAGCATATGAAAGACTTAATGGTGCGCTTAGAGAAAAATTTCATCAGCCCTCTCAGATAGAAATCATTTGGAGTGACGACGAAAAGTCATTGAAATGGATACTTCATCCAGAATCTTCTTCGATTGAAGGCAAAGTCGAGTTCAGGTAGATTGAATCTCGCCGTAGGTTGGGTCGAGCGCTAGCAACACCCAACAACATAATTGAGACTCATTATTCCCATGCCTTAATCAACTCAATCTCTTCGCTTTTACCCCAATCGAGTGAATAAAAACCCTGCTCAACAAAGCGATGGAAACTGGAATACGGCCACTCAATCGGAGCCCTCACCAAGCCATGACTGACCGGATTGGTATGGATGTAATCAACATGACGCGCAAAATCTGGCTCATCGCGAATCTGGTGTTCCCAAAAGCGTCGCTGCCATACCGCTTGCTCTTGCTTGTGGCGACGGGATAATGACCGGGCTTGCTTGTATTGCTCGGGGCAATGGCGGGTGAAATGCGATTTGATTAACCGCCAGCGGGTGGAAAAGTCAGCGTCACCAGCAGGCAATGTCCAGATGCAGTGCAGGTGGTCAGGCTAAACGACAATAGCCTCAACATTGAACAGTTGGGGGTTGGGTTTTGCCCTCGCCGTAACCCAACCTACGGCGAGGGGCGATCGCACCTGCATTTTCGCGATCGCACTGTTTGGCAGTCTTACTCGCATCTGTCCTTCCTGCCAGCTATTGTTTCGTCACCTGAGTTTGAGGGGAGAAACATCGTCAGATTACGGACTTGATAATCCGTTCCTGCAAGTGCTCGGATGAGCTTATGGTCAGCGGTGATTAACGGCGCCTGCAAGCGGTTGGAGAGTTCGACATAACAGGCATCGTAGGCCGAAATATGGTGCGCGATCTCCCTCTCTAGTGCTTCGTTGATCAATTCCGCAATCGCCACCCTTTGCAATGACAGGGCTTGTAGCCTCACCAGGCTAGCTTTGGCCTCAGCCGCTGGATAATTTGCCCGTCGTACATACTGCCAAAGCCCATTGGCACATTCGACGTAAAACAGGTCTGGGACGTACAGCTCAGTGCGAGGGTCTGTACTGAGTTGAGCAAATAATGCCTTTGCCTGTTCAGACTGGTCCTGTTGAATGAAGAGTTTAATCGCCACACTGGCATCAACGACGCAGTGCACAGGGCTACTCATCGTAGCCTCGAACTTCTCTTAAGAGGGCAACGCTGTCGGGCACGATGGGTGGCGGTGTCCAGCGGGCTTGATGAATCGCTTGCCGCACGTTGGTTTGAGCCTGTCGCTGGGCTTCTATCGTCAGAGCTTGCTGCAATAGGGCCACAATCTGCTGGTTGATTGAGCAGGCTTGAGTCAGCGCCATATCTTGAATTTGGGTAAACAGCTCGTCTGGGATATTTAGTGTGTTGATTTGGGTCATGCGAGCCCACCTCCCAATCTCCCCGTGGTGCTTGATGCGTCGTGAATGGCTGCGATGCCATTATAGACATCCATTCTCCCACGTCATAATCGCCTATCGCTGTGGTGCTCGCTGGTTATCGTGAGTCAAGTGTTTGGGGGCACTTCATCGCGTTGGCGGAAGCAGGTTGAAGTGCTGGGTGTGGAGTTGTTGATAGATGGGGTTAGCGAGGAAGTTGCGCTCGCTGATGACGGCAGCGCCGATAGTGAAGTTACAGCGATCGGCGAGCTCGCGCAGGGTAGATGACATGAGGAGTGGGAGGAGAGGACGGTTTTAGAGTGCCCAGAAACAGGAATTAGGAGTGTAGCGGCGATTGAGCATTTGCGAGTTGGGCTTTCTGTCGGAGACTCCAATGTGCGTCAAGGGGGCGCTCTCACTATGTTGATGGGCGACCACTTTAATCAGCCTCATCCCAAAATTCGTACTCGCTGTCTTCGAGTAGAACAGGTTCATGGTCAGAATTTAGAACATAGATTTCATCATAAAAGCTTATATTTTCAAGATTTTGAGGATGGCCGCGCTCTCGGACTATAGCCTGTACTTTTCTAACGCTATCACTAACGCGAAATATTTTGGGTTCCTTAAGATGATTGCTTCTACAGAATGAAATGCGGTATTCGTACGGAATTTCAACATCGAGCGGCATACCGACTTCGCAGTAAATTCTCATTAGTTCTGAATCTTGCTCTATCTCCCCAGAAGTCAGCTTTCTAGCATGAACTACTACGTAATAAGTTCCTGAGTCGATATCTAATTGATGATAGATATCATAATCAGTAAAGAATATCAGATTATCATTTTTAATGTTCATTGGGAAAGCAAATATCCACTCTGAAGTTTCTATATCAACGATAACCTCATCCGTGATATCTACTTTCAGCCTTGCCATACGCGAATCACCAAATAGCCTTACATAAACAAAATTGGGATGCCACAGAAAGCAACGTATATATTCGAATCGACCGGCTCTCATTTCCGACATTGCATTTTTATCGGACTTGGTCAATATTAGTACATTTGCTGTTAGGTTGCCAAAAAGGATATTTAGAATAGTCATAATTTTTTCCAAGAAAATACATGACAGCTATCAAATATTCGATGAGTAGAAGTTAGGTAGCATATCGAATAGTAAGAAGAGTCGGATCAGTTATTCCAACTACAGTAAAGATCCTTTTTCCTGTTTGGATGTCTTTTATTAGTAGAGATGGACTGAAGCCAGGAGGAATGACTAAACCAGAAATCGGATATAATACTTGCTCGAATTCGATCCCATCCAATATGTTTGAAAGCACGATTCTATCTATGCCAGGTTGATAATCACCTATAATGCCTTCGCCATCCCATGTTCTGTTGTAATTAAAGCTATCTTCGCCTTTGCCTCCATACATGATGTCTATTCCTGGCCCGCCAATCAGGATGTCTTTTCCGTCGTCGCCATATAATTCATCATTACCACCGCCACCAAAGATATTGTCATCTCCATCACGGCCTCGGATATAATCGTCACCCTGCTCACCATATATTCTATCAATGAGATCGGAATCATTATTACCTAGTATTCGATCCTCTTTAATTCCACCGTAAATAAATTTTTTCCATTGGAAACTCTGATATTATTTTGTTCGTTATATTTTCCTGAAATTGTATTCGAATTAACTGGTTCAGTGGCATAATACTCAATTTCAGTGCCATCAGGAAGCTTCAATTCATCACTTCCAAAATTGTTAATCATTACTCTGTAATCGGTTCCAGCATTATTGTTTTGCAGGAATAGAATTGCTCTGACTCGATAGCCAAATTCGCTTATTACCGACGCTGGAGGAGCTTCATCTAGTTGAAATGATTCTACGGCGGCACTTGGTTGTGGGACATCGTTAGCTAATCCGTTCGCTCGGCGATATGCATTTGTGTTAGATAGCCGACGAGTATCCACAATGCTCCTGTTGTCGCGATCTAATGTGACAATTTTCGGCTCGCTTAAAGCATCTTGGATATGTTTGGCAGCCTCAGGAAACCGTTCACCATCAATATAAATTTGAGGTAAGCCGATAAAAATTCCATCAGAAGTTTCGCCTGCATCTAGAAAGAGCTCTTTTTTGATCTCGCCGTATAGCTGAAATTGCTCAAATCCTTGCCCGATTTCAACCGTTACCGTTGCTTTTCCATGATCACCAGTGTTCAAGGCTTTAACTTTGATAACATTCTCACCGGGCTGAATTTCTAAGGGGATGAGAACGCTAGGTTCTTTACTTAGCTCTAATCTTTCTACAATTTCTTCATCGTTAAACCAGACACTAACGACATCACCATCTATTGCGCCGTGATCCCTTAATGTAATCGATATGTTTCTTTTCGAGAGAATGGCATCAAAAGAGCCATTTATTTGCTGAAACTTACCTAGATCTCCATCGCCACTTTTAATGGCAGCCTTAGACGGCAAATCTTCAGGTAGGATAGCAGCAGTTACAGCTTGAAGCTCTTCTGGCTCCTTGGCTGCCCAAATCTTATAGAAAATATCGTCTTTCGGTTCAGTTGATTGAGTTTCGGGATAATAACGGCCAATTTCCAGCAATCCCTTCAAATATACTGGGTCTCTGAGAGCAAGCTTCAAATCAGCGAACGCATCACCTCCAGTCTCGGACAGATTTTTGAAGGTGGACAATAGTTTTTTCTGATTCAATATGAGATTAGATGGATCGGCAACCTCGTCCAAGAAGAGATCCAGCTCATTGATGCCTTTGCTCATATCTATTCCTTCCCAGATTGTGTGGAGCCAAAGATCAAGGGGAGCATCTATGAACTCTGTTCCGGCATCTACTCGAGCATCAATCTCAGCATAGATATTTCCCAATTCTACGATTTCTTTCAGCAGTTCTTTATCTTCCTTGTACCCGGTGAAATCATCCGTCAATGCTGTTGCCTTGAGCAGATTTTCCTGAAAATCGAGTAACTTAAGCTGCTTGTCCTGCGTAAGCTGGTCAAAGTCCTTATTCGACTTCAAGGCAATCTCCCCAATGCGCGACCAGACATCCTGCAGCTTTAGCGTCTGCACTGGGGGGTAATAACGACTGCGAGTCATTCGCCGTGATCTCCACTGCCGTCAACGAATCCAAGCTGTCTAGCCCCACCGCCGCCAACACCACATCCAACAGCTCATCATTGCAGAACTACTCAAACACCCCCGTGTCTGAGTAGTTCAGCGTCAGCACATTGCTGCCAAACTTGATTTCCGTCGGCTTGGTAAACGTATCTTCTTCATTCAGCAACCCATAAGGGATGGCATAGTCCCCAATACCCAGCCGAGTCAAAAACTTCCGCTCCGGCGGCTCCGGCTCACAAGTGTGAGAACCGCCCGAGCTACCCGAACTGCCTGAGCTGCCTGAGCCGCCCGAGCCCGCATCATCTGGCGTCGAATCGCCATCGCCACTCGACGAGGCGCCTCCACAGTGATTGGGGGGGAATGTATACCCACCGCCACTGCCGCCACCGCCAAAGCTGCCACTGCTGCCAAAACGGATCCCGCCGCCACCACCGCCAAAGCCGCCACCGCCGAAGCCGCCGAAGCCACTCCCGCTAAAGCGACTGCCGAAACCGCGACTCCTGCGCACAGAGCTGAGAACTTCGCTGGTGCCGCCCGAGCCATCGGCCCTTGGCTCGTCCTCAGAATACGCGAGGAAATACACCCGAGCGGTCTCAAGTTCAGCGGGGGTGAGCGAGGAAACATCCACGGTTACCTCCGTCCCCGCCACACTGACAATGCCGGGGTCATAGGCTAAGTAGTCAGGAGTGCCATGTAAGAGGGGATTCCCCTCCTCGCCATTGGCAAGGAGCGTATCGCTCAGATCATTCTCATTGAGGAGATAGACCAACAGTTGAGCGTTGTTGTCAATATTTTCGGGCAAGCCAAATTGGAAAGTGGTGGAACCCGAGTCCAGTTCTAGAGGGATAAACTCACCTTCACTGTAAGGCAGCGCCGCCTGCTGGAATTCATAGCTAAAGTCCAACGTGGTAGAGTCCACCGCGCCGCTCGCCGCCCGGGCCAGAATCTCAACCGTGTAGTCGCCATAGGCCAGACCACCGCTGTTGAGATCACTGAGCTGTTCTAAATCCAGCTCAAAAGAGCCATCGGCTTGTAATGTACTGGAAACGTCAACGTAGCTGCCGCTGCCAATGCGGGCCTGCAGCACTGTGATCGTGTCCGCACCACTCAATTGTCCTGAGACCGTTGGGTCTGCTGTCCAACCATCTTCGTCACTGCGACCGGTATCGTTACTTAGCGCTAGCAGGAGTTCCAAGGGTTCATCGAAGCCCCCGACGGCCCAATTAACCGCATTGTCAAAGAGCTGCCAGCCGACGTCGGAAAGGTCGAATAAACTTTTAATACTGCCGAGGAAAGCGACCATACGGGCATCTGCTACATCATCGCCCGCCAGCGCATCATCGACATCATAGGCAAAGAGTGAGGAGTAGCCATCGGCTCCCGAAATAATCTGAGTCGCACTGGCGTGGGGTCGAGCATCCCGTCGCTGCTGAGCAGAATTGAAGAGCGTCACCTCGCCGTCGATGCCGGTTGCAATGGCATGACTATCGGCGTCGATAGTGACCGTAGCATCGTCTTCGAACCAGACACCCTCTTCATCAGGCACCAGGTTAAACTCATCGTAAAAGCCGCGACCCAGAGCTACTACTGGCACTGCTAGGTCCTCCACTGCACTGGCATCCAGCTCCAACCACGCCGCAGTTACCAACAGTTCGGCATAGTCAGCATCCTGCCGCTCAAAGTTACTGGCAAGTTCTGTAATAACCGTGAAGCCCAAGTCCGAGAGGCGATCGCTGACGGCTTGTTCAGAACTGGTCAGAATCGTATCTGTCGTCAGGAATAAGGCATCGGGCGCAGCATTGGGCGGTGTGTAGGTAAAGTCAAGCGTGGTTGTGCCAACTGCACCCGCTGCCGTTTGTGCCTGAATCTCAACGACGTATTGCCCTTCTAGGAGCGTGCCACCATCAAGTTCAGTTAGCCGGGTGATATCAAGCGTGAAGGTGCCATCTGCTGGCAGCGGATTGGCGATGTCAACGTACTGCCCTTAGCCAATCCGCGCCTGTAGAGAGTCGATATTAGCGGCATTGTTCAATTGACCTGAGACACTGGGGGCAGCCGTTAAGCCGCCGCTGTCGCTAGTGCCCGTATCATTGCTGAGGGCTAGCGAGAGTTCTAACGGCTCACTGGACCGCCTGCACCAGGAGGCGCGTCGTAGTGGAAAAAGAAGGTACTGAAATCGATCGCCCCGCTGCTGTTCTTAGCGACGACATCGACAGCATAGCCATTGGTCGGTAGACTGCCGCCATTGAGCTCTCTAAGCTGCTCTAGCGTCAGCGTAAAACTCCCGTCTACCGCCAGGTTGCTGAGAATGTTGGTATAGGCCCCACTTTTACCCAAGCCGCCTCAATGACGAAATACAACACCTTATCAAGAAGCTATAGCAATTAAAGCAATAAGCAAAGCTTTGAAGCATCGGTTCATCAGATATGGGAGAGTGATAGATATGCTAAATTTCTGACGGCAAGGAAGGGCACCCATGCAAAAACTGATCGAAGGCATCCGGCAGTTCCAAAGCAATTACGTTCCTTCCCATCAATCCTTGATGAAAGAGCTTAGCAAGGGACAGCACCCGCGAGTATTGTTCATTGGCTGCTCTGACTCGCGAGTGAGCCCAGAAATCATTACCCAATCTGAAATTGGTGACCTCTTTATCATTCGCAACGCGGGAAATATTGTGCCCCCTTTTGAGGCGACTAATGGGGGAGAAGGCGCCACCATTGAGTACGCGATCGATGCGCTAGATATCAAACAGGTCATCATTTGTGGCCATAGCCAGTGTGGCGCGATGAAAGGCCTTTTGCAATTAGGAGAATTAGAGGAAAAAATGCCGTTGGTTTACGAGTGGTTGCACCATGCAGAAGCGACTCGCAAACTCGTGAGCGACAACTACAGCCATCTTGAGAAAAAAGAAATGCTGAATGCCCTCGTGGCAGAAAATGTCTTAACTCAGATTGATAACTTGCGCACTTATCCGGTTATTCGCTCCAAACTTTATGCCGGTGATTTGTCCATTCACGGATGGATTTACCAGATTGAAACAGGCGAAGTCTTAAGTTATGACGCCGAAACCCACGCCTTTATGCAACCGCAGACCAAATTATCAGAAGCTCAAGGAATCACGATGGGTGAAATGTTGGCTTACGCAGCGTCGACTCACGCAGCTCCCCCTTCTCGCAGCCACTCGGCTCAAGATCATGATCATGAGCAGGCCACCGATGAGGCATCACCGAGCTATCTACCCGGTGCCGCTCGGTTATCGAGGCAACAGGCCGAACGTATTTATCGCGGTTCGGCCCGAATGTAGAGTCATGTTGTCGCCATTAAACGCTGCCTTTGATTCCGTTCAGGTGGCAAGATATAGTGATGACGGTTCTGGGGCTGTAGCTCAGCTGGATAGAGCAACCGCCTCCTAAGCGGTAGGTCGCGCGTTCGAATCGCGCCAGTCCCGTCCTTGTAAGCCATTGATTTCAAGGCTTTTTGAGAATCTCCTGAGCGACCCTGGCAATGTCAGTCGGGAGAGTCGATGAAAATGTTGGTGAAGTATTTTCATCGGTCTTGAACCGTTGCTGAAGCAATGTTCTAAGCCGATCGCACCCAACATTCGCTTAACGGGTGACAAGCCAATTAGAAGGCTTGCTGTATCAGGGATAGAGCCTGGAGACCGCGTCGAAAAAAGCATCGTTTATGGGGCTTGAGCGCCATCAGTTGACTGGCCCAGTGCTGCCAAAGTTTCATGCTATAAATCCAGCGCTGGCCATAGAGACCTAAACCGAAATCGCTCTGTCGCAACGTTTTATCCTGGTGTTCTTGAAGACGTCCGGCATAGTGGTCTATCCGTAATTGCCGTAGCCGTTGTCCGTCGAATGTCGCCAGCATGTAGGCGAGGGCAATGAGCAACACCAAAGCGAGAAACCGCTGGTCATTCACCCGCGTCTCCTCCAGATTGTAGCCACCGGTTTTGCAGTCTTTGAAGAGTTGCTCAATGCCCCATCGACAGCGATAAATCGCCATGACTTGTTTGACATCCGAGAGATTCGTCAGGAGATACCAGGGGTCTTTGGGGCCTTGGCCACGATAGGCACGTTTCCAGTAGATGGCAAGATTGAATGGGCCAAGACCATCCCCTTTGTTGCAGGTCACAGCCGGATAAAACTGGGTCATGCCGGGGCGAATGTCGAGGTCTTTCACCACTTGGTAGTCACTCTGGCCAGCGGTTTGAAAGTGGAGGTCTTTCTTCTGTCTCAGGACAAAGGCTAAGCCTTGAGAATCCAGCCACTCTGCCAGCTTAGGACTGTGAAATTCGCGGTCACCGAGCACCAAGACCGGATAGTTTTTGAACAGCGGCAAGACGGCTTTGAGCAGCCGTTTTTGCGTCTTCAGGTCACGATTGCCGCGCTGCGGTAGCACCGCCCAGTACAGCGGCAGCGCATGGGTGCCCCAAACCAGAGACACCCTGAAGACGTTGCGTTCTCGCCATTGAGTGCGGTCGATCGCCACCAGCCAATAGCCAAATCTTTGTGACTTATAGCGGTGCCCGTTCTGATTAAGTACAGCTTCAATGCTCAATATCTCTCTGCGTAAGGATTGGCAGATTTTGCTTGTACTTGATTAGCCTGCACACCGCTGTAAGTTTTCTCAATCGGCGGCGTTGCGCCCGATTCATCGACCGTTCGGTTTGCCGTTGACGAATCCAGTACTTCAGCAGTGGAAACCACAGCAGTTTGACACTCAATTGTGGCAGCACCAGGAAACGTTGCAGGTTGCGTTTCCGACTCTGGTAATGAATCGGTTGGGGAAACACACTGGCCAAGGTCGAGAGCTTAACTTGGCGATGAACTTGTAGCAATAGCAACAGCAGTTGCAAGGTCAGATACTGGGCTTCGCTTAGGTGCGCCCGAAGCGTACTTTGGTATGATGTAGGCAACATATTTGGTTAGGGGAGCCTTCAGGGGATTCCCTATTTTTTTGCCTGACTATTGTCTCAAAGCTTCGTCCAGCCTATTTTAGACTCGCCTTGTCACCCGCAAAGGTCTAGAAGTCGCCCTACTATTTCAGTTTCTAATTCCCTGGCACCGCTGCTCCCCTACTCTGGAGAACGGCACGCAAATTGATGCTGCACGGTACAGAGGAGGCTACTGGTTCAGGGGCAGCAATCGCTTAACGGCACTCATAGTTCTATTTTTGTCAAGCATTTTGCAGAAATTATACAAGCATAAAACTTTCTTTAACTCGAAATTAACTTGCGTCAACCCTCTTCCTATTCAAATTGAATGTGCTACTTTAATAAGTAATAAACAAACAACTAAATATCTCGCGCAAGTTACTCAACTATTAAAAAATTGAATGCTTGTGCCTCACAAACTGGCTTTTAATTGACGCAAAACAACACAAAAAGGGTTATTGAGATTTTCTCAAGCCATTAAATAAATAAGAGTGTTGCCAGACGTTGTAAACCTTAGCAAGCAAAAACTTCATCCACGCTAGTTAAGTCCATTTTGTAAATTTTGAAAGTTGATAGTTTGAAAGCTTAAAAAGAGTTCAGTTTTAAAACTGGACTCTTTTTGGCATTATGGCTATTTCTCTATGTGTATTGCTTTGATGATAGCTGTTCTGTGTGATGTTCAATCAGTGCAAGACACAAAAAACGAGGGGTTTTTGCCCCTCGTTTTTTCACTATTTAAGCACTAATGGCGTCTTCTGCAGCCCTTATGAAGCTTCAGCCCGCTCTTTAGCCTCTTTGATCACGACTTCTGCCACATTACTGGGGCAAGGAGAATAGTGAGAGAACGTCATAGAGAATTGCCCACGACCAGAAGTCATTGTCCGCAGATCACCGATGTAGCCAAACATCTCACTTAAAGGAGCTTCGGCCTTGATCCGGACTCCGGTAGGGCCAGTATCTTGCCCTAAGATCATGCCACGGCGGCGATTGAGGTCACCAATAACATCACCCATATAGTCATCGGGTGTAAAGACATCAACCTTCATGATCGGCTCTAAGAGCTGAATGCCCGCCTTCGGCAGAGACTGTCGATAAGCTGCCCTAGCAGCAATTTCGAAGGCGATCGCCGAAGAGTCAACTGGGTGGAACCCACCATCCTTCAGGGTCACCTTTAAGTCAACGACCGGGAAGCCCGCGAGCGGCCCTTTATCAATGCTGGTCTCAAAGCCCTTTTGCACCGCTGGCCAGAATTCACGCGGGACGTTACCGCCAGTCACTTTAGACTCAAACTCAAAGCCCACTCCTGTTTCAGCCGGTTCAATCGTGTAGTCAATTTTGGCAAACTGACCAGAACCACCCGACTGCTTTTTGTGGGTATAGCTGTCGTTAAAGACCTTGGTGATCGCTTCCCGGTAAGCCACCTGAGGCTTGCCCACTTCGACTTCGACACCATGGGTACGCTTCAAGATATCGACTTTAATATCCAGGTGCAGCTCACCCATCCCCTTCATGATGGTCTCACCACTTTCCTGGTCAGTCTCAACGTAGAAGGAGGGATCTTCCTGCACCATCTTGCTCAGGGCCATACCCATTTTTTCGTTGTCGCCTTTCTTCTTGGGCGCAACAGCGACAGAAATCACCGGCTCCGGGAACACCATCGGTTCCAGGGTCGCAGGATCTTTCGGGTCACACAGTGTGTGTCCGGTCTGTACATTCTTCAGACCCACTAGCGCCACGATATCGCCCGCTTGCGCAGAATCGATTTCTTCGCGGGAATCGGCATGCATTTCAACAATGCGGCCAACCCGCTCGGTTTTACCCGTCGCGGTATCGAGCACGGTGTCGCCTTTGCTAATAACACCCGAGTAAATTCGGGTAAAGGTGAGGGAGCCGAAGCGATCGTCCATGATCTTGAACGCGAGCGATCGGAAAGGCTTCTCGGGATCAACGTAGGCAAATTTGCCCGTTTCATTCCCTTCGAGGTCAATTTCCGGCTGCGGGGGCACTTCATTCGGTGCAGGCAGATAATCGACCACCGCATCTAAAACATTTTGTACCCCTTTGTTCTTAAAGGAGGACCCACAGAAAGTCGGGAAAAACGTCAAGTTACGAGTGCCTTTACGAATGCATTGCTTGATTTCCTCGATGGTGACTTCTTCACCTTCGAGATACTTCATCAAGATTTCTTCGTCTTGCTCTACCGCCATCTCAACAAGGGTTTCCCGGTATTCTTCTACTTGCTCTTTCATGTCCTCAGGGACATCAGTAATTTCGAAGTTTTCCGGCAGACCCGTATCGTCCCAAATCCAGGCTTTACGGGTTAGCAGGTCAACCACACCCACAAAATCATTTTCGATACCGATCGGTAGCACCATGACTAGAGGCTTAGCTGCCAAGACCTCGTCAACCTGTTTGATCACGCGATAAAAGTCGGCGCCTGTTCGATCCAGCTTATTGACATAGATGATCCGCGCAACTTTAGAATCGTTAGCGTAGCGCCAGTTGGTTTCAGACTGCGGCTCTACCCCGCCAGAACCGCAAAAGACACCTACGCCGCCATCCAGCACCTTGAGTGAGCGGTAAACCTCAATCGTGAAGTCAACGTGCCCAGGAGTATCAATGATGTTGAGCTGATGGTCATTCCAAATACATGAAGTAGCAGCAGAC
>ERZ1740058.843-NODE-843-length-18726-cov-12.280649_pt1 | contig 18726 bp, 16 predicted proteins | sample MGYA00581745_ERZ1740058 | MGnify/ENA primary metagenome ERZ1740058 (study PRJEB43018, sample SAMN04849742) | marine metagenome | isolation source: floating plastic debris | place: Pacific Ocean | collected 2008-08-30 | study: EMG produced TPA metagenomics... | reverse complement strand
GGCTAATGCTCAAGCGGCTTGCAGCCGCTGACTAAGATCTTAAATAGGCTCTATAAGCGAGTCAGACCCACCGCTGATGACGTTTACTTGATGATTGAAGTTGGTAACAGCAAACCCGAGCGTGATACCGAGATCAAGCGAGAACTTTATGCCCGACACGGCATTCAGGAATATTGGGTGTTTGATCTCATCGCTCAAGAACTGCGAGTTTTTCGCAACCTTCAGGATGGCAATTATCAAGTAGATATTGTCTGGAAGAGCCGAGCGATCGCCCTGCAAGCCATACCTCAGATTCAGCTTGACGCCAACGAGCTTATTGCCCTGATGAATGAATAATTTTTTGGCGGATTTTAGCGGCTATTTTTCTTTATTTAAGACATTCAGGCTGAATGGGATTCTGCAATAATTAAGAGCCCACAAAAATTGCGATCGCTAAAATAAAGAAATCGCCATTATCCTTTCCTGGCCTTCGATTATGCCGCTGCCTGTTGTTGCCATTATTGGTCGCCCTAATGTGGGCAAATCCACCCTCGTAAATCGACTGGCGGGGGTGCAGGAAGCGATTGTCTACGATACGCCGGGGGTGACTCGTGATCGCACCTACAAATCGGCTTTTTGGGCGGATCGCGATTATTTGGTGGTGGATACTGGGGGATTGATTTTTGACGACGATACTGAGTTTTTGCCCTACATTCGCGAGCAGGCAATGATTGCCCTGATCGAAGCGAGCGCAGCAGTGATGGTGGTGGACGGGCAGGAAGGCCCCACTGAGGCGGATCGCGAGATCGCCCAGTGGTTGCGGCAGCAGCATTCCGTACCGGTTTTGCTAGCGGTGAACAAATGCGAGTCGCCAGAGCAAGGTCTAATTCAAGCGGCGCAGTTTTGGGAGTTGGGCCTGGGCGAACCCTATCCCGTCTCAGGCATTCACGGCAATGGCACGGGCGAACTGCTGGATGAGCTGATCACTCATCTGCCCCGCAATGAGGACATCGACGAGCCGGAAGAAGTGCGGGTCGCTATTGTAGGACGACCCAATGTGGGGAAGTCTAGCCTGCTGAATGCCTTTGTGGGGGAAAATCGAGCGATTGTGAGTCCAGTTTCGGGCACGACGCGGGATGCGATTGATATGCTGGTGCAGCGAGAGGAACAGCGCTATCGATTAATTGATACGGCAGGCATTCGCAGAAAGAAAAATGTGGACTACGGCCCCGAATTTTTCGGTATCAATCGAGCCTTCAAAGCGATTCGGCGGGCGGATGTGGTGCTGCTGGTGATTGACGCGATCGACGGCGTCACCGAGCAAGATCAGAAGCTGGCGGGACGGGTTGAAGAAGACGGTCGCGCCTGCGTTGTTGTAGTCAATAAGTGGGATGCCGTGGAGGATAAGGACTCCTACACCATCTACGACTACGATCGCACCATTGGCAGCAAGCTATATTTCATGGAGTGGTCTAAGCGCATTTATACCAGCGCCTTGACTGGACAGCGGGTACCTAAAATTCTCGACTTAGTGGATCAAGCGGTAGCAGAGCATCGTCGCCGGGTCAGCACCTCTGTGGTTAATGAAGTATTGGAAGAAGCCGTAAGCTGGCATACGCCACCAACGACTCGTCAGGGTCGCCAGGGTCGTATTTACTACGGTACTCAGGTCACGGCGCGACCGCCTACCTTTGCCCTGTTTGTGAATGATCCAAAGCTCTTTGGCGAAAGCTATCGTCGCTATATTGAAGGGCAGTTTCGGCAAAACCTAGGTTTTGAGGGCAGTCCCATTCGACTGCTCTGGCGAGGCAAGAAAATGCGGGATCTGGAACGCCAAAGTCCCAACCGCGCCACCAAAGTTTAGCCCTTTAATCCTGGCGGGCTCTTTAAAGTTATCGAGATGAAGCATCCAACCGTTGTCAGCCCAACAGTGCTGCATCGCAAATCGCCAATCTGCAATCGCAAATTAGTTTGACCTAGCGCATGGATCTGCTGAAGACTTTACCTATCGGTCTCTATCTTGAAGAGCCGATCACCTGGCTACATCGGCTCGACCCTCGGGTAAAGCTGTTTTGGCTGGTGAGCATATTAGTCAGCCCCCTGTTGGCCAATGCCGCTTGGCGGTTTTTCTTGGTAGGGCTGTTAATTGTCATCACTCTGTTAGCGATGATTCCCCTGCGGGTATGGCGTCAGCAAATGGGTTGGCTGCTGTTTCTCTGTACGCTGATGCTGGTGTTGACGTCGCTACTGCCCGATGGATTAGTCATTAACTATCAGTCGCCGGTACCATCGCCGCAACAGCTACAGTCTTTTACTGATGATTCTTCAGCAGCCGCCTCCAGTGAAGCTTCAGAGACTACTTCAGAGGAGGCTCCCTCGAATGATTTTCCCGATCAGTTTGCGCCAGAGTCGTTAAATCTGCCCCAGCCCACCGGCTATCGATATGTGCTTTTCGATATGTGGCGCCTGCGGATAACTCAGCGATCGCTCGAACTCGGCATTCGCATCAGCACCCTATTTTTCACCTTGATCTACGGCACCAACCTATTTCTTTTGACCACGGCAGCCGAGGAAGTTACGGTAGCGCTTGAGGTACTGATGCGGCCACTGCGATCGCTCAAAATTCCGGTTACAGAAATTGCCCTCACCGTGACGCTGGCCCTGCGGTTTATTCCCCTGGTGCTGGAAGAAACCCAAAACCTGATTCGCTCTGTGCAAACCCGCGCCATCAACTGGAAAAAGCTCGGGTTTCGCGGCTCTATTCAAGTTTGGCTGGCCGTAGTGGAACGGCTGCTGAAAAATCTGCTGCTGCGGGCTGAACAAACGGCGGCAGCGATGGCGGTGCGCGGCTTTACGACCCCTAATACACACCGAGTGAAGTGGTCAGAACTGCGGTTAGGCAGCGCTGATTTCCTGGTTTTGGTGATCTTGATCGGCTTTTGGTACGCCCGCGTTGTCTGGGGCCACGAAGGGGTGTGATGTCGCTATCACCGTGGTACGTGCGATCGCAGCCCTTGGCAGGAAAAACGGGGTCAGATATTTTTCAGGCGCTCTACAGTCAGTCATCTAGCCCTTACAGCGGTAGGCATCCGGACCGCAGTTGGCGCACCATCGCGACGCTATTGGAAAGTCCATCGGGGCTACCACTTAATACGCCCCAAGCGCGACTGGCGCGCTATTCAATTTGCGCCGGACCACCCAGGTGCGCCGGCGATCTTCCGCTGCTTTGGACGCCGCCCGTCGGTGAAATTTTGCCCATGTTGGCAAAGCGGCTGGCTACTCCCCAGCCGGAGGCGGTTTTACTAACCGAACATGGTGACCCCTGGACCGAGCCGCTGGAGCCCTTTGCGGGAGGCTGGCTAGGCTGGCTAGGCTATGACTTAGCCTGGGAAATTGAAGCGTTACCGGTGAAAAATGCCGATCCGCTGCCGTTTCCCGTCGCCTACTGGTACGAACCCGATACTTTTGCAATTGCCGATCACCTGACTCAACGCCTCTGGTTAGCAGCGACCCAGCCGGCTCAGTTGGCCGATATGGCGCAGGCGATTGCCCAATTTTCACCGACTGTTCCAGCCGACACTCACTTGACTGCCTCCCTGCAATTTGCCTCATCGCAAATTGAGTATGAGGCGGCCGTACGGCAGGCACAGCGGCACATTCAAGCGGGAGATATTTTTCAAGCCAATCTTTCCCTCCGGTTTACCACCCAAACCGACGCTGATAGCTGGACCATCTATCAACATCTGCACCGCATTAATCCTTCCCCCTTTGCTAGCTACTGGCGCACGCCTTGGGGGGCTGTGGTCAGCTGTTCGCCAGAGCGATTGGTCTCGCTGCGAACCGATCACCCTTCTGGAAACCGCGCGGAAACTCGTCCCATCGCTGGGACTCGACCGCGAGGCACCTCGGCTGAAACCGATCAGCAATTTGCTCAGGCGCTAATGAACAATCGTAAAGAACAGGCCGAGCATATTATGTTGGTCGATCTCGAACGCAATGACTTGGGGCGAGTTTGCGCATGGGGCACCGTGCATGTGGATGAGCTGATGGTTTTGGAAGCCTATAGCCATGTGATGCATCTAGTGAGCAATGTAGTGGGCACTCTAGCACCAGGCAAAACCGCGATCGACCTAATCCGGGCAACCTTTCCCGGCGGCACGATTACCGGCTGCCCCAAAGTTCGCTGTATGGAGATTATTGAAGCCCTCGAACCCTGGCGACGCAGTCTGTTCTATGGCTCTTGCGGCTATTTAGACCAGCGCGGACATTTAGACTTAAATATCTTGATTCGCACCTTGCTATTGGCCCGGAACGCCTCTAGCCAGCAAACGGTTTGGGGGCAGGTTGGCGCCGGCATCGTTGCTGATAGTCAACCTACGCAAGAGTGGCACGAGTCTTTGCAAAAAGCTCAAGCCCAACTGTTGGCGATCGGCATTGCCAATTCTCCAACTTCAACGGTCACACAGTAGTCGCTTTTTTTCGCAATAAAATTTCAGAAAACTATCCAACAAATTAGAAAAGCGGCAGCGGAGGAGCAAAATTGAGTTCAACTGCACAAGCCATTTCATTGTTGGCGCCAACTTGAAACAAACGCTAGTTTTACTCTCCATCATGGCTTACAGTGTGGGGATGACTAGATGACCACCCACTGCCGTTATCGCGTGTTCCCGCCTGGATGAGTACAGAGAATTACATTAATCACCCGACATTCGGCTTGCTCTACCGACTATGCATGATTACGGAAGGGCAAGAACTGTTTGTCACTCTCTATGCTCAGCGCCTCTTTTTTACGGTGACGGTGACGCTGCCAAAGGGAGTTACGTTTGACGCCATTAGCCGCAGTGATGCCCGCCAAAAGTTTGAAGAGCGGATGCGGACTGTACGGCGCCAGGGCGACTATTCGGAGTACGATCGCTTAAAGCCGATCTATCAGCAAACTTTTCAATGACCGCTTCCTCCTCTACGAATACGATTGCCGAACACGTTGCTGCCATCACTGCTCAACTACCGGCTTCAGTACGCTTAATCGGCGTCTCTAAAAAGCAGCCGGCTAGCGCCATTCGCACTGCCTATCAGGCACATCTGCGCGACTTTGGCGAGAGCATGGTGCAGGAGGCCATAGCCAAGCAGGAAGAGCTGACGGACCTAGAGGATATCACCTGGCATTTGATTGGCCATTTGCAGAGCAACAAAGCCCGCAAAGCCGTCGAGCATTTTGATTGGATTCATTCTATCGACAGCCTTAAAATCGCCACTCGGGTTAACCGACTGGCGGGGGAAGTTGGACGATCGCCCATCTGCTGTTTACAAGTCAAAATAGTGCCTGACTCTGCCAAGTTTGGCTTTTCAATGGATCAGCTCTGGTCGGCTTTGCCTCAACTTAATCAGCTGCAGCATTTAAAAATTGTGGGATTGATGACGATTCCTCCTTTAGAAAGTTCGATGGCTGAAGTAGAAAACATTTTTCAGCAGGCTAAAACCCTAGCGGCCCAAATCAATGAGCGCGGGTTTGATCAGCTGCACTTATCAGAACTTTCAATGGGGATGTCTAGTGATTATTCGGTCGCCATCACCGCTGGTTCGACCATGATTCGACTTGGCACAACCCTCTTTGGCGATCGCCCCGCCTAGGTTTCAGCGATTAGGTAGTTGACTCGATTCTTCGAACGCCTTTGATCAACAATTGCCGGCGATCGCTACACTGTTTCAAAAAACTTGATCGCAGCGATCGGATCAGCCGCACTCAGGAGGTGAAATTCGGTGCTGGCAGCGATCCTAAAGTTTTTAACTAATTATTAAAGGGAACGTCCATTTGAGGATTTCGTGTATACTGTGGACTCAAATTCCGCAAACTAGATTAAAGTAAAAGCGGTTCAACGAACGGGTCGGTTTTCAACTGATTCAAATTCAGATTCAGTCTGGAAAACGACAAACCTGACCTCAACAGTTTATTTCTGCAGTTAGGCTGTCGAAACGCTGAATGAGATCGTTGGCATCATCTCTCATGCTAGGCCAGTTAATTACTGGCAATTGCTGATTGTTATGGAGTGTAGCTGTGAGCAACTTGTTCAATAAACTAAGAGACTTTGTCGGCCTGAACGATCCGGCTGACTATGACTACGAATATGACGAGATAGAAGCGGGCGACGATTATCAAACGCTCTATCAGGAAGAAAACACCCCTCAGGCAGCGGTGGCGGCTCCTCAGCCTCAGCCGCCGTCTCCGGAAGAGCCGCGAGCGCGTCGTCGTGTTCGCGAACGGATGCTGTCTAATGAAACTGGAATGAACACTATGGGAAGTAATGTGATTGGTATGCCTGGAGCCATCAACGGAGCCTCCGAAGTCGTGGTGATGGAGCCCCGCTCTTTTGAGGAAATGCCGCAGGCAATTCAAGCCCTGCGGGAGCGTAAGTCGGTGGTGCTGAACCTGACGACGATGGACCCTGATCAGGCTCAGCGGGCGGTTGACTTTGTGGCGGGGGGCACCTATGCCATCGATGGTCATCAAGAGCGGATTGGTGAAAGCATCTTCCTGTTTACGCCAAACTGCGTCCATGTGAGCACGCCGACGGATGTCGAAGAAGACATGCCTATGGCCCCGCAAACGCCGATGGTCGATCCTCGCGCTGTGCCCCCGACTCCCGTTTGGGGCGGCGATCGCGCAGTCGGCCTGGGCTAATGGTCGCTAATTCAGCAATTCTGCTGAGAGTTTGATTGACCAACGGTATATCCGTTATTGCAGTTCGTTGACAAGGACGTTAGCTAGTTGCCAACCCAGCTATGCGTTTTAGGAGGCGGGGTGATGGGCGAAGCGCTCATCTCTCGCCTTATTTCGCTACATACTTTTGCCGCTGAGGCGATCGCGGTGGGCGATCCATCTCCCTCACGGCGACAGTTTTTGGTGGACACTTACGGCGTTCAGGCAGCAGCCGACAATACCGCAGTTTTGTCTGAGGCCGCAGTGGTGCTCGTTGCCGTCAAGCCCCAAATCTTTGCCAAAGTAGCGCCTGATTTACAGACCATTGCCTCACAGCAAACCTCACTGTTGCTGTCCATCATGGCCGGTACGCCCCTCTCGACTCTGGAAGCGGCGGCTCCTGGCTGGCCAGTCGTTCGCGCTATGCCCAATACGCCTGCCACCGTCGGTGCGGGCATGACTGCCTTGGCGCCTGGCACTCACGCTCAAGCCGAGGATTTAGAGCGGGCCAAACAAGTCTTCAAGGCAGTGGGCGAAGTCGTTGAGGTCCCCGAAAATCTAATCAATGCCGTTACGGGCCTTTCTGGGTCTGGCCCCGGCTATGTGGCCGTGATGATTGAAGCCCTGGCCGATGGCGGGGTGGCCGCGGGATTGCCACGCGCAACAGCGCTAGAGCTGGCCATTCAAACTGTTAAAGGCACCGCCACGCTTTTACAGGAAACAGACTGTCATCCTGGTGTGCTCAAAGATCGCGTTACGAGTCCTGGGGGAACGACAATTGCTGGCGTTACGCAGTTAGAAATCGGCGGTGTGCGGGCATCACTAATAAATGCGGTGCGTGCTGCTTGCGATCGCGCTGATGAATTGGGAACTTAAATCCTGCCGGAGGTGAGTTATGGATCTGACTCGCTTGCTCGTACAAATTTTGATTGCTTTGGGATGCGCTAGCCTGGCGACCTTTTTGATTCCTCGGCGCATTCCAGGCAAAATTTTTGGTCTGGCCCTGATTGGCTTTGCCGGCGTGTGGCTAGGCGAATGGATACTCAAATACGTCCAATCGACTTATTCACTGGCGATTCCCAACTTTGTGACTTGGGATCTGCAGGGCGTCCCGATTTTGCCCGCAGTTGTGGGATCAGCCATTATTCTTTTTGTGGTTACTAGCTTTTTGTCTTGGGGCCGCTATCAGCGTTAATCAAGCTAGCGGCTGTTCTTAGCCATTGGACAGACGTGACGTGCTGACTGGCTGCTGAGTCTAGGAACGACTGCCCACCCGTGGTTCAGTGCCAGCTAGGATGCGCTGAATATTGGCGCGATGGCGCAAAATGACATAAAGGCTGCCGGCGATCGCTAACAGCACGTACGGCAAAGGCTGTTGGAAAGCCACCATCAAAATCACAGCAACGATCGCGGCCGTCATGGAACCGAGCGAAACCATCTTTGACAGTCCCAGGGTAGTGGCAAATACGGCGGCGGTGCCCAGTCCAGCCGGCCAGTAAAGCGATAGGAGAATGCCTAGTCCGGTGGCGGCTGACTTACCCCCCGTCCAGTTCAGCCAAATAGAGCGACTATGGCCCAAAATTGCCAAGAGTCCGGCGATCGTAATCCACCAGGCTAAAGTTTCAGCGAGGACTGGAAAACGAGTCAAGCTGCTGGTCAAAATGAGCTTGACCAACAGCACAGCCAACAGCCCTTTACATAGATCAATGACCAGAACTGAGATGCCAGCGCCCTTGCCCACAACTCGAAAAACATTGGTGGCGCCGGTATTACCAGAACCATAATCACGAATATCGACGCCTTTGACAGCTTTTGTAATGAGATATCCGGTGGGAATTGAGCCCAGCAAATATGCTGTCAATAGAGCCAACAATCCAATGCACCAAGCCATCAAAAATTCTCACAAAACACTATATGGTTCAGTGTACCGGCCTAGACGGATTACCTAAAGCGACCCCGTCAACTATTTACAAAAGCCCAAAAACAGATTTAAGCATTGGGGATCAGCCCGGATGAGAAATGATTGTTCGTCCCAATGTTACTGACTTCGCCAGCCTGGAGCTGACTATTCTTCCGTCAGCCAAACTTTAATCGCGGGATTTTCCTGACTAGCGGTCACCAGTTGCTGACGAGAAAGTAAGAGAATGTGATCAACGGTCATGCCAAAGCCGGTGTGAATTGTCTGCAATTCTCCAGTGGCAACATGCCAAATTCGCACGGTCTCGTCGGTGCTGCCGCTGGCCAAAAATTGACCATTGCGGCTCATCGTCAACGCATTCACGAAACTGGTGTGTCCTTCCAGAGTGCCCAGCATTTCATTGGTATCTAAGTCCCATCGGATCAGAGTGTTGTCAGCACTAGCGCTAAAGAGATAGCGGCCATCCGGACTAACGGCGATCGCATTGACGTAGCTTTTATGGCCTTCCAGTACCGCCATCTCGTCTCCCGTTTGCAGGTTCCAGAGGCGAATGGTGCGATCGGTGCCGCCGCTAATAATCCGCTGACCATCATCCGTAATAAATAGCGTATTGACGGCCCCCTCGTGACCTCTCAACGTCATCACCAAAGCTTGCGTGGCCGTTTCCCAGATCTTAAGGATGCCGTCAGACCCCGCACTTACCAACAGACGTCCATCAGGACTACGATCTAAGTGATTAACAGCGCCTTCGTGCCCGGCAAAAGCCGCCTGCTGTTCCCCAGTGGCAAGATTCCACGCCAACAGTTCGCCGCTAGCACTACCGCTATAGAGCGTGCGTTCGTCAGGACTCAAGCTCAGGGTGTTGACAAAGGTTTCATGGCCGGTAAAGGTTTGCAGCGTGTCTCCAGTACTCAAATCCCACAGTCGCACGGTGCTGTCAGCGCTGGCACTCACAAACTGCCGATCATTTGACAGCAGCTTCAGATCATTGACTGAATTTTCATGGGCAGACAGCGTGCGTAGTAGTTGGACAGAGGTTTCGGGCACGGCTGGCGGTGGCTCTGGCAGGGTTTCAGCGGCTGATTCCGCAGTTGGCATGGGCTGCGATCGCTGACGGCTCCAAATGCCTAACCCGAGTAGAGCCACTGCGCTCATCACCACGCCTCCAGCAATTAGCCATGTCCAGAATGTGGTTGTTCTGCCGGTCCCCGTTTCGCCCTGCTGTTCCGTCGCGGGGGGCGTTACCGTAGATTGTCCTCCCAAAGCGTAATGGGACATGTGGAAGCCACTGGAATGAGTCGTACCTGTGACCGGTGGTGAGGTGATGGCAAGCAGAGCCGCTTCGTCTCCCTGATAGTTCAACTGACTGAGGGAGAGCCGCTGTAGCCGCTCCAGCAGTTCCAGAGCGGTTTTAGGTCGGTCAATCACTCTGAGTGATACTAAACTATCCAGCAGATCGGCAAAATCTTCGGATATTTGGGGCGCATAAGGCCGCCACTGAAATTGATTGACCATGGGGTCGTAGAGCGCTGTGTCGTTGGGCGATCGCCCCGTCAGCAGAAAAATGATGGTGCGCCCCAGGGCATAAAAATCGGACTGCGGTACGGCTTGCCCCTGTTCTTGTTCAGGCGGCGTATAACCGACGGAGCTAATGGTCGTGATCCCCAGACTGCCAACCTGGGCCAAATAAGTTTGACTCATTTCGCGAACGGCACCAAAGTCGACTAGCACCAACTGACCGTTGGATCGCAACATAATATTGTCAGGTTTAATATCGCGATGAAAATAGTTGAGCTGATGGATGCGGCGTAAGATTTCAGCCAGCTGATAAAGCCACTGAAAGGCTTGTTGCTCGCCGATGGGATGATTGCCCTGCTGCTGCATCCATTGGAGCAGATTAGGACCGTCAATTTTTTCCATCACAATGCAGTGCAGAGGCGGTCCTGTTTGGGGATGATAAACAAAATAGCCATCGCCTTCGACTAAAGGCACGCCAGGATGCTGCAGCTGACTCAAGACGTCGGCTTCTTTGCGGAAAAGACTTAAAATCTTGGGATTATCACTGCGATCGCGTCTCAACACCTTCAAAATTTTGGGCTGGTCTTGCTGATAGGCCTCATACACTAAGCCGAAGCCGCTATTGCTGCTAAGCAACCGCATCACCCGATAACAGTTCTGCAGCAAAAGGTCGGACCCACAGGCCTGACAAGTAACGTGTTGATTATTTTCCGGATGAGCGGGCTGTGGACAGTTGGGATTAATGCAAAGGCTCATTGGCAACTCGAAAATGGAAGATGCAGTGTGCAGTGGCCTAACTCTGGAACGAAATATTTTGTGGAATAAAGCGAAAATAGCAGACGAGATTCAGGGGCGCAGTGTTTAGAACGCTATCACGCCCAAGCGATCGTCTCTCACCTTTCGCAAAAAATACTTGCATTTAGCAATTGTGCTGAGATGTTTATTATTAGCTTCATCTGCCTGCTGTTGATGGCTTACCGATGCGGTTGCAGCATCTTTTCCTAGCATGCCCAACCTTTTCATCAGGATGATAGTTGATGAACGATACGAGTCGAATCAACCCATCTGCTTTACCTAATGATGTCTAGCCGTTATTGAATTTGTTCACTCATTCTCTATGGATTCTTGCAAGAGTTGGTTCATCTCATGACTGCGCAGCGGTTTGGAAAATAAGAAACCTTGTCCTGATTCACAGCGCAAAGCTTTGACCTGGGCCAAATGGCGACGAGTTTCAATGCCTTCTGCAACCACTTCAAGGCCCAAGTTCCAGGCTAAACGAACGACAGACTGTAGAATTTCAAGCTTTTCAAAGTCAGAATCAGCATTCTCTAAAAATGAGCGATCGATCTTCAAAGTATCCACCGTAAACTGATGCAAATAGCTTAGAGAAGAATAGCCGGTGCCAAAGTCATCTACTGAAAGCTTAATGCCCAGTTCGCGAATGCTGGCCAAAATTTCGATAATAGAATCAGAATTCTCAATTAATACGCTTTCAGTCATTTCAATTTTGAGAAATTTTGGCGATAAACCGGTTTTATGCAAAATATGTTTAATGCCTTCCAGCAGGTCTCTCTGAGCAAATTGACGACTTGACATATTAACGCTGACAAACAAATTTTCTGCGCCAGGAATAGTTTCCTGCCATTCTTTAAGCTGCCGACAAGATTCTTCTAAAACCCACCAGCCGAGCGGAATAATTAGCCCCGTCTTTTCAGCCAAGGGGATAAACTGAGCCGGAGAAATGGTTCCCCGTGTGGGATGCTGCCAGCGCACCAGCGACTCAACGCCAATGACCGCATGAGTGCGCACCAGAAAAATAGGCTGGTATACCAAGTAAAATTCATTATTTTTGATAGCTCGCCGCAGCGACATTTCGAGATATAGTGAATTGTCAGCAACTGCCGCCATATCGTCCTCAAAGACGCAATAGCGCTCTTCAAAGCGGGCTTTTGCTTCATTCATGGCGAGGTCAGCCTGCCGCAGCAGGGTATCAGCGTTGGGAGTCTGATGACTGCCTAGGCTGATGCCGATGTTGACGCCGACATTGATTTCATAGTCAGCAATTTTAAAGGGAGCCATCAACTCTTGATATAGAGTGTCAGCGATCGCCAGCACTTCAGAATAGGACGAGACTTCTTCAAGCAGCACGGTAAACTCATCGCCGCCCAAGCGTGAGAACGTGTCTTCTCGCCGTAAATTTTGCTTAAGTCGATGGGCAATTTCGACCAGTAGGCGATCGCCCGCTGCATAGCCAAAGCTATCATTCACGGCCTTCAGCCGCATCACGTCCAAGCATAAAACTGCAATAAAAGTGCTTTTATCATCACCTACCTTAGTCAAGGCATGATGAATGCGATCCATAAAAATCGTGCGATTTACGAGCCCCGTTAATTCATCATGATGAGATTTATTGGCCAAATTTGCTGTCAGGGCAGCTTGGTGACCGGCATCGCGGAGTAATAGCAAACCGCCTTGAAAATCGTGATTTGGCAAAGCAAAACTATGACCGGTAATGGCTAGCCAAGTTTCGTCTTTGGCTGACGAGCAGTGCAATATAAACTCACGGTGCTGCTCTGGAGCAGCAGATAGCACTGCGGCCAGCAGACTGTCAGTCGATTTTTGCGGTTGCTGATGGCAAATTTCCCACAGCTCACAGCCTGTGTGATCAGCTAATTCTAAGGCCGTGAGCAGCATTGGTGAAACTGACAACAGCGATCGCGCCTGCGCATTCGTGTAAACCACATGGCTCTGATGGTCCACTACCATTACGGCATCACCGCAATTTTGAAAAATCGCTTTAAAAATCTCCATAGGAAATACCGTAAACGGCCATCAAAGTGGCGTCGAAAACTGCAGCATACTTTAGCTGAGATATCTCATTTAGCGTTGGCTAAGCTTTGAAAAATTGAGTGTTTCTAAAATTTGAATAGAGCAGAAAACATGGCGACATATTTTCTAGAGGGTTTCGTCAATTGGCATCAAAAGCCCGATAGAATAGGTATGAATGAACCTATCCCAATTTCATTAGTTGGGCACTGAAACCGCTACTCAGAAATTGCTCGAAAGCTGAATGATGACGGCTTTTAGAAAAACCCTGAACGATTCATGAATTTTTTGCTAGAAATTTTTCAAATTAACGACCCTTGCCTAGCGAAATCTTTTGCTACAGTTTTAAGCTGCTTGACACCTTGCTTGTTGTTTCTGAGGCTTATTTAATGACGAACAGGAACGTTGCCAGCACCGACGTTGATTAAGCGTCCATGCCACCGCAATGCTACTACCGCAATATCCTTGATCAATCTGGCTGATGACGGACAAGTTTATAATTATCTACTATCTATTCCCAAATCCGAGAGAATTAGACCAACTGTTACTTAATGAAAGGGACATTTTGGCCAATGCTGGCGTCCAATCGTGATTCTTTGGGCGCTTAGCACTCCGCAATTATGCTGGCTGGGCCGTAGTACCGAGCCGTATGTTGAGCCGGAATTGATGCAATGCTTTGCCGATGTAGAGAGAAGGCTATTACTATCGCTATGCCCACTTGTGCTGCTGAGCCGGTTATTCTTCACTTGACTCCGGAAAAATGACTCTCAACGGCATATGTAAGCTTAATTGTTAACATGACTCAGTGGTTCAACAGCGCAGTCATCGTCGTTTTGAGTTCCATCTGGCATGGTTGTACGACAAAAGATAGCGCCTTCAAAAGATGTGCGGCTGAGTTGAGCATTCAACAGTGAGGCATCGGTCAGGTCGGCCCCATTCAGATTACTTCTGACCAGACGAGCCCGGGAAAAGTTAGCGTCGCGGAGATTCGCATCCGTCAGCTCAGCTCGCAGCAGATAAGCCCGATTCAGCTCGGCCCCCTGTAAGTTAGCTGCGCTGAGATTGGCACCAGTAAAGCTAGCTTTGGTGAAAACGGCTCCAGCCAAGGTTGCTGCCGTCAAATCAGCATCCGTAAAGTTTGCCTCGGGGGCGATCGCGCTGGTCAAATCAGCCCCTTGCAATATGGCTCCAGTTAAATCGGCAGAGGACAAGCTCGCTGCCGTCAAATTAGTGTCCACCAGCGTTGTCCCAACCAGCACGGCTCGGGTCAGGGCTGCCGCTTGCAGATTGGCACCGGTTAAATCAGCCGCCTGCAAATTGCCGTCGGTTAAAATCACGTCTTGCAGACTGGCAGCTTGTAGGTCGGCCCGCAGCAAATTAGCGCCGATTAGCCGCATGCCAGCCAGCACAACGCCAGACAAATCACAGCCGACGCACTGTTGACTGATCAGTAATCGCTGTAAATCGGTGGGATTATCCGCCACGACGGTTGCAGCGCTTCCCGCTAAAAAAATGGGACTCAAAAGCGCCGCCGCGATCGCCGGCTTCATACCTTGACGCATGTGCATTCGCCCAATCAGGACTAAATAAGTTAAGAACTTTGAGTAATCTAACGTTCAACTTATTAATTTACTTCTACAATATCAGCACATTACCGGAGCCCTTGCAGGGCATATCGACTGTTGATTTGACCAGATTTTTAGGAGTTGCTTATAGGGCATCATCTATCAATGCTAAAAACGTTGCAGGATAAGCATCGCCACCGTCCCGATTTCATCGGTTCTGGGCTTGCCACCAGCTGATGTGACTTTAAATAGCGAGATGACCGTCCTCAATACTCAATTTTTGGTGGATTTAGCAAACGACTGTACAAGACACTGCTAGGCATGACCGCATGATGTTTTACTACGCTGATTTTCGCGTTTATGGCCCGCTTTTCCGTTCAGCCTAAATCGACTCTTGGTCAGCCCCGGGTTAACTTGCGGGTGCCGTTGGGATGGTTTTGGCCACTCTTTTGGAGCGGCCTCATGGTGGGGTCTGGTGTGTTTGGTCTCTGGGCCTTGACATGGCTGACTCGTGTTCCACCATCTCCAGATTGTGAAAAGGTGACGGTGGCCAGTGCTGATGGCGATCGCTTGATTTGTGCCCAGTCGGCACTGCGTACTGGCAGCGCCAAATCTCTGATCCAAGCAGTACAGCTAGCGGCTAACTACTCGCCAACTCATCCGCTTTATGGCGAAATTCATCCGGTTTTGATCGAGTCTTCTGAGCGGCTGCTGGAAAAAGCTGCAGATAAAATGCATGATGGCGACTTGGCCATGGCAACGGAGTGGGCAAAACAGATTCCCCTCGATACGCCTCTGCGGGACACGGCTCAGGGTAGGATTTGGGACTGGCAACAGGAGTGGAAGCAAGGGCAAGAGCTAGAAAATGCTGTTAAACAGGCGATCGCCGCGCGTGACTGGAGCACTGCCGATAATGGCCTTCAGGCGTTAAAGCTATTGACCAGTGACTACTGGCTGAGTCAGCGGCACAATGAACTGCAGCAGGAAAAGCAGCTGGAGCAAACGGCTTGGTCACAAATTGAACAGGCGCGGGGATTAGCCAATACCAACAATCCCGACAATATTGCCCAGGCGTTGGTTATCGCCCAGCGCATCAACCTGACCAGCAAAGCTTGGAGTGAGGCGCAAGAGGATATTGACCGCTGGAGCCAAAACCTGCTGCTGTATAGTTTCCAGCGGTGGGAACTGGGAGATGTCGACGGGGCGATCGCGGCAGTACAAAAAGTGCCTCCGGATCCTAACCTCGCTCCCGATGCTCAGGATCTCATTCAATTCAGTCATGCGACGCGGTTGGCGCGGCAGGCGCAGCAAGATAATCCTGGTCTACTGCAGCTCTTTAAGCTAATGGAAGCCATTCGAGCTGCCGAAAAAATTTCTATCAACAGCACGTTTTATCCCACTGCTCAAAAATCGGTGCAGGCTTGGCAAGCCGAGTTGGACGATTTACGCACGCTGCAATTTGCCCACAATGTCGCTAGTTTGCGGCAGGAATGGTCTTACAGCTATGCGGCGGACTTAGCTTGGACAGTTGAGCTAGAGCGACCACGCCGCCTGCAGGCTCAGACCCTAATTGCCCACTGGCAGGGTGAAATTGAACGCATTGAAGACCGGCCATTTTTAGTGCGGGCGCGAAACTTGGCGCGGAAGGCAACGATTCCTGCTTTGGAAGCGGCGATCGCCGAAGCGCGTAATGTGGCCCTGGGTCGGGCCTTACGGATTGATGCCCAGACTCTCATTGCCGACTGGCTTGATCAGATCGAAATTATTCAGGACCAGCCCATTTTGAACGAAGCCAACCAGTTGGCTAGCGACGACAAGCTGCAGGAAGCGATCGCAGTTCTCCAGCAGATTCAAGATGATCGCGCCTTATACGAACGGGCACAGGTCATGGCCAAAGACTGGACACGCACTTTGCAGATTCAAGCGGATAGTCCCATTCTCGAAGAGGCCAAGTCGCTGGCCTATCGTGGTTCACTGACAAAGGCCATTAACGTCGCTGCGCAAATTGCCCCTGGTCGTGCCCTATACAACGAGGCTCGTAAAGCTATTGAATTATGGGAGGCTGAAAGAGCCTATATTTGGAAGCAAGAGGCCGAACTGGCGGAGGCCGAAGCCGCCGCCGAACAGCAAGAGCAAGAAGCCAATGAGTCCACTGCCGAACCAGTGACTCAACCGCCGCCTCCCGACTTAGACAACTAGCTGTACTGCGGATATGACGGCGTCTCCCCTTAACCTGTTTTTAGTGGACGAAGATCCCGTCTTTCGATTGGGGCTGCGCATCTGGCTCGAACAGCGCTCGGAATTTGCCATCGCTGGGGAAGCTGCCGATAGCAATACAACGCTCTTGGCCCTAGCAGAACTGCAGGCCGCTGCTGCTGCCAGCGCCACTGATGCCGGCAACTCTACCGAATCTTCTGCAGTAGATTTGGTGGTGATCGACTTGGGCTTAGGGCAGGGGACTCCAGATCAGCTGGCAGGACTGCAGCTCTGTAGTGAGATTAAACAACAGTTTCCCGCCTTGTCGGTCCTGGTGCTGAGTGCGCAGACTGAACCGGTGCTGCGGGCAGCAGCAACTCAGATGGGGGCCGATGGATTTGGCGCGCGAGGTCTGCCGGTGCGTAAGCTGGCGCGTTTGATTCAGCAAACCGCCCGGCCCGACCCCCCGGTCGCTGCTGAGACTGACGACGATATCGTCTATCCGCGATCGCTCGAAGGACCCATCGCTTACTTAAACCGCACCTCGACCCATCAAATCGACAGTGCGATGGTCCAAATCGAGCAGTTGGCCACCCAACGCCATGCTTACTGGTATCGTCTGGTATTGGCAGGCAAGTATCGCGAATTACGGGCCGCTCGATGGTTGATACAGCGGATTTTACCCGTTTCTGAATCAGTGGAACCCATCGGCCCAACAGTCTCGATGCCGAGTAATTTCAACCCGGCCAATCAAGTCGCCTCAACCCTCGGTGCGAATTCTATCGAAGCGTCAGCCCTGGCGGAGTTGAGCGGGCAGGCGATCGCTCGACAGCGTCCTCCTGTGCCTGTGCCCTTGGGTGATGTGCGATCGCGAGTGGGTGAGGCGGTTTTTCGTAAGCTGCAGTTTCCCCTCGACAACCGCAGCGCCATTCCCCTAGAAATCGACATTTTGCGGCCTGAAAAAGCCCGTGAACTGCTTTACACTACCTTGCGAGCCATTGAAAACTTGCTGGACGATTTGCAGCAGGCGCAAGTGCTGCCAGGACAGCTAGAAGATCAGCAATCCACTATCGTGCGAGATCTGTGGCAAACGGTAACCGTGGATTTCTTTGGGCGCTACTATACGCCGGCGGCCGCCGGTATTGAACAGCCTTTGGTGTCGGTGTTACAGCAAGATGAGGCAATCGTACAGGCAGAAATTCTCGACAAAATTCCGGCGATCGCTCCTCTACTAGCGCATCTCCTCTTTCAGTCGCCGTTAGAAATCGAGGGCGCTTCTTATATGGCAACGACTCCCGAAGCCCTGCGCCGCAGCCAGTTTTTGCTGGAAAATTTTTTGATTCAAGTGGCCTGCGCTGTTATGCAGCCTCTGCTGAATCAATACCCTGACGTCGAGTCCCTTAAACGCAGTCTTTACCAGCGCCGCATCATTTCAACTCGTGACATTACGCGGTTTCGCAATGAGCTGTCATGGCGCTACCGCTGGGATCAGTGGGTCAACGAGCCCAAAGCCATATTTGAGAGTGAATATCGCCTCATCGCTTTAACCCCAACCGGCCTGCAGGCCCACACCATCTATGCGCCCCGGCAAGCCGAGCTAGATGACTTGTCGGGCACGCAGTATGCGCTGACCCTGGCCTTGGAAGCCCGCGATGCGATCGCTCCACGGCTCCGTGCTACTTTTTCCCTAGCCGGCAGTACTGTGGTCTTTGTGCTAACGGAAGTGATTGGTCGCGGCATTGGCCTGATCGGACGCGGCATCGTCAAAGGTATTGGCAATACTTGGCAGGATATCCGCTTTCGTCAACGTCAGCGCGATGAACCCTGACCCCGGCTAAAAACTGAGCTTTCTCACGAGCCAGCTTCGACTTCGGCCCAGGGAGACTATTGTCCCCCCTTAAACGATGCAATAAAAAAGCGCCCGCATAGCGAGCGCTTGTTGAGAAAATACTCCTGGTTTAAGCTCTACAGCGCGTTACCACGGGGTAGAACCTCCTCAGGGAATACAAACTTCTCATGGGGCTGGT
>ERZ1740058.842-NODE-842-length-18746-cov-6.464448_pt1 | contig 18746 bp, 13 predicted proteins | sample MGYA00581745_ERZ1740058 | MGnify/ENA primary metagenome ERZ1740058 (study PRJEB43018, sample SAMN04849742) | marine metagenome | isolation source: floating plastic debris | place: Pacific Ocean | collected 2008-08-30 | study: EMG produced TPA metagenomics assembly... | reverse complement strand
TATGGGCTACGGCGACGCAGGTTGCTACGGAGCTACTGACATTAAGACCCCCAATATTGATCAGATCGCCCAAAATGGCATTAAGTTTACCGAATTCTACTCAGTTTCGCCGGTATGCAGTCCGTCTCGCTACGGACTGATGACCGGCCGCTATCCCGCTCGCGATGGCATTCACGGAGTGTTCTTTCCCGAAAGCTGGACCGGTATGGATACCGCTGAAGTTACGATGGCCGATATGCTAAAGGAAGTTGGTTACGCTACCGGAGTGGTGGGCAAGTGGCATTTGGGACACCGGCGAGAATACTTGCCGCTGCAACGCGGCTTCGATTACTACTTCGGCATTCCGTACAGCAACGATATGGAGGCAGTGGTGTTTCTGGAAGGAAACTAATTCACAGAAGAGGATGTAGATCAGCACTACACCACCAAAACCTACACTGAGAAAGCGGTACAGTTTATTGAAGACCATCAGGATGAACCCTTCTTCCTGTATATCCCCCATTCTATGCCACACGTTCCGCTGTACGTCTCCGAGCAGTTTGAGGGGGTTTCCGAGCGGGGTTTATACGGCGATGTGATTCAGGAGCTAGACTGGAGCGTGGGGCAAGTGCTGCACAAACTAAAAGATGTAGGAGTGGAAGAAAACACCATTGTGGTCGTATCCAGCGATAATGGCCCCTGGCTCACCATGATTGACCACGGCGGTTCCGCCGGCCCACTGCGTTGCGGAAAACAGACTACCTTTGAGGGCGGGATGCGCGTACCCTGCGTGATGCAGTGGAAAGCACAGGTTGAAGGGGGACAAACCGTTGACGGTATGCACAATATGATGGACTGGTTTCCAACCTTCGCCGCTATCACTGGAGGTACGCTTCCGCAGGATCGCCCCATTGACGGGGTGAATATTGCGCCGGTGCTGCGGGAAGGAAAAGAACGGTCAGGCGATCAGTTTATGTACTACTCCCACCGTACCCGTGATGTAGCGGCTTACCGGAAGGGCGACTGGAAACTCAAACTGCCCATGGAAAAACCCTACAACGGACGTTACACCTACGCCGGTGAAGCTCCGCACGGCATGCTATTATTCAATCTGAAGGAAGACCCCGGCGAGCAGCATAACCTGGCCGATGAGCACCCCGACATGGTAGCGCAGATGCAGCAGGAAATAAAACAGTTCAAAGAGGAGTTGGGTGAAACCCGCGAAACCCATCGCTTTAAACCTCCGGCGGATAAGAGCCATAACGAATATCTTAAAGAGAAATACGGTAGCAGCCAATGATCACCCGTTTAGTTTACTTCCTATTCGCTGTCAGTTTACTCGCCTGCCAGTCTTCGCCTTCCGTTGAGCAAGACAATCGCCCCAACATCGTCATCATCATGGCCGATGATATGGGCTACACTGATCTGGGTTGTTTTGGCTCGGAGATCAAAACTCCCAATATCGACCGATTAGCCGACAATGGGTTAATCATGACCCAGTTTTATAACACCGGTCGTTGCTGCCCTACCCGAGCATCTTTGCTCACGGGATTGTATCAGCATCAGGCGGGGATTGGTCATATGGTCGGAGATATGGGACGTCCCGCTTACCAGGGCTATCTCAACCAGCAGTGCGTTACTATTGCGGAAGTACTCAAAGAATCAGGTTACGCTACCATGATGACCGGTAAGTGGCACGTGGGTAGCCGACGGGAACATTGGCCGCTGAGGCGCGGATTCGATCGGTACTACGGAATTCCACAGGGTGGAGGGATGTACTATTATCCGTTTAACAACCGTGTTGGCCGATTTGTAGTGCTGGACAGTACGCAAGTGGAGTTAGATAGTGCTAACTTTTACTCAACGGTTGCCTTTAATGAATATGCCGTAAATTTTCTAGAAGAACAACGCAATTCTCCTAACCCACTCTTTTTATATGTGGCCCACATTGCCCCTCACTTCCCGCTACATGCACCTGACTCAACTATTGCCAAATACCGGGGAAAGTACCGAGCGGGTTTTGAGAAAATCCGGCAAGATCGTTATCAGCGGGCTCAGGAGTTAGGTATCATTCCTGAAGGTTTGGCAATGTCGCAACCCGATAGCCTGGTATGGGCGTGGGATAATCTAACCTCAGCGCAGCAGGATACAATGGATCTGAAGATGGCCATTTACGCCGCTCAGGTTGATATTATGGATCAGGGCATTGGTGATATTATTGACAAGCTGGAAGATATGGGCGAGTTAGATAATACCGTTGTAATGTTTCTTTCCGATAATGGCGCCACTCGTGAGTATATTGATCGGAACCCTAGCCCAGCCGATACGGCAGCCATTGGCACACGCTTTAGCTGGGCTTCCTACACTGCTTCCTGGGCTAATGTCAGCAACGTACCCTTCCGGCTGTACAAAAGCTGGGTGCACGAGGGAGGGATTGCCACCCCGTTCATCGTTCATTTTCCTCAACAGATCAAACAGCGCCGTATTGACCGGCAGGTAGGCCACGTCATTGACCTGATGGCTACTTGCGCCGATCTGGCCCAAACCAAATACCCTCAGCAGTATCAAGATAGGCAAATTAAACCTACTGAAGGAATTAGCTTGATTCCGGTTATCCAAGGTAAATCGCTTGAGCGTAATCAGCCACTATTCTGGGAACATATAGGCAATCGCGCAATCCGGGATGGTGACTGGAAGCTAGTTGCTCCTGGCCCACCCAAAGACTGGGAGCTATACAACATGGCCGAAGACCGTTCCGAAACCCAAAACTTAGCTGGGCAATACCCCGAACGGGTAGAAGAACTCACCCAAAAATGGCAAAACTGGGCCGACCGGGTAGGGGTAGTTCCCTGGGATGAATTGACCAATCATTAGGGAAGTAGTGTTATGGTGTTTTAGTCTTATAGTGCTAATGTGTTATGGTACATTGTGTTTATTTGCTCAAGTGTTTAAGGTATTGATTTGCATGAACACACGAACACCCTAAGACTTTATCGCGCTAACACCATAATACACCTTCCTTTTCTGACAATCTGTCATGGTGTAACCACTTGGCATACCCATTGATGTTAGTGTAGTAGCTAATAGAAACACCAACTTTATAACAATAGATATTTACAATATGGGAAAAGTAATAGGAATAGACTTAGGAACTACTAACTCCTGTGTGGCGGTGATGGAAGGTAACGAGCCGGTCGTCATCCCTAACAGTGAGGGTGGTCGTACTACCCCCTCTATCGTAGCTTTTTTGGATAATGGCAACGGAGAGCGTAAGGTAGGTAGCCCCGCTAAACGACAAGCGATAACCAATCCGCAGAACACCATTAGTTCGGTGAAGCGGTTTATGGGTAAGAAGCACTCAGAAGTCTCCGAGGAAATGAAGAACATTTCTTACCAGATAGAAAAAGGAAATAACGACACCGTACGAGTAAAGATCGGTGATCGACTATATACACCTCAGGAGCTTTCGGCCATGATTCTGCAAAAGATGAAATCAACTGCCGAAGATTATCTGGGAACCACTATTGCCGAGGCAGTCGTAACGGTACCGGCTTATTTTAATGACGCCGAGCGTCAGGCAACAAAGGAAGCCGGGCAAATTGCTGGTTTGGAAGTAAAACGAATTATTAACGAGCCTACCGCCGCCGCACTAGCCTACGGTTTGGATAAGAAGAATCAGGACATGACCATTGTGGTGTATGACCTAGGAGGAGGAACGTTTGACGTTTCGGTACTGGAATTAGGCGATGGAGTATTTGAAGTAAAGTCAACCAACGGTGATGTTCACCTGGGTGGTGACGATTTTGATGCTCGTATTATCAACTGGCTGGCCGACGAGTTTGAGAAAGAAAATGGTATTGATCTTCGCAAAGATCCAATGGCACTACAGCGCTTAAAAGAAGCAGCTGAGAAAGCTAAGATTGAGTTATCTAGCGCTACTAGCACCGAGATTAACCTGCCGTACATTATGCCAGTAGACGGTATTCCGAAGCACTTGGTACGTACCCTTTCTCGCTCTAAGTTTGAGCAGTTGGTGGACGATTTAGTACAGCGAACGTTAGAGCCTTGTAAGCAAGCTTTGAAGGATGCTGGCATCTCTGCTTCCGAAATTAATGAAGTAATTCTGGTAGGTGGTTCTACTCGTATTCCAAAGATTCAGGAAGAAGTAGAGAATTTCTTTGGCAAGAAGCCCTCAAAAGGAGTGAATCCCGACGAGGTCGTAGCCATTGGAGCAGCTATCCAAGGTGGAGTATTCAGCGGTGACGTGAAAGACGTACTGTTACTGGACGTAACTCCGCTATCATTGGGTATTGAAACCATGGGTGGTGTATTTACTAAACTCATTGAATCTAATACCACGATTCCTACCAAGAAGTCCGAAACGTTCTCAACGGCATCGGATAATCAGCCTTCGGTAGAGATTCACGTACTGCAAGGTGAGCGCCCTATGGCCAAAGATAACCGGACTATCGGACGTTTCCACTTAGATGGAATTCCACCGGCACCCCGCGGAGTACCACAAATTGAAGTGACCTTCGATATTGATGCCAACGGTATCATGAACGTATCAGCCAAAGATAAAGGCACCGGTAAAGAGCAGAAAATTCGTATTGAGGCTTCATCCGGGCTTACTGATGAGGAAATTGAAAAGATGCGTAAGGAGGCCGAGGCCAACGCCGAGTCGGACAAGCAGGAGCGCGAGAAGATTGAGAAGATCAACGCGGCGGACTCGCTGATTTTCCAAACCGAAAAGCAGTTGAACGAATACGGCGACAAATTATCCGAAGGAAACAAGAAGCCTATTGAGGACGCGCTAGCTGAGTTGAAGACCGCTCATCAGTCTCAGGATGTAAGTGGTATTGACGCCGCTATGGAGAAATTGAACGCTGCCTGGCAAAACGCTTCTCAGGAAATGTATCAGGCCGCCGGTGCTGATGCTACTGCCGGAGCAGGCGCTTCTGGCGATGACCCGAACGCCACTGCCGACAACGGAGCTGAAGGTGCCGCTGACGCTGATGTTTCCGATGTAGAATACGAAGAAGTGGATGACAAAGACAAACAGTAATTTGCCCTCCCTTTTTCTAAATTAATATGTTAAAAGCCCCGTTACGGGGCTTTTTTTTGCAAGCAACTCAGCTAGCTTTTTTTCGTACTAATTTTAGTTTTCTTACTTCAGGCTGGTCTACACTAGATAAGTGTAAATTGAGGAGAGTTAGATTTCTAAATTTAATACAAAATTATAATTCCAATTATAATATATTATCCCAGCTTATAATCGTTCATTGAAAAATCATTTAGTTTTTTTAGTTTTTCTAACCATGTAATGAATTGGCGAAATTGTTCAAAAATAATTCATTTATAATTCTATATATTTATGGTGTCGCCCTTAGCAAATCAATCGTAATGTAGATTGAAATATATAAAGAATAAACTTAGCTGAATTGTACAGCAAACATTACAAAAGCGCTTTCAGACCATTGAGCTGCAATTACGGTTGACCCGGAAAAACAAGGCGATAGTTGCTCCAGAAATACTCAAGTAAGGTTAATTATTATTTTCACAATAACAGACTACCAACTACAGTACTATTATGCACATTTATCATTTTTCTAACATGGGAATAATATATTTCTTGCCACCTAATCAGTTAATTAGGCGTTAGTGAGGTTAAATTAGTAATCTGCTAAGTGAGTCATGGAGTTATTAGTATCAATTTTTGGAAGCGTGCTCAGCGGTGAAGGGGCTTTTCCCCATGTTCATCGCTATTTTTCGCAGCCTGACATATTGTGGCTGCACGCACTGTCAGACGGAATAACCGGTTTATCTTATTTCCTCATCCCGTTTGCTATACTTGTATTTATTCGTCAGCGTCAGGATATCAACGTAGCTAAGCCGCTATTCTGGCTATTTATGGCATTTATAGTCTCTTGCGGAGTTACCCATTTTATGGAGATCTATACTATTTGGTATCCGGCTTATCGGGTATCTGGCTGGCTTAAAGCGGTGAATGCTGTTATTTCACTGGCTACTGCTATAGCTGTCTGGCCGCTTATACCTAAATTGCTAAGAATTCCCTCGACGACAAGCTTAAAGAAGGTAAATGCCAAGCTACAGCAAGAGATAGAAAAGCGTATTCGAATTGAACGGGAGCTTCAACTGCATAAAGACGACCTAGAAGCGCGGGTAGCTAACCGCACTCAGGATCTAGAGGATGCTTTATTACAGATTAAGCACGAAGCCCGCGATCGACAAAAGATTGAAGAACAACTTAGCTATCAGGCTTCACTACTTGATCAATTAGATAGTAGTATCATTGCCACTGATAACGAGCGACATATCGTATACTGGAATAAGTATGCTGAGGGGCTGTTTGGTTGGACGTCTGAAGAAGCGTTGGGTAAAAAAGTATCCGATTTATTATTGCATGAGAATGAACTAGCTAAACATGAGCAGCGCTACCAGAAATTGGTTAACAATGAACACTGGGAAGGCGAAATAAAAATGCGGCATCGTGATCGACGATCAATCCCGATTCACATCAATGCTGCTCGGCTCACTAACGAGCAGGGTGAGGGAATTGGCTACTCACTAGTATGCTTCGACATGACTGATCAGGTACGAGCAGAAAGGAGACTACGAAGAGATAAAGAAAAAGCGGAGCGGGCAGCTCTAGCAAAACAAGACTTCCTGTCTACTATGAGCCACGAGATTCGCACCCCCCTCAATGTGGTTATTGGTATGACTCGTCTGTTAATGGATGAAAACCCTAAAAGTTCGCAGATAGATTATCTCAAAAGTCTTCAGTTTTCGGCTAATCACCTGTTGGTAATCATCAATGATATACTGGATTTTTCTAAAATTGAATCAGGAAAAATTAAGCTAGAGAAGATTAGCTTCAGCTCCCGAGGAGTAGCTGAGGGGATTGCCAACGCTTTTAAATTCCGGGCAGAAGAGAAAAACATCAGCTTGCGGGTTGAGTGGGATAAAGACATTCCGGAGCGTTTACTGGGCGATGAGGTTCGCTTTACTCAGATTCTGAATAACTTAGTGGGTAATGCTATCAAATTCACCGAACAGGGGTTTGTATCTATTCACGCCAAGTTGCTCAATAAGCGGGATGATAAGTACGAAATTAGATTTGAGGTACGAGACACCGGTATCGGTATTCCGAAAGATCGGTTAAAGACAATCTTTAATGGATACACTCAGGCTTCGGCTGATACTACTCGAAGGTTCGGAGGCACCGGCCTAGGACTCACAATTTGCAAGCGCCTGATTGAAATCCAGAAAGGTAAACTGCACGTACGAAGTGCCAAGGGGCTTGGTAGTACCTTCAGTTTCACCCTTACTTACGATCACGATAGCAATGCATCAGGTCAGCCTCCTGTGCCAAAACCTGTTATTGATACCAGCAAACTGAAAGGTGTGAACCTACTGTTGGTAGAAGACAATCCTTCTAACCGTATGGTAGCCACTAGTTTCTTAGAAAAAGTTGGCATTAGAGTATCTACCGCCGAGCACGGGGAACAAGCCGTGGAAAAGGTTCAGCAGAAAAACTACGATATTGTGCTAATGGATCTGCAGATGCCGATTATGGACGGCTGCGATGCAACTTCTGCTATTCGGGATTTAGGGGGTAGCTACAAGAACATTCCAATAATTGCACTTACTGCTGATGTGGTACAGGGAGTAAAAGACCGCGTTTTTGAGTGCGGCATGAATGACTATCTGTCTAAACCATTTAATCCAGATGAGTTACATTATAAAATAGCACTAAACCTGAATCTGGTGGAACCTCAAGAGGGTGAAATGCAGGAGAGTGAGGATGATATCATGCAGCTTCATCGTTTGATTGACCAGTATAACGACGATGTGAAGTTTGTGACCAACTTACTGACCTCGCTGCGGAAGAGTTTCCAGTTGCTGACGGAACAAGTAGCTAATTCGGCTGATCAGAAGGATGTATACGAACTACGTCGGCTTACGCATAAACTATTACCATCAATTAAAATGGTGGGTAATCACAGCTTACAGGAACAGCTAGGTGGGCTGAAAGAGGCCCTTGATAATGATACTGCAGATGAAGTAGAAATTGCTCAGTTTATCGAGAAAATTAGGGAGTCTACTACGCAATCCATTGAGTACATTGACGGGTTGTTCACCACTATTCAGGAGCATAAAGATCAGCTTACCTCCCCTTAGTTCTAGGTTCTGGGTTCGTGCTTTTGTGGGATTTTTGTAGATTAGCAAAAATCCCACAACTATGAACCGAACATTCCTTTACAGTATTATTTTTGTTTTTTTTATTGTCGCTTGCCAGTCGGGTGAAACCGGTGAGCAGTCCGAAGAAACAGAAGGCGCTGGTCTAGCGTATACCAACCCTCCCGCCGATGGCTTCAACGAAGCTGCTTCCGATGAAAAAGCGATGGCTATTGCCGATAGCGTAATGCAGGCGATGGGTGGCCGCCGAGCCTGGGATACTACTCAATACGTTACCTGGAATTTCTTCGGAGCGCGTAGCCTGCTGTGGGATAAGCAGTCGGGCGACGTACGCATTGAAGTACCCCGCGATTCGGCAATCTACCTTATCAACGTCAATTCCGATCAGGGAAAAGTAGCGATGGGCGGTGAAGAAATCACTAATGCCGACTCAGTGACAAAGTATGTAGAACGAGGCAAAAGTATCTGGATCAATGATAGCTATTGGCTGTTTATGCCCTTTAAGCTAAAGGATTCGGGAGTTACGCTGATCTACGCCGGTGAAGATACCATTCAGGGTGGCGATATGGCGGAGGTACTGGAGCTACGGTTTGAGAATGTAGGCAGGACTCCCCAAAACAAGTACCAGGTATATGTGGACCCTAACGATTATATGGTGAAGCAGTGGGCGTTTTACCCTACGGCAGAAATGGATACCCCTCGTTTTATTACCCCTTGGGCTGAGTACGAAAAGCACGGATCAATAATGTTAGGGGGCGATCGCGGCGAACGTGATATTACGGATATTGAAGTAATGGAGTCGGTTCCGGAAGGCACATTCTCCGATCTTGGGAGCTTTCAGTTGATAAAATCATCCTGAAAAACGACGTTCTGGTTCTCATCCAGTAAGCGGACGTAGTCTACTGACCCGGTTCCCCGGAATCGGTACCGCAGGCCGGCTACTTTTCCGGCATCCTGCTGGAGGATGGTTTGGAATACCAAGGAGTCGTTTCGATAGACCGAAAGTTGCTGTTGCACTACCTGTAACCGGATATGTTGCCACTCTGACAAATCACAGCCAAAAGCCGATAGGTCAGATGTTTGCCCGTCCAGATATTGCTCACTGGCAGCCAAGTAGATCTTCCCCACACAACCAGGTATTGACCAAGGAATAGCGATGCGCCCTTTGGCACAAAGAACAGATACCTGACTTTCCTGGCACACGGCTTCTCCTTGATTGTAATCACTTCTGATAGCAGTTTCCAACGTAAAGTTACCGGATGATAATTCACCAAAGTCCTGCACATTGTAGTACGACAGTCCGGGTACTGATTCTTCATTAAGAAAACCCAGTTGCTCCAATCGTTCAGGCGCAACGGTTAGTGTGCCGTTTTGCCGAATTGGCTCGTCCAGATAGTGCGGAATGGGTTCATTCGCTACTAGGGCTAGCCAACCATCGGAAGTAACATATACATCGTGCTCTTTTACGATCTGCTTCTCTACCAGCAGCTTAGCCCGAAAATAACCCGGATAATAATAGGTAGTGGTAAAAACCTGCTTGTCCTTATCTACCTCTTGGCGCAATCGCGAATCCCACGACTGTTGAATCTCAATCTGATCGTAAGGTAGCTCAGAAACATCGTAATGGAAGATCACGGTATTAGGCACTCCTTTGGCAACCGGTTCACTGGAAAATGTAATTTGCGAAGCATCTATCTCCAGCGGGCGATTCACCCAGCGGTTAAACCCCAGTACCACTAGCACTAGAATCGGAATGAGTAGTAAGATAGCTGCTTTTTTGTTGATGGTTGCCGATGCTACCTTTTGCTTGGGCTGCTCGCTGTCTGAGGTAGGGGTGACATAAGATTGGCTTCCTACAAAGTCGCGCCAATGTTCGTAGCCAGCAAACTGGGCTAAAGCATTCAAAGTGTTGGTGGTAGGTTGACTTTGGTAGTTGACCTTGCCCCACAGGCGCTTTAGGGTAGTGGCACTTAGCTTGGTTTGGGTTTTTTGCCAGATACGCTCACTAAGTTGCTCAAAATCTTGATGGGTCCACTCTTGGCTGTTACCCCAGGCTACCTCATTCTCGATGATTTGCTTGAGAAGTTCTATAGGGGTTGTTTCTTTATTAGTCGCCTCCATGATGCTTGGCTGTATCACGAAGATAACGACTTTTTACCTATTCTGTGATAAAGATGCGAGGCTTCCTTTTCCAATTAGTAGCATAGAGGTATATTTTACCTCTATGCTACTCAATGGGTAAATTAGGAATATCTACTGTGAACTAGTTACTAGCCTGTCCGGCACTAGCTACGTCGAAAGAAAGTTTGGTATCCGCCCACATGAAGGTTACCTCACCAGATTCGGCAATATCAAATGTCAGCTTCTCAGTCATGGACGAAGACTTCTCAGGACTTACCTGTACTCGAAGAGCATCCTGGGATTCATCGTAGTCATAGGCCCCCCACTGTTCGGCAGTCTTGTTAAAAATGACGGTCCAGTCTTCGTTTTCCTGAGGGATCGTGAATAAGGCATATTTCCCTTTAGGTAAAGCTTGTCCTTCAATAGTTACGTCGCTACTCACCTCAAAGGTAGTGGCTTCGTTGGCTCCGGTACGCCATACTTTTCCGTAGGGTTCTAACTCGCCGAATATTTTGCGCCCTTTTACCGAAGGTTGGCTGTAATCAATAGTAACGGTTGTGCCGTCTACGGTTGCTTCCGCTTGAGCGGGAGGGCTAGGTCGGCTGGCTTTATCACTCTGAGCGCATGCTCCTAGGGTAGTAACCGCCGCAATAAATAAAGTGAAAATAGATTGTGTGAGATGGTTCATAATTAAAAAGTTTAGTGATGTAAAACAATAGTAAAGTAACGTAGCCCACTAGAAAACAGTTGTTCATACTTGTTCAAGTTGGTGCAACTTGCTTGAGATTTTACCCTTGAGCCACTTAGCTCAGTTTTTATACCTCTTGTAGATTTTAAAGATCAGACTGAATACGAACAAGCTCTCTATAGTCCTGTAGTAACTTGTACCGCTTTGCACTAACTTGAACAAGCCAACTCGTAGCCTTTTGCCGCCTTGATTCGTGTAGTCAACCGAATCTTTCACTTACCTCAATTTAACAGTATGAAAATTATTGCATTATTAAATCTATTCATTTTTTCGGCAACCTTAGCTTGGTCACAGACTGCCCAAACCGTACCCTTTTCTTCTGACCGTTGGGAATTTTCGGGTGAGCATACGTTGGAAGAATATAAAGGGCAGTCTGCCGTACGCTTGAGTAGTAGCGGAGCCTACCTTCCCGATGTATCGCTTAAAAACGGAATTATTGAGTATGATGTAGCTTTTACCAGCGACCGAGGCTTTGTAGGAGCTATGTTCCGGATGCAGGATCGGAATAATTACGAAGAGTATTACATGCGAGCCCACCAATCGGGTAACCCCGACGCCATGCAGTACACCCCGGTTTACAACGGCATGGCTGGATGGCAATTATATTACGGAGAAGGCTACGGCATTCCTCATTTCTATCGTTTCCAGGAATGGATGCATGTGAAACTGGTTATTGCCGATAGTCAGATGGAAGTATATATTGATAATATGAATGTGCCAGTTCTTCACGCCTTTGAGCTAAAGCGAGAACCCGCTGCTGGGTTTGTGGGGATTTATACCTTTATCAAAGATGCATACTTTGCTAACTTCACGTATCAGTCGGTGGAAAATCCTGCTATAAAGAGTGCTCCCAAGTCGTTTCCGGCGGCGGAAGAAGGAACCATTACGCAGTGGCAGGTTTCCAATGCTTTTGGCAGCCAGCAATTAGAAAACCAGACCGAACTGTCTAAAGATTTTAAAAGTGAATTGAACTGGCAAACCTTGGATAGTGAATCGTCGGGTACGGTAAACCTGGCGCAGGTAAGCGAGACATCTGACGAAATCAATACTGTTATTGCCAAATTCACGGTTGATTCTGATCGGAAGCAAATAAAGCCACTGCACATTGGCTATTCCGATATGGTGACGGTATTTGTGAACGGCAAAGCGATCTACGGGGGGCAACGCAACTTCCGCTCCCGCGATTACCGCTATCTCGGCACTACCAGACTTCATTGTCTCCATCTATTTGCCGCTAAACAAAGGAGACAATGAAGTCTGGTTTGCCGTGACTGAAAACATGGGCGGTTGGGGAGTGCGCGCCCGCTTTCCTACTTCGGAGAACATCTCCTTAGCGCAATAAGAAATTATTTCATCGCGAACACTTCCTCCAGCGATTTGCTGACGGGAGAATCGTCTTCGTGGGTTTCCATGATATCCTTCATGTAAGCCCACCATTTTTTCATTACGGGTTCCTGTGCCAACTTATCGGCTTTATGATTGTCGGCCAGCTCGTAGGTTGCGAACAACTCATGCGTATCGGGGTCGTGGAAGATATAATAATCGCTGATACCGCTTTGGTGAAGTAACTCCACCAGTTCGGGCCAAATGGCATCGTGTCGTTTCTGGTATTCTTCCGCATATTCCGGAAGTAACTGCATTTTAAAAGCGACTCTTTTCATAAGCAAGGAATAGTTGAAAATGAAAAATTGATAATTGAAAGTGAAGAGTTAACACTTATTGAGCAACTAAAGATAGTATAATTCAACAATGGCTTCGTTAGGATTTAACGGGTAGAAATGGGTTCTACCGAATATCCTAGTCCTCTCAATTGCTGCACCAGCCCTTGCTTGTACATTAGATGTCTAAGGCCTACCGCAACAAAGCAGCTATTCTCTTTAAAAGCCTCATTCAAAATCGGCATCCACTTATCATTGCGCTCCGTTAACTCAAAAGGATTGCCGTAATCTTCTCTTGCTAGCTGATAGTCAATGTTAAGTTCTTTGTAATCTTCTACAAACTGACAACCCGACAAATCATCGTTCAACATTTTAGTCATCAATTCAATGCCCCCAGTTATATACGCAGAATCTTCTTCAGAAGTGCTACTAAGAGAAGATCGCAGAAGAATATTCATTTGATTTTCATCCAGAGATTGTACTTCTATACTCTTATCCGAAGCTGACTGTTCTATAAAACTATCCATTGATTCGTAGGATTCGCGGTCCTGGATATCGCAAAAATAAGTTATATATAACTTGGTAAGGTTAAGAGCAAGTACATTAGGAGGCAGATTGTAGTAATCTTGATCTTCCGCCTGTTCTACAAACGACTCAAATATCTGCTTCTGATTTTCGCTCAATATACTATCCCACCGTTCAACGGTCCAGTAGTTGAGTTGTACACTTTCTTCCGAAGCCATTTCGGTATCAGCTGCTGACTCTTCGACAAAAAGTATATCAACCTGCTCTAATTTTTTCACCGAATTGGAAAGCGATAAAAAGAAATAAGGGTTCACTTCATGGAATGTTCCGAACAAGTAAGAAGTGTCGTTTACGCTCGTCTTACTTACTTCCCACAGAATTGTACCGGGTTTATCCTGTCCTACTGAATAAAAAGTAGGAAGTAGAAGAATGAACGAAGTCAGTAATCTAAGCACAGGTAACTTGTTTAGTAATACTGCTACGCTATAATATCCTTCACTACATGTCCGTGCACATCCGTCAGACGGTAGCGGCGGCCCTGGTGCTTGAAGGTTAATCGTTCGTGGTCTACACCCAGCAGATACATCAACGTAGCTTGAAAGTCGTGTACGTGTACTGGGTTCTTTACGATGTTGTAGCCAAACTCGCAGGTTTCGCCGTAGCTGATGCCTTTTTTAATACCGCCTCCGGCCATCCAGATGCTAAAGCAGCGCGGGTGATGGTCGCGGCCGTAGTTTTCTTTAGTCAGTTTACCCTGCGAATAATTCGTGCGGCCAAATTCCCCGCCCCAGATCACCAGCGTATCGTCCAATAGGCCACGCTGCTTCAGATCCATCACTAAAGCGGCCGAAGGCTGATCCACGCTCTTGGCCATGGTCTGAATATCTTTAGGCAGGTTGCCGTGCTGATCCCAGCCCTGATGGTAGAGTTGAATAAATTTTACATCTTTCTCAATGAGCCGGCGGGCCAGCAGGCAGTTAGCCGCAAACGTACCTGGCTGCCGCGATTGCTCGCCGTACATCTCGTAGATATAATCGGGTTCTCGTGAAATATCCATTGTCTCGGGTACCGAGGCCTGCATACGGTAGGCCATCTCATACTGGGCAATACGCGAATTTATTTCCGGGTCCGCTACTTTTTCGTACTGAATATCGTGCAGTTCTTTAAGATAATCCAGCATCCGTCGCCGGCTGCTTTTCTTCATGCCCGGTGGGTCGTTCAAATACAGCACCGGGTCTTTTCCCGACCGGAACTGTACTCCCTGATGCAAGGATGGTAAAAAGCCGCTACCCCACAGCTTGGCGTACAGCGGTTGTCCGCCTTCCCTCGCCCTAGAGAGCAGCACACAAAAGGCGGGCAGGTTTTCATTATCACTACCCAATCCGTAGCTAATCCACGAACCGATAGACGGGCGACCGTTTTGCTGAGAACCCGTCTGGAAAAAGGTAATCGCTGGGTCATGATTGATGGCTTCGGTATGCATGGATTTGATAAAGCACAGTTCGTCCACAATCTTGGCCGTGTGTGGCATCAGTTCGCTCACCCAAGCCCCACTATTCCCGTACTGGGCAAAATCAAACACCGATCCGGCCAGCGGAAATGATTTTTGTCCGGCAGTCATTCCGGTTAGTCGCTGCCCACCTCGCACTGAGTCTGGTAGCTCCTCACCAAATCGCTGCTGAAGGGTAGGCTTATAATCGAAGGTTTCCAGTTGGGATGGCCCCCCACTCTGAAAGAGATAGATCACTCGTTTAGCTTTGGGGGTGAAGTGTAAATCAATAGTGCCACTACCGCCACCAGCAGAAGCTGTTTTCCCGAACAGCTTGGTAGGACCTAACAAAGAAGACAGCGCAACACTACCCAGACCTAAGCTGGTCTTCGTCAAAAAATCCCGACGGTCAATATGTTGGTTATGTAAGAGTTTCATAAAATCGATTGTTCAATGGTTCGATGGCTCATTATCGAAGATGTCTGCTATGTCAATTTTCAGCCCTTCAATGACCTTTGATTCAATAGTGCCGTCTCCTTCAACATCCTGAAAAAGAGTGTAGCCGGAATCGGTAAGCTCGTACACCTCTACAGTGAAGTATTTAGGGTCAACAATCCAATACTCTGGCACTTTGGCTTGCTCGTAAATTTCTTTTTTGTGTACCCGGTCGCGTACCACTGAGCCAGGAGATACGATTTCCACCATCAAATCTGGCACACCCATTACGCCTTTCTGCTGAATGATTTCCTGGTTCTGGGTGGACACAAATAGCAGGTCAGGTTGGGGTGCATTGTATTCATCTAAAAATACACTGATCGGAGCATAAAGCACTCTGCCCAGTTTCTTCTGTTTGACATAGCCACCCATGATAAGATGTAGGTTGGCAGATGCTATCTGATGTTTAGATTCAGGGGCCGAGTATTTCACGATTTCGCCATTCAGTAATTCGTAGATATAGTTATCATCCTCTGGAATTTCCATATTTAAGAACTCCTGATAAGTAACTTGTTCAACGGTCTTAGTAGATGCCATAATATTCTTTTAATGAATTGTTAATTGTACGTCAATGAACGTAGGTCTGATTCTTGATCCACATATAAAGCGTTCCTATTAAAATAATAGGGACAAAGAAAGTAGCTTGGTATCCCTCAAACCCCAGATAACCGAAAAGAAGGCTACCGACAATTACTATTCCGCCCATCACAATCATACTGTTACGCATATGGGAAGATAATCTCTTAATGTCAACCCGTTGCTTCTGTTCGTCAGACATGCTATTGTATCCTGCTATTAAATCAGGATGTTTTTTTACTAGGAAGCCCGACCCAATAAGAAACAAACCGACTATAATTGCTACTACCATACGATCTACCTTTTGTATACCGCCTCATCATAATTCACTAATGTATTGGCTACTACGGTCAGAGCAGCTAGTTGATCTTTGGGGATTGATGAGTCGCGGGGATATTCACCCACTTGAAGTAAGCTATCGGCACTCACAGGTTCTTCAGTAAATACTGCTTTTTCTTCTTGGTACAACCGTTTTAACAGAGCTAGCTCTCTCGAATCCGGCTCACGACTAGTTAGAGTTTTAAAACCGAAGCGTATTTGGTCATCCAGACTCTCTCCACCTTCGGTAACCATTCGCTCCGCTAGCATCCGGGCAGCTTCTACGTACTGCGGATCGTTTAGTAATACTAGTGCCTGCAATGGGGTATTAGTCTTTTGCCGCCTTACGGTGCAAAGGTATTTCTCCGAAGCATCAAAACTAATCATGGAAGGCGGAGGCGAACTGCGCTTCCAGATAGTGTATAAGCCGCGGCGATATAAATCTTCTCCGGTATCCTGCACGTATTCGGTGACGTTGCGGGTGGCCAGTTCTTTCCAAAGCCCCGGTGGCTGATAAGGCTTTACACTGGGACCACCGATAGAATCGTTGATTAATCCACTAACCGCCAAGGCATTATCGCGGATCATTTCAGCCGGCATTCGGTAACTAGGACCTCGAGCCAACCATACATTAGCTTTATCTTGTTCCAGTAACTCAGGGGAGGCTACCGATGATTGCTGATAGGTGGCGGAAGTAACCAGTAGCCGTAGCAACGCCTTTACATCCCAGTCCGAATCCTGGAACTGAATCGCCAGCCAATCTAGTAGCTCGGGGTGCGAGGGTAACTCGCCCTGATTGCCAAAATCGTCAGAGGTGTTTACCAATCCTCGTCCGAACAACATCTGCCAGTAGCGGTTCACCGCCACCCGAGCAGTCAGTGGGTTATCTTCATCCGTAAGCCATTTGGCCAAGCCTAAGCGGTTGGTCGGCAAATCTTCCGGAAATTCCATCACCGAAGCCGGTGTGGCCGGATTCACTCTTTTAGTAGGAGCATCGTAGGCGCCACGATCCAGTATGAAGGTCGGGCGGGGTTCGTCCAATTCCTTCATTACCATTACCTCGGGCAGAGCACTCAGAATATCATTTTCTTCGCCTCGGGTTTGGGTGAGTGCCGAAAGCAGCGAGCGATAGTCGCGATCGTAGTTCTGCAAATAGTAATCCAGCAGAGGTTCTTGATCTTCTGATTCCAGGAAGGCCACCAGCGGTTGGGGTTCTCCGTAAAGGGACGCTACTTCTACGGCACTCAGCTTTTGGTCAAACACCTGAAATTCATCCACTTCAATATCTTCAATCGTCTCGTCGTGCAGCTTACCAATCCGTAGGTTGCCCATACCACCCCAACTCTTCTTGTCTTTGCCGTAAGTGATCATACTACGCTTCAGGTGATCGGTAATGACGCGGTGGCGCATCGGCTGGCCGTTCAAATAAACTTTCAAACCGCTGGCCCGGCTGGAGCCATCGTACGTCATCGCTAGGTGAACCCACTCGTCCACCGGAAGTTGGTCATCGGTATGAATCTCAATGCTATTGGCGGGTGCAGTATGGTTGAGGCTAACCGAAAGGGTACGGTCGGGGCGTAGCCAGAAAACGTATCCCCGATTACCGTTAAACAGCCCGCCCGACCGGGTGAAGATGGGACCCTCAATACTGTCTTTCAAAGATTTGTACCACAGGCCGATAGAGAATGGTTCATTTCTTTCAAAGTAGCCAATCTCTTTTCCCATATCCACGTAGCTATCCCCTACCAGTCGTACCGCTTTTCCGAATTTTCCGTCTACAATTTCCGGTTCCTTGTCCTGCTGACTCACCACCATTTTAGCTGGCTGCTGAGGAGCCGCCAGATTACGAAACTCGTTTTCTACCGGGTTGTCTAACGGATAATGCCCGATTCTACTGGCAAAACGTACCTGATGATCAGCTGGATTGGTCTTTGCCTTATCTAGCCACTGAGTGAAGCGTTTTTTGTAATCAGTCCGGCTGGGGTCAATCTGCTCTTCCTGCTGTTCAATTTTCTCGTTCAGAAAAGCTAACTGCTTTTCGGTTTCCTCGTCGGTTAATATTACCGTCGGGCTGGCCTCGCCCATGTAGGGTATCTGACCGGTTTCATTAATGCTATTGAAGAAGGCGTAGAGCGAAAAATAGTCTTCCTGCGAGATTGGGTCGTACTTATGGTCGTGGCAGCGGGCGCACTCTACGGTCAGTCCTAAAAAGGCGGTTCCCAGCGTATTAGCCCGGTCGGCTACGTACTCTACCCGGTACTCTTCCGATACGATACCACCCTCCTGACTCTGCAAATGGTTGCGATTGAAACCACTCGCCAGCTTTTGTTCCTGGGTAGCTTCGGGCAGCATATCTCCGGCCAGTTGCCAGGTGATGAACTGATCGTAGGGCATGTTTTCATTAAAGGATTCAATCACCCAGTCGCGCCAGGGCCACATATTGCGCATACCATCGTCCTGGTAACCGTGGGAGTCAGCGTAGCGGGCTACGTCTAGCCACTCGCTGGCCATACGCTCTCCGTAGCGGGGCGATTGCAGCAGCCGATCTACCAGCTTCTCGTAAGCATCTTCCGATTCATCGGCCAGAAAAGCATCTACTTCCTTAATGGTAGGGGGC
>ERZ1740058.841-NODE-841-length-18760-cov-7.260091_pt1 | contig 18760 bp, 16 predicted proteins | sample MGYA00581745_ERZ1740058 | MGnify/ENA primary metagenome ERZ1740058 (study PRJEB43018, sample SAMN04849742) | marine metagenome | isolation source: floating plastic debris | place: Pacific Ocean | collected 2008-08-30 | study: EMG produced TPA metagenomics assembly... | reverse complement strand
AGAAAAAGCAAAAGAAAAATAAGCAGAGCTTTTCTTCAGTTTTACTAGGTGTTATAGAAGGGAATCTGAAGAAAAAAGAACAGGCAATTTTATTTCAAAATCGCAGAGGTTACTCTCCCTATATTACCTGTGGTGATTGCGCCTGGATACCCAAGTGTAGTAACTGCAACGTGAGCCTTACCTACCATCAATATGCCAATGAGCTACGCTGTCACTATTGCGGGCATAAAGAAAATCTCTTTTCAGAATGCTTGGCTTGTGGCTCTACCAAGCTAAAGCCAGTAGGCTATGGCACAGAAAAGCTTGAAGATGAACTCAAGGTAATTTTACCAGAAGCACGCACCCGGCGGATGGACTTGGATACAACCCGACAAAAAAATGGTTATCAAACTATTATTAATGACTTTGAGGCGGGCCATATCGACTTGCTGGTAGGTACGCAGATGGTCAGTAAAGGGCTTGACTTCGATAAGGTGAGTTTGGTGGGCATTTTTGATACAGACCGCTTGCTTTATTTTGCCGACTTCCGCTCACATGAGCGTGCTTTTCAGTTGATTACTCAGGTAAGTGGTCGGGCCGGTCGTAGAGATTTACAGGGTAAGGTGATCATCCAGACGAATAATGTAGAGCATCCTACCCTACAAAAAGTCTTACAAAATGACTATGAAGGCTTGTATAGAGAAGAAATCTTAGAACGAGAAAAGTACAATTATCCACCTTATACACGCCTCATTCGCTTAATCGTGAAGCATAGAGAGAAGTCTTTAGCCAAAAATGCTTCCCTAGAGCTAGCAGAGCGCCTTAAAGAACGACTAGGAAAACATCGCGTACTTGGGCCTGAGTCACCAGTAATTGATCGTATTAGGAATCAGTATTTGCGTACTATTCTCATTAAAATAGAGAAAGAAAAAGTACAACTCAAGCAGGTGAAGGAACTACTGACGGGTGCCATTACTAAATTGGTTACCACGAAACAATTCAAGAGTGTGCAGGTAGTAATCGATGTAGATCCTATATAAGGGTTTTCAAATCTAGAAAATTTTTGAAATTACATTTAATCTTTTACCTTTAGTCCTGAATTTTCAAGCTCACTTTTTATAAAAAGTACTATGCTTACCAAAAGCGTTATTCAATATAATCTTCAGATTTCTCAGACCATTAGCGAGAAAATTGATGATTTTGTACAGCGTATTGCTACTTTTACCAGAGATCGCCTCATTGCCGTGTATGCCTACGGGGCCATTACACAAGAAGATTTTGATGTACAGTCTTCCTATTTACAGATAATGCTTGTATTTAAAGAGGTGAACACAGATTTACTAGAAATATTAGCCCCTGCTTCTACACGTGCCAACGAGGATTTTCGCCTCGATTTGAAAATCATTGGTGAAACCGACCTACAGCCCTCTTCAGATGTATTTCCTATAGAATTTACCAATATTAAAGAAACGCGCTTTTTACTTTATGGAGAAGATGTATTCAAAAAAGTCAGTGTTACTTTTGAAGACTTACGCAGGGCTTGTGAGCGAGAAACCAAGCAATACCTCTTTCAACTGAGAAGCTACTTTGCGCTACATACCAAAAGGCCAGAGGAGCTTATTCAAAAAATTACTGGAGAATTTGAGCAGTTTCTACTTATTCTTAATGCAGCGCTACTCCTCAAAACAGGTGATTTTGCCTCTAATGCAAGCCTTATCATTGAACAAGCATCGGAAGAGTTTAACCTCGATGAAAAAGTGCTCAATAAAATACGAAACATCCACCTAGGAAGGGAAAGAGTAAGTGATATGATTGATATACTCCATATTTATAATAAGTACCTTTATCTTATTATTAAAATATCGCGTATTATTGATCGCTTTGACATATACAAGTAAAGAAGGTAGTAAGCAAGCTTACTACCTCTCTATTATCAAGAGAACAGCATAGTGTTCAATACCGATACTGTTGCACTTAATAATTACTAACTGCTCACGTTAATAATGCTCATTAAGTCTCTTTCTATCGTCTTAGGGTATTTCTTGTGTAATTGGTATAATTTGGTAATGGCCTCCTCTTCTGTAATTCTTCTATTCTCAAAATCTTGAATTGTAAAGGTTAGCATCAATTTAACAGGACCTTTCAAAGAAGTGTACTGCATTTTATTATGTAGTAGGTTTTTCCAATAGGGATCAGTTTTTTCAGGTAAATTCATAGTTCGTTGCTTTTAAGTATGATTAATAAAGTAGTTAAAAGTTAGTTTTCTTCTCGCTCTTTTTCTTAATTACAACAGCAAGTTATTCAAACAACTCCTTTCTTAAAAACCACTTTTACTAAGAAACTTACAAGGATAAGATTTATATATGTAAATACATTCATTTTTAAAATTCACAGTGCTTCTTCTCGCTCTAGCATTAGAATAGAAGATTGCGGTACAATGAAATACTTCTCTCCTTCATACACGACTTCTATCGCACCTTTTTGGAGAAAAATAGCTAAGTCGCCCTCTTGTACTTGTAAAGGCAGGTATTTGACCTGTTCTTCTGGATTTTTCCAAAGGTATTCTTCCTCTGAAGAAGAAATAGGATACCCTGGTCCCGTTTTCATCACATAGCCACTTTGAATTTTCTCTTTCTCCTGTACACTTGGTGGTAAGAAAAGCCCACTTTCTGTTTTTTCAGCAGTTTTTTTCAGCTTAATCAATACCCGATCGCCAATGACGATGATTCTCTTTAGCTTATTATTGGCTGTTACTTTTTGCATAGGCTACCTCGTTATTCGTTTAGTTATACAGGCTGTAAATTTAGTGAAATTATCTTCACGGCAACTACTTGAGTAAGATGCTTTGGTTTTAGGACAACATTATATAAATCATATTTCATATATAAATCCTTTATTTTAAGAGTTTATCTTCTTCTTTCTGTCATATTTCTTCTCAGGAATAGCATTCTCTTTATTGCTCTATTAACAAACGATCTTTTGTCTTTTGGTAGCTTTCTAAAATTTGATACTGATCGTTTGGATTATATATATTTTTTTGCTAAATCGTACTTATTGTTTAGTAATCTATTGTACAACAGCTTTAAAAACAATTCATCTTTATCACCATTCAAGTCCGTTATCTTATTTTGAATACTTGCACTTATTAAGATCAACTTAAAAATTAAAATTTAATCTCATGAAAAATTCGCTTTTTTCAATGGCGGTCATATTATCTATGACGCTCCTGTTCTCTTGTAATAGAGACGAAGAAGTTGTATTTGAGGAAGATGACGATGCTATCTCGGCTGAAGTTTTATCCCAAATAAAGATGCTCGGTTTTGGTGAGCGTACTGTAGAAAGGGTAGAAGGTAGTTTTATAGCTCCTTCAGGTTACCTTGTAGAAGGTGATATCTTCATCAGTGATGAAGAACTTAATAAAGAAGTTGCTGCTCAGTTTTTACGTGTAGGTGATGAAGAGCAGTATCGTACCTTTAACCTAGTAAACACAGGTAGTGGTGTAAGAACGCTCACGGTAGCTACTTTTAAAGGAAATGCTACACAGGGTATGCCCAATTCGTTCGATACACCCGTTAATATTGCGATTGATCGTTTCAATGCTGAGAATTTGCGCTTGCGTTTTCAAAGAATTGCTAGCAGTAGCTGGCAAAGTGCTGATATTGTACTTTACAGAGAGTCAGGTAATTTCTTAGCAGCAGCAGGATTTCCCTCTGGAGGCAATCCAAACCGTTTCATTCGTATGAATACTAGCGCTATGGGTTCATTTACCACTAATGCTAGAGCTACTGTAATTGCACACGAGATGGGGCACTGCATTGGTTTCCGCCATACTGATCTTTTCGATAGATCTTTCAGTTGTGGTGGTTTCCCAGTAAATGAAGAAGATCCTCCCAGTGGTGTAGGGGCTGTCTTGATTCCTGGTACACCAGCAGGGCCTGATCCTTCTTCTTGGATGTTGGCTTGTGCAGGCAGTAGTACTAATCGTCCGTTCAGCGCAAACGATAGAATCGCTTTAGACTTTTTGTACTAAGCTACTAAACAGAATGGTGATAGATGAGAGTGCTATGCGACGGAAGTTGTATAGCACTTTTTACGATGTTTCAATCTTATAATATCATACTACAGTACGATTAAACGTTGTTTTAAGGTGATACCACTCGCCAAGGTAATACTAACAATATACCCTCCAGGCCGTAGATTACGCGTATCAATCGGCTTCATTTCTCCAAACTCCTCAAAGCTTGTCAGTAGCCTTCCTGTATAATCATGTATTTGAATTTGTGCTACTTCATCTGACTCAGTCAGCGCTGCTACTACCCTTCCTCTTACTACAGGGTTAGGCGCTAAAACCAGTTCGTTAGGGGCTAGATAAGTAGCGGTTTGCTCATCGCTGTAAATGATTAGTCCTTGTTCGGTCACAAGTTTTGCTCTGTAACGTGTAAGCCGATCTATTGGCTGCGTATCGGTCAGTAGCATCTGTCGTGCAAGCTGTATGTTTTCTCCCACGGTTACAAAGCGATCTCCTTCCCAACGCTCAAGGCTCACTTCTTTCAGCTCGTAAGTGGTACCTAACGTTAAATTGAAAGAAATAGTATCGTTCAAGGAGTTAGTAAGTAAAAAGCTTCTTACATAACACCCCACACCTAGCTGGGTGTAGTTGACGGTAGCGCTGTAAGCGAGAGGCTGTCCTTTATAAATCGGAGCAATGGTGTAGAGTTCTTCAGGAAAGGCTTGTTTTGAGAGCAACAATAGTGTATCTGTAGTCGTCAAGGTAGGTTCCAAGAATTTCTCTCCTACTTTGTAGAGCTGGTAGCCTTCTGCACCTGGTTCTGGTAACCACTGTAATAAGAAATCATCCTGACAGTTGAAGCCTGTTTCTAAGAATACAGGTACAAATACTGTAAAAATAGGAGAAAGATAATCAACTCCTTCTATTTGAAAGCGAAATTGCCCTTCTGTAAAGTCTTGCGGGGCTTCCCAGACATAATATTGCTGAGTGAGGTCTACAGTTGTCTCTATTATCTCCCATTCACTTTCTTCGGTACGTTTGTAAGCCAGTTGCCCTTGCTGGGCAGCTCCTTTCCATTGCCAACGGAGTACTTGTGGGAGGCCTGCCTCGAAGGTAGCTTGTTCGTAAGGATGAAACCAACGAAAACCGCTCTCATACTCGTAGGCAATGCTGAAGGGCTGTGTACCACTTTCTATGTTATAGCCACTTACCTGTATTTGGTAAGTACCTGCCGCAGGTGAAGCAATGGTAACTTGCTCTACATTATTAAGGTGATCTGCTTTTCTAACCGCAGGCATCTGCAGCGCACTGAGCGTGGGTGTGCTATCAAGCCCCCAGGGCAGCCAAGTAGTAGCCCCTCTCCTAACTGTAAGGTCTAAGTCATTGACTAGTACTTGTTCTGCGCCCGCCTCTGCCGCTAGATCGTGCCACACAAGGGTTACTTTCAATTCATCGTTGCCTGCTGGTACGGTAATGTTGTAGGTGACGGTCTCGTTTTCTATTACTTCTCCAGTATTATAGCGATGGGCAGTGATAGTCTCTAAAGCACCTACAGCATCTAATTTTCCAAAACCACTGGCGAAGTCTACGGCAGGGGCACCTACGTCATCCGCACTGTTAAGCAGTGCTGCTTTTACAAGTGCTGCTGGTGGCAATGCGCCTTCTTGCTTGTCGTAGGCTTCTTGTACCAACAAAGCCACGCCTGATACCAAAGCCGCTGCCTCAGAAGTACCTCCATCACCAAAGGCTACCAGCTCTGGTTTGATACGCCCATCTGCGGTGGGTCCTTTGCTACTTCTTACTTCTACTTGATTAAAACGGTCGATCCCGCCTACAATCAGTGTATTTTTAGCATTTTTGAACTCACCCGTAAGGTTGGCCATTCCTTGAACACCCTGATAAGTGCCTACTTCGCTAGTAGTTTGCCCTTCGTTCCCCGAAGAAAATACGTGAAGAATAGTAGGATAATCACGGGTATGTTGATCATAAAGCATCGCTTCTATGCCATAGAAGTTTTCTATACCTACACCGTAAGAATGGTTTTGAACAGCAATCCCTTTTTCGATAAGTGCCTCACCATCATCAGGTAGCAATCGTTCAAAGCTAGCACTTGCCATTTGCGCTTGCCAAGCTACGCCTTTTCCTTGCACCCCTGTATTCCCTGCGCCTGCTACGAGCGTAGTCATGGCAGTGGCATGTGCATTGAAATCTTCTGATAAATCGGTTACTCCAATAATACGCCCTTTAAAGTCAATATCGTTCTTGTCAAAAGGATCTTCTTTAATGGAGACTCCTCTAGTAACACCTGTTAATTCAGGAAATTGAGCTTGTGCTGCTCTAATATGATTGGCGGAAAAATCAATTTGTTCTTGTTCTAGCTCTTCTGTAGGTGTGCGATGCCCTTGGTCAATGTACTTTACGAAGGGGCAGTTGACTAACTGTTGAAACACTGCCTCGTCTACTTTTTCTATCACAAAGAGCGTAGGAATATCTTCATAAGCTTGCTGTAAGATAAGGTGTGGACAGTACTGCTGCTGCCATTGGCGAAAGGCGACTTCATCCTTTACGTACACCCTAACGCGCTTAGGTATCTTTTCACTTTTTTGCCTAAGCTTCTGCGATATTTTATTTTTTTGATTTTCTCTGTATTTCTGTTGTGCTGTACTTACTTGAGATAAGCTCAATAAAAGGCATAATAGGTAAGAAGTAGCTGTTATTTTTTTAGAAGTACACATGCTCGAAACTTTCAAGTGTGGTGTTGTGATGAGTGATTTTATACACTTATCTAATTTTAGGAAAATATTTTGTTTTTTCAAACCTTCCCTAGAAAAGAAAAACTAATCGTTTTTTATTACTCACCGCCTGTTGTTATGTCAATAAGATAAGGCTGTAAGGGACGTCCTGTTTCATCTCTAAATCTTGTAAGCAGTACTTGTTGTTGTTGGTTGGGCTGCAAATTCACTGCAAAGCGAGCAATCTTCTTATCTTCGGAAAAACCAATCAGTTTTTCAATACGTAGCACATGCTTTTCGCCTAACGGTCCGTAATCGAATCCTCGAAAGCGGGTATCCATCGGTTTGGAAAATGTGACTGTTATTTCGTTCGTAGTAGGATCTACCTTATTCGCGTGATTAGAGAAAGGCGCTATGGCGACTACCTCGGGACGTTGCGCTTCATAGTTCTCTTTTAAGGTAGCAATATCATCACTGAAAAAATCAAGCTGGTCGACAAAGGTTTCGATTGCCTTGTCGTCATCGTAAGGTAGTAATATCAGTATTTTTATGGCTTCTTGTTTGTTTTTAGCAGCTTGGTAATACTGTGCTGCTATGGCATAGCCTACGTAGTAGCCCAAGTCACGCACGCCAAAATCATTATTTTGATCGTTCCACAGCCAGTGATGATATGAATTGGAAAACATCTCTTGGGTAAACCTTTCTTTTACAAGCGCTGTGTTCTTTTTTCCAAAAGCCAGCGCTGGCAAGGTAGAAGCCTGCTGCATTGCTTTCTCAGCGATAAACTCCGCCACGCCCTCACGCAAGCACTGTACTAGTAAGTTAGCGTATAGCGCCTCTTTTTGTTGGGTATGTACGAATTCGTGTACGTTGAGAAATACAATCTCCTCGATAGGGTTTTGCTTGAGGTAATTTTTAACGTAGTTAAGTCGTTCTGGTAATTCCTCTACCACTACGTTTTCATCGCCCAGTACCATTTCAGCTCCGATCAACACTTGTCCGTTCATAGTTGTACCAGGCGACCTGAAAACACCTATGGTAAAGTATACTTTAGCAGGTTTTAAGGTAGGGTAGATTTGCTGTAGTTGTTTTACACCTTGAGCGATCTCTTCTCCTAATTGGCTAGCCTTATACGTATTACTTCTTATGGAATTCCAATAAGCAGGATATTGATTGATAGCGTCTATATAATTCTGTGCAGTATAACGACGGGCTTGCCTCATCGCCTCTAGCCCTGGCGAGCCTTTATCTAGATATAAGGTTTGCAGATAAGTATACTGTTGTGCACTGTCTTTGGTAGTAATGATCTTGTCATAAGCTTCCCAGAAGTGATCGATGTCTTGGGTAATGATTACATCAGATGCTTGCTGTGCCACTACCTGAGTAACGATACAATAGCAGCATAGAAGGTATACAAGTCTCATTGAAAATCTTCTTTTATTATAGAACCCCCTTAGTAGTAGGCAAACTATGGTCGGTACTGTCTACCTTTATCGCCATCCGAACAGCTCTTGCAAAAGCTTTAAAGATGGCTTCTATCTGGTGATGATCATTGTTGCCTTGCGCCTTTACGTAAATATTACAAAGTGCAGCATCACTAAACGACTTAAAGAAATGTTCAAACATCTCTGTGGGCATCGCACCTATTTTTTCCCTTTTGAAGGTGGCTTCCCATACAAGATAAGGGCGGCCTGAGAAGTCGATGGCTACCTGAGCCAACGCCTCGTCCATAGGTAAGGTGAAATGTCCGTAACGGCTGATACCTCGTTTATCCCTTAAAGCTTCTCTATAAGCTTGCCCTAGCGCCAAAGCAGTATCTTCAATAGTGTGATGGGCGTCAATGTGTAAATCTCCTTGTACATTCACTTGAAGGGTATTTTGCGCATGCTTAGCTAATTGCGCCAACATATGATCAAAAAAGCCAATGCCTGTTTTAATCTGACTATCTTCCTTACGATCTAGTTGTAGAGTAATCTCTATCTGGGTTTCGTACGTTTGTCGTTGTACCATCGCCTGTCTATGGGTAGTAGATTTTTGTAGGAAGTCAGCAATTTCCAACCAGCTATTCGTTATGCATACAATTGGATATTGCGTTTTTAGAGAGGTATCTTGTTGCCACGCCTGTACTTTATCGTTATCTACAGAGATTAGGATGGCTTGCGCCCCTATGTTTTTAGCAAGGGTGGCATCACTAAGCCGATCACCGATGACGTAAGAATTGGCGAAGTCGATGGTTGTATCTTCTAGATAATGTGTGAGTAAACCCGTAGCAGGTTTTCGCGTAGGGGCGTTTTCGTGCTCGAAAGTCCTATCAATCAATACTTCTTTAAACGTAATTCCCTCACTTTCAAAGGTCTGCAACATAAAGTTGTGAGGTGGATAGAAGGCTGCTTCTGGTAGTGACGCGGTACCTAACCCATCTTGGTTGGTTACCATCACCAGCTCATAAGTCTCTTGTGAGGTGATTTTTTGCAGGGCTTGGATTACTTTAGGTAAAAAAGCGAGGTCTTCAAAGGCATCTACTTGAAAATCGTGGGTGGGTTCTACGATAAGTGTTCCATCACGATCTAAAAACAATATTTTTCTCACGTTATGTGTAACTATTTATTCACGTACAAGATTACGCATATTAGTAAAAATTAAATCTATTTACTAATGTATGTATTACTAGCTACTTCATACTAATTACTCAATACTAGTTACTGCATACTCTCCTATACTACTCTAAAAACGGCATCTACAAAGTAGCAATTACTATCAGTAAAACTCTTTACCCATTCAAAGCCTGCTTTTTGGGCAATGCCTTTCATCTCTTCTTCTGTGTACTTGCGGGAGATTTCTGTATGAATAGTTTCACCTGCTTGAAAAACGACCGTTTCGTCTACTTCTTTTAAATGTACTTCTTGGGCTATCTTACTTACTAAGTAGCTCCTTGCTTCCCCTGAATGCGGATCGTAGGTAGGATAATGATCAAATTGCCTTAGATCGAAGTTAGCGTCAAGGGTTTGGTTAAGTCGCTTCAAGAGGTTAAGATTGAAGGCACGCGTAACACCCGATGCATCGTTATAAGCATTTAAAATAATTTGTGGATGTTTTTTTAGATCAAAACCCAAGAGTAATAAGTCGTTGGGTTGCAAGCTAGCCTTTAACTGTGACAAGAAGTCGATGGAGGCCTGATAACTAAAGTTACCGATGTTAGACCCTAAGAAGAGTACCACATTACGCGCACCTTCTTGTACTTTTACCTGCCTTAACGCGGTAAAATAGTCTCCTTCTATCGGTTGTACCTTCAGTGTTGGTAAATGGGTGGTCACATTTTGAGTAAGTTGCTGTAAGGCCTCTGCAGAGATATCGATGGGTGCGTAACGGAAATCTACTTTTTGCGCTACGAAGTATTTGAGTAGCAGCTTGGTCTTTAGCCCGTCGCCTGCTCCTAATTCTATAAGGTTAAATGCTTTCTTTTTATCTAAGAAGCGTGCCAGGATAGCAGCCGTATGGGTCTCTAAAATCTCATATTCTGCGCGGGTCAGATAGTATTCTGGCAAATGCATGATCTCTTGAAAGAGACGACTGCCTTCGTCATCATAAAAATACTTAGAGGGTAAGTGTTTGGGTGTACTACTAAAACCAGTTAAAACGTCACTTTCAAAGGCCGTTAATTCCCGATTGTTTTCTGTTCGAACTTGCATACTTGTTTTAATATTTCTTCATTTACAACTGGATAGTCAGGACTTATTGTGTATATGAAAATGTTAAAATAAATAGGTTACTAAGATGCTTTACTATCCTATACAAGGCCTTCCTCTACTAATCGAATCCCTGTAAATTGCCACTGTTTATCCGCATGAAAGAAGTTACGATAAGTAGCCCTGGTATGCTGAGGCGGCGTTGCCACAGAACCCCCTCGTAGTACCATTTGGTTGATCATAAATTTTCCATTGTATTCACCCAAGGCACCGGCTGCTTTTTGGAAGTTGGGGTAAGGTAAGTAGGCTGAGTGCGTCCACTCCCAACGTTTACCCCATTGGAGTTGTGGGGCTGCTACTTCCCATTCAAATTCTGTCGGGAGGCGTTTTCCTTTCCATTGTGCAAAGGCTTCTGCCTCATAAAAACTAATGTGACAAAGCGTTTCTTCGGGCTTAACGGGTTGTAGACCCTCAAAAGTATAACGCCACCACTGCCCATCAATTTGGTGCCAGTAAAGAGGCGCTTTGACTTGATGTTGCTTGACCCAGTCCCAACCTTCTGCAAGCCAATGTTGAAACTGCTGATAACCCCCTGCTTCTATAAATTGAATGTAATCGGCATTCGTAACCAATTGGGTGTGGATGGTAAAGCTATCTACATATACCTTGTGTACACCCTTTTCATTATCAAAGTGAAAGGCTTCGCCTTGGTAGCCAATTTCATACACCCCCGCTGGAATCGTAACCGTTGGCTGGGTAGTGGCTTCTCCATACACCACTGTATCGTCTGGAATCACTTTTACTTTTGGGAAAAGTGGGTTATGCCCAATGATGTATTTAATGTCTGTAATAAGTAGTTCTTGGTGTTGTTCTTCGTGGTTGAGCCCAATAGTAAGTACTTCTTGTAAACTTTGTTGTTTCTCCTCTGGAAAATTTTCAAAAATTTCTAGTAATTGTACCATTTGTTCGTCCACATAGGTACGATAACGAAGTACGTCGTCGGTTGTAGGTCGCGTTAGGTTACCTCGATCGGCTCTTAAGACACGCTTGCCTACGGTTTCATAGTAGCTATTAAAAATAAAGTTGTAATCGTCGTGAAATGTTCGATAATTCACTAGGTAAGGCTTTAGCAAGAAGGTTTCAAAAAACCAAGTAGTATGCCCTAAATGCCATTTTGGAGGGCTTACATCAACAATGGGTTGTACGACGAAGTCTTCTTTGGCTAAATTTTCACAAATTTTGAGCGTTCTTGCACGTACCTTTTGGAAAGTATCAAGGTGATGCGTTGTAGTAATTAAAGACATAATGGAGGAATTGATAGATAGTGAGTGGGCTTAGTACTGTACGATTTCTTTATGCTCATAACACCATAGCCATTGTTCACCTGGTTCTGCAGAAGCTACCACAGGGTGTTTGGTCTCATGAAAGTGTTTGGTAGCGTGCTTGTTGGGTGAGGAGTCACAGCAAAGGGTTTTACCACACGTCTGGCAGGTACGTAAATGTAACCACTCGTCGTTGGTCTTGATACATTCTTCACAGACAGGTTCTTCCTGATTTTTGGGTTTTTTGACTTGATTAATGTTATTCAGATGTTCACAGGGATTCATATGGAATGAGAATTTACGAATTAAGCATTAAAAGACCAAATATATGTGTATATCGCGTTATTTTTTACTGTATTTATACTTCATCTAAATATTTGTGTACTAAACTAATGGCCATAGAGCCCTCTCCTACAGCGGAAGCCACTCGATTCATAGCTCCCGCTCGGACGTCACCCGCGGCAAATAGACCAGGAATACAAGTTTCTAAAAGGTAGGGGTCACGGTCGAGTTTCCAAATTTTATTGAAAGACTCGTATTGAAGTAGATTTCTACCCGTTTCAATAAAGCCTTTGTCGTTGCGTATAATATCGAGGGCAATCCAGTCAGTTCTTGGCTTTGTACCAATGAAAATAAAGAGTGCACTCGCGGGACAAGCGGTAGTTTCTTCCGTTTTTCTGTTCTTTAATACTACTCGCTCTAGTTGTTGTTCACCGATGGCTTCTATCACTTCCATCTCTCCCAATACCTGTATGTTGGGGGTGTCGTTGATCTGATCGATTAGATACTGCGACATAGTAAGTGATAGGTCTGGCTTTCGAATGATAATGAAGACTCTACTGGCGAAGCGAGAAAGGTACATAGCTCCTTGCCCAGCGGAATTTCCGCCACCTACTACATATACTTGCTTCTCAAGACAAGCATTGGCCTCGGTAGTAGCAGCACCGTAGTATACACCAGCGCCTGTGAGTGCTTCCATCCCTGTATTGTTGAGTTGGCGATACTCTACCCCTGTGGCAACCACAATACTTTTGGTAACAATTTCGCTTTCATCTCCTAGTGTAATAATCTTGTATGACTCCCGCAGTTTTATATCTACTACCTCTTGCGGCGCGAGAAATTCTACCCCAAAACGACGTGCTTGGGTGATGGCTCTGCGAGTAAGTTCTGAGCCACTTAGTCCTTTAGGAAAACCCAAATAGTTCTCTATTTTTGAGCTTGTTCCTGCTTGCCCTCCTGGTGCTCTTTTTTCTATAAGAAGCGTTTTTAACCCTTCAGAGCCACCATATACTGCTGCTGCCAAGCCTGCAGGCCCTGCCCCAATAATGACCACATCGTATACCTCTTGGGTGGCTTGTAAAGTAAAACCTAGCTTTTCGCTGAGTTGTGCACGCGAGGGTTTAATGAGGGTATTACCATCCTCAAAAATCACGATAGGTAAGTCAGCTTCGGTCAGGTTATGGAGTGCTACTACTTCTTTGGCCTTTTCTTGCGTATTATAATCGAGCCATTGATAAGGAAAAAGATTGCCCGCTAGAAAATCTTTGAGTTGGTGGGATTGAGGTGAAAATTGATACCCAACCAGCCTAAGTCCGTCAAAATCCGGGCGATAACCCATCTGCCAGTCTTCTAAGAGCTCGATGAGGATAGGGTAGAGTTTTTCTTCAGGTGGATCCCAAGGTTTATGTAAATAGTAGTCGAGCTGCACACTGTTGATGGCTTTTACAGCAGCATCTATGTCTGAGTAAGCTGTGAGCAGTACGCTCTTGGCGTTTGGATACAACTGCTTGGCTCGGTCGAGAAAGTCGACCCCTAGCATTTCAGGCATGCGCTGATCTGAGATAAAAAGGGCAACTTCTTGGCTTTGTTTTTTAAGGTCTTCTAAGGCTTCAAGCGCTTCATTGGCAGAAGTGGTACTAAGTACTTTATATTCTTTTTTGAAACGACTTCTTAGGTCTCTTTGCAAGGCTCTAAGTACTTGTGGATCATCATCTATAGAAAAAATAATAGGTTGCTTCATTAGTAAGTGCTTTGGAAAAAACGAAAGATAGGGATAGAATGCTTAATAAAACTAGTGGTTGATTGGTCATCGTACATAACTTATGGGAAGTTACCAAAATAAGTTCCTATACGCAACTTCTTTATGAAAGTTCGGTTTGGATAGGTAAACAAACACTAAAAACCGTTTCACCCGGTTGGGAAGCTACCGTTATTTTCCCACGATGGTTCCTGACAATTCTTTGTACAATATCAAGCCCCAGGCCTGTTCCTTCGCCCACAGCCTTGGTGGTAAAAAAAGGATCAAAAATCTGGTCGATTACATCTTCTGGAATTCCTTTTCCGTTGTCGATGATTTCTATGGTGACGTATTCAGGCTCTTGTAGGGCTTTGATCTGAATTTCGCCGTCTTGTCCAATCGCGTCAATGGCATTTACAATAAGGTTGGTCCACACTTGGTTGAGTTCACCACCAAAGGCATTAATGGTAGGGGTGTCTTCTGGAATATGCGTATTGACCTGAATATTTTTTCTCTTAAATTTATGCCCAAGCAAGGTAAGTGTATTACTAATGCCCTCTTTAATATTGACTTGTGCTTTGTCAGTGGCTCTGTCCATATGTGAGTAAGATTTGATAGAGTTTATGAGGTGAGCAATACGCTTGGAAGCCTCTTCTATTTCCATTACAATCTTCTCTGTTATTAAGTTATTGGCCACCCAATTGATCACGGCATCAGCGTGTGCTAAGGTAACCGCTTCTTCTATTTTCTCGAGGTCTTCTTCTTTGAAGCCAAACTCTACGAATATAGGAGCAATGTCAAAGGCATTGGTTACGTCGCGCTCTTCCAGCCAGTCAAGTAGTTCGTCTTCTAAACTAGTTTTTTGCATAAGCGTAAGCGTTACGCTAGCCGCCTGACTGATTTTCTCAAACATGAGATCATTGACGAAATCCACTTCTTTCGTGGTTACTTTAATGGCCATCACTTTCTTGAAGCGATCTGGTGTATTGGTAAGGTGTTCTTTTAAAGCAGTAGAGCTTCTTACCACGGCCGAGGCAGGGTTGTTAAGCTCGTGGGCGAGCCCAGCAGAGAGCTTACCAAGCGACATGAGTTTTTCATTCATCTGTTGTTGCTTGGTAAACTCTCTTACCCGTGAAGTCATTTGATGCACCAATACTTCTGTAAGCTCGTAGTTGGTACGCGCCAAATCAGGTAGCCTTTCTTTAGGCAGTACCAATACTTTTACAGGCTTCTTTACAACGCCATCTGCTTTGGCTATTTCTAAGCGAGAATAAGGGAGAATACCCGAAATACTATGTTTTGTAAGGGTATCGAGCTTGTAGCGTTGCCCTGCTTGTGTACGGTTAATATCAATACGACCCGCTAAGAGAACGACCATCCCCTCGATAGGCTTTTCTGCTGAGAAAAGATGTGCTCCCTCTTCTAAGTCTCTTATAGAAGCTTGGTCGATCAGCCATTGTAATTGATCGGCTGGCACGTTTGAAAAAGCTGGGTTTTGTTGTAAGGTTTGTAGGGTATCCATAGGCAATAACGTAAGAAAATTAGGCAAGCAATATAGCTATACAACCTAAAATTTGACATAACAATTCGGCAACCAAGCTTTAAGTTTTAGTTGCTCTTTTTCAGGAAGTGGGTTCAGGGATAGGTCAAGGTATTCTAGATGTTTCAATCGTCTAATATCTTCGGGAACATAGGTAATGGCATTACGGGCTAAGTTGAGGTGCTGTAGGTGTACAATGTGACAGACTTCAATCGGAAAAGTCTCGAAGGCATTATTAGGCAGGTGTAGGCTCCACAGTTTTTTCAAATGTTTAAGGCAAGTAGGCAAGGTTTGGAGTTGGTTGTAGTTCATTTGTAAGCTTAGGAGCGACTCTACTTGACAAACAACCTCAGGTAAAACTTTGAATTGATTATCGCGCAGGCTGAGGCGCTGTAGTTTTTTGAGTTGGTGTAAGCTATCAGGTAAGGTAGACAATTGATTGCTATCGGCTACGAGCCAGACCAGTTGTTGTAGCAAAGCGAGTTCTTCGGGGAGATAAGTTAAACGATGCTCACTTAGGCTAATTCCTTTTTCACATAACTTACTAAAATGCTTTGCCTCGAGTTGTGTAATTTTATCTCTGTATAGCGCTTGGTAAAGAGCAAGGTAAGGCGTAATCAGCGCGGCTAAGGTAGGGATTCCTTTTGCCATCTCTAGTGCGGCGGTTATATTGGCTTCATCAGGAGAATGAAGCAGGGCTAAGAAGTTTTCTTTCAATGACATTAGTACTATGAAGATACACGATGTGGGTATATTAAGCAATAGGAAAGAGATGAAATGCTTTATTAGTTATCTGCTATCACTTGACAATGTGGCAGCCAAGCTTTAATTTTCTTGATTACTTCACTATTGATTGGATTTCCTTTTAAAAGTAAAAAGCGTAGCTTGGATAGTTGGCAAATGGTTTCGGGCAGTTGTGTGAGTTGGTTATCGCTTACATCCAAATGTTCTAGTGCTGTAAGTTGACCAATTTCAGAAGGAAAAACTGTAAGTTTATTTTTACCTAACCCTAGTTTTTGTAGAGAGGTAAGTTTACCCATTGAAGCGGGAATAGCCGTCAACTGATTTCTGTGTAACAGTAGTTCTTGAAGCGCGCTTAACGCCCCTATGGTAATAGGGAGGGTAGAAAGTCGATTATCATTAAGGTGAAGTTGTTTTAGTTGCTCTAAGTTACCCAGGGTTTCTGGCAAGACAGCCAATTGGTTATGGTTGCTCTCTAATTTTTGTAATTGTACTAATTGATTTAGTTCTGTGGGTAGTTTTACTAGGTTATTACTATTTACATTGAGTAAAGTAAGCTGAGTAAGACGACCGACACCAACCAAACTTTCTAATTGGCAATGATCCAAGTGTAGCTGTTGGAGTGTACTTGCTATATGTGGTGGAAAATAAACCATTGGATTACCTGAGAGCCACAAAGTTTTTAGTTGTACAAGCGAACGAAAACCTTCGGGCAGAGTTGAAAGCTGATTATTACCTAGTAGTAGCACTCCTAGATTAGATAGGTTTGTAACTACCTCAATACTTGATAGGCAGTTATCACTGAGATTTAAGTAATGCAATTTAGAGAGCTTACCGACTACTTCTGGCACACGACTAAGTCGATTTCCCCGTAAGGAGAAAGATACTAACTGAGAAAGCTGTGTAATGGCTTCAGGAAGTATCAAGGCAGGATTTTTTCCTACAGCTAGGCTGTGCAACTTTACCAACTGACCAATCTCTTTGGGCAAGGTAGTGAGTTGGTTATCCTCTAAAAATAAAAATCTTAAATCGGAAAGCTCTTTAATACTAGCAGGTATAGCTTTCAAAGCATTCTTCCTAAGGTCTAGCAGTACTAACGTTGTAAGTTGTGTAATTACTTTGGGTAAGGAAGTAAGGCCATTTTCTGTGATGATGAGCTGTTTTAATGAGGTCAATTGGTTTATTTCTGGCGGTAGCGTACCTATGTTGTGACCTTTTGTAATTATTTTTCCTAAATGCGTGAGCTTTCCTACCACTGCAGGAAGCCCTCTTTCTAGCGTATAGAATACCTCTAGCGTATTGTCTTTATTATAACATACTTGGTTTACCCAACGGACTATTTTTACCGTCAGGGTTTTTGCTTGTTTATTGCACAGGCCGTTGTAAAGCGCTAAGTAATCGTCTAAGTAGGCTTGAAAGAAAGGTATTTTTTTTGCCATCTCCAGTGCTAGTATAATATTGGCTTCATCGGTAGCTCGTAAGAGTGCTAAGAATTTTTCTTCGTAGGCTTTTTCCATCGGTTATTACTCATCGGTTATCACGTTACAATGTGGTAGCCAAGCTTTAATTTTCTCGATTTCCTCAATGCTAAGTGGATTTTTTCTTAAGTGTAAAAAATACAACTTAGATAATTGGCGAATCGATTCAGGTAGCTTTGTAAGTTGATTGTTTTCTAAATTCAAATCTCCCAGAGTAGTGAGTTGACCTATCTCAGAAGGTAAGGTCTTTAAGGCATTATTGGTCAGTGTAAGGCTACGTAAAGCAGGCAGGTTTACGAGGGATTGTACATCAGTAATCGTATTACGACTAGCGTCTAAGTGGGTTAAATGCTTCATCAGCGTAAAAACGTTAGGTAGAGTCGTAAAATCATTACCTGCCAAGGTCAGTCTTTGCATATACGAGAGAGAGGCAAATGAAGCGGGTAGCGTATCAAGATGATTGTCGCTTACATCCAAGTCTTCTAGCGCTTCGAGTTGACCCACCTGAGCAGGTAAATATATTAGCTCATTACCACTTAGCACAAGCTGAGTAAGCTGCTGGAGGGTTCCTATTGTTTCGGGCAAAGTAGTAAGTTGGTTGCTTGCTAAGCTGAGGTAAGTAAGTTGTTTAAGCGAGGCCAGTACTTGTATGAGAGATAGACTTAAAGCATTACGCTGTAATTCTAACCTTTCTAAATTTTGCAGTTTGGTGAAGCAAGGCGGTAAGTCACGCAATTGGTTGTTACCCAGATTGAGGCGCTTCAGGTGTACTAGTTGACAAATCCCTTTGGGCAGCGTTGCCAGTTGCCGCCCAAATACTTCTAAATTCGTTCTGCTAAGTCTTTGTATTTTTTCAATCGGGTCTTCTACTCCTTTATCAAAAAGCTTTTCGTATAGGGTCAAATATTGGTCTATTTGCAGTTGAAAGGTAGGTACGCCTTTCGCCATTTCGAGAGCGATCGCTACGTTGGCTTCGTCTTCGGAGTGTAGAAGCGCTTGGAATTTTTCTTGCTTGTGCATAAAAAAGATTAGATTACCTTGATGGACAAAAAGAGAATAAAAGCCTGTTTAAATTTTTATAGCTACTTGTTTTTAAGATTAATATAAGTGCGTAGGCCTGAAAATCCAGCGGGGAGGTGGGCTGGATCGTGGGCAGAAGCTTTGGATTTGACTTCGTCGAGCTCGCAGGCTCGGTTAGCTGCGCTGAGCTCGCAAGCTCGGTTTCTTGATTTTTTGGTTCGTTTTTGGCTACGCCG
>ERZ1740058.840-NODE-840-length-18810-cov-6.242495_pt1 | contig 18810 bp, 17 predicted proteins | sample MGYA00581745_ERZ1740058 | MGnify/ENA primary metagenome ERZ1740058 (study PRJEB43018, sample SAMN04849742) | marine metagenome | isolation source: floating plastic debris | place: Pacific Ocean | collected 2008-08-30 | study: EMG produced TPA metagenomics assembly... | reverse complement strand
TAATGATGGACTTTACGCCCCCCCACGTTTTTTAACTCGCGAAGCAAATGGCCTTAATGCTAGACATATTGGAGACGTATTTGGATTACAAATATCTTATGAAATCAATCGTAACATTTCTTTTGATCTACGGAGCTCCTATTTCATTGCTGGTCAATTTATCAAAGCATCCGGTGATTCAGAAAATACTTTTTACATAGCCCCAACTATGAGCTTTAAGTTTTAGAGTTACTTTGTAAGTCATTTAATTTAAAACGGCATACAACAAGGTGTATGGGTATACCCTGCTAGATACGCATTACACAAACCGTTTGCAGCAATGGATGAAAGACCAAAGAGTGATTTCTGAAACCAATGTTCAATCCACCTGCCAATTTGTTCAATCCACCTTAATTCTGACGTCAAGTCCCTCGAAATCATCGTTCGTTTGTATTGAGTTTTCAACCCAATAAAATTTAAAAACCAATACAAATGACTAAAATAATTTTGCGATTTTTTCGAACAACATTCATTCTTTCGGCCTTCCTCTTATCTGCTTGTACCGAGGATGATGAGATTGTGGTAGATAATAACCCCGAAGATAACCTTAGCGATACCCTGGTGACTCCTGACGGAGTACAGTTCGTCAGAACTCCTGAGGAGCGTTTTCAAAACCTGCCCGACTGGCCTTATGCCTACCAATTTGTTGAAATTGACGGATTGCGACAAGCGTATGCCGAAGCCGGTCCCGCCGATGGGGCGGTAGTGCTACTACTACATGGCCAACCTAGTTGGTCGTATCTGTACCGGACCATGATACCCGTGTTGGCAGATGCCGGATACCGAGTCATTGCTATGGACCATCTAGGCATGGGCCGCTCGGATAAACCAGTGGATATTACTGACTACAGCTATTTAGGTCATTCCGACCGATTGGAACAATTTATCCAACAACTGGGATTAACTGATATCAATCTATTTGTACAAGACTGGGGTAGCCTCATTGGCCTACGAGTTGCCGGACTCAACCCTGATTGGTTTGCAACAATCAGCGTAGGAAATGGTCAACTACCCGTCGTACCCGCAGGTATCCAACCCATACCCCCCATTGAAAATCCTAACGAAATTGAAGATCTAGTATCTCCATTTGCTCAAATCCCGGCGCAACAGGTACCCTTTTACGATGGGTGCGATTTGATTATCGAGTCAGGTGGGATTAATTTCGCGGACTGGGCCAACTACTCCATGAAAGGAGCCTCCTTTAAAGCGTCTGAAGTGGTAGAAGCCTTGACCTGGTATGACCTCTCAGACGATGTAGAGGCAGCCTATGATGCGCCTTTTCCAAGTAGGGAATATATGGCCGGGGTACGCACCTTTCCATCCTTAGTGAATGATTTAGCCGGGGTAAATGAGGAAGCCTGGGCCGGACTTACCGCTTACACCAAACCCTTTCTGACCATATGGGGAGGGAACGATGCGGGCTCGCTAGGGGCTTGTGAAACCCAGCAAAATTTTATACAAAATGTGCCCGGAGCGGCTGGAAAACCTCACGTAAGGCTGGAGGAAGCGGGACATTTCCTCCAGGCTGACCAGGGTGAGGAGATCGCCAATCGGCTCGTAGCCTTTTATGCTACGGATTGGGAGAATACCAACCCCTGCACCAACTTTGATAGCCCGATTCCCAATCAGGAAAGAACCCAATTCTCAATGCCTCCTTCAGATTGGAGAAACTTTCAATATTGCGAGGTACTACCGGTTTTTGAATGTGATGGTACTTTAATTACCGAAGTGTATGCTTCGAATGGCCATAACGATTGTCCTGATCCTGATTGGTTTGCGCTCAATGCATATGATTTGAAAGAAGAATTTGGAATGGTAGACGTTACGCTAAACGGACCGAGACACTGGGTATTAAACTCGGTACAAGCAAACGCAGGAGGCACAGGTTATAGCAAAGTAGCCACATTTGGCAATATTGAAATGTCACTTAGTGCACAAATCCAAGGAATAAAACCACAAGAGTTCTACACAGATGCAGAAGTTCAACGAAACACCATCTACACCTATCTCTCTGGAAACGAGGTTTATAAATTGATTAATCCCCAAGGTGAAGAATATATCATGCAATCCTACAGTAGGAAAATTGACAATGACCAGACCATTGACGATTTATCAACCTTAGATTCAAGACTCAATTTACCTACCGGCTGGTCTTTTCAAACCGAGGTTTTGCAGGAGGACTTTCAGTTAGTCACCGATGGATTAGCCTTTGTCATTAATGATGATTTTGAGAATGCATATCAGAAAATTGTGGATTAAGCTACTTGAAATTATCAATGTGGTAGTGCTAAGTTATAAAGCACTATCACTCCTTGGTAACCACAAAAATAACAGGGGTCTCCTATTGTTCCATCAACTATTCAAGACAAATTTTATCATGAAAACAATATTAGTTATAACATGTGCTCTTTTATCCACACTCTCCCTGAATGCCCAACAACCTCCAATAGGCATTTGGAATACGGGTAAAGAAAATACGAAAATTGAAATTGCTGAGGTTAACGGTTTCTACGAAGGTGAAATCGTCTCTTCCGACAATGCCAAAGCCAAAATAAGAAAGCTGTTACTCAAAGAGGTCAAGTCGGTTGATGGAGAATGGAAAGGAAAATTATTTGCTGCTAAAAGAGGAGAGTGGGTGGATGCTATTCTAGAAGAAAAGGACAATCAACTAGTTATTACTGTGAGTAAAGGCTGGATGAAAAAAACTGTGAAGTGGTCAAAAGACTAGCCTTAGTTAATATCGCGACAAACGGAAACAGAAAATATTTATTAAAAAAATGAAAACCAAGAGAACCCTGATTTACATAGTATCGAGTATTGTAGTAGTACTTTGTGTGGGAGCCATAGCACTGCCTTCTACGCTAAATTCCTTTGGCTTCCATCCAGATTATGATGGTGAACAATACTATCTAAAAGGAAAGAAAGCACTAATTGTAACCACCAGTCACGGGGTACTGAATAAACCGGGAGAAACCGAAGGTGATGCAACCGGAGTGCTTAGTTCTGAGATGACCATCCCCTATTACGAATTTCTAGACGCTAGTATGCAGGTAGACCTGGCAAGCATTGAAGGTGGTGAAATACCTATCGACCCTGGTTCTTTCTTATACTTCATTAAAGAAGATGCCGATAAAAGAGAGTTGGATGACGATGTCTTTCAGGCTTATGTACAAAACTCCATTCCTCTCAAAGAAGTCGACTTTACGCAGAATGATGTGGTGTTCTTTGCCGGAGGTTGGGGCGCTGCTTACGATATGGCGCAGTCAGAACTTCTAGCTGAGAAAGTATCGGAGGCGTACTATAACTCAGATGTAATCTACGGGAGTGTTTGCCACGGTGCTCTGGCATTTACCGAAGCTAAAGACAGTACCGGAGATTATTTGATAAAGGGTAGAACCATGACTGGGGTAACCCAAAAACAATTAGATCAGTTGGGGATTGCATTTACCCCCAAGCACCCAGAAAATGAGCTGAAAAAAGCCGGAGCCAACTTCCAGGCTAACCATAAAAGTATGGATATATTCGCGACACTGACAGTGGTAGATGAAGAAAAGCGCTTTGTTACTGGGCAGAATCAAAACTCAGGACATGAGACTTCGCAAATGATCATGAAGATTTTATCTGAAAACCAGCCATACTAATGAATGCTGTCAACGGGTACTTAGTTGTGTTCTTTTTAGCTATTGTGATGTGCGCTTCTGCTCATGCGCAGGGGGACTCTGCCTCGGGTAAATCCAACATCGTACTAATAGTGGTAGACGATGCTGGTCTGATGGACTTTGGTGCTTTTGGCGGAGAAGCACGTACCCCTAACATTGACCAATTAGCTGAAAATGGTATGATGTTCACGAATATGCACGCCTCTCCGGCCTGTGCTCCTTCCCGAGCTATGCTGATGACGGGAACGGATAGTCACTTAGCCGGAGTTGCTAATTTGCCAGAAATGCTTCCGGAAGCCTATCGAGATAAGCCCGGATACGGGGGAGTCTTGAATAATCGCGTGCAAACCATTGCTACCCGCTTAAAAGAAGTAAACTATAATGCCTACGTGACCGGAAAGTGGCATTTGGGGCATGACGAAAACACCTTACCTACCAAGAGAGGATTTGATCGCTCCTTTATTTTAGGAGCTTCCGGGGCCAATAATTATGAAGCCCAAGGATACTTACCGATGCAATCCACCGCCCAATGGTACGCTGATGGGATGGAGGTTGACCTTCCCGATGATTTTTACTCCTCAAAGACCTATATAGACAAAATCATATCCTTTCATCAAGAAGAGAAAAATAAGGCGTGCCCCTTCTTCTCCTACATTGCTTTTCAGGCTATCCACACTCCCATACAAGCCCCCCAGGAATTTGTTGAACCCTATAGATCAGCCTATAAAGAGGGCTGGGATAATCTACGTCTGAGCCGGTTTGAAAAAGCTAAGGAATTGGGATTCATTTCTCAAGATGCTGAGTTAAATGATGTCTTCCCTCAATTCAGAAAATGGGAGGAACTCAGTGAAGAGGAGCAGGAGATGTACAGCACTGACATGGCGGTTACAGCAGGAATGATAGAAGCCATGGATTTCCATATTGGACGCTACGTTGACTATCTGACCGAAGAAGATTTGATTGACAATACAATTTTTATCGTTACTTCAGATAATGGCCCCGAGGGGGCAGAATATCACAGTACAGTCATAAAATGGGCTCTTAGACAAGGATATCACAGTGATTTCGACAAAGGCGGAGGTAAGGGATACTACGGAGCCACTGGATCAGAATTTGCCAATGCTATGGCTTCTCCCTTCTCGTACTTTAAATACTATACTGGTGAAGGAGGTTTGCGGGTTCCGCTGATTATCAGTGGAAAAAATCTACCTAAAAATACGAAGTCTGATGCGTTTTGCTTCTTCACCGATATTGCGCCCACAATTTACGACTTGGTAGGGCTATCTACTTCAGCTAACGAAGGTTACGCCCCCATTACCGGGAAAAGTATGCTACCTCACATCACTGACCCAAACCGTCCTATTTACGGCAAAGATGAAGGAGTAGGATTGGAATCTGGAAATAGCGCGGCTTACTTTCTAAACGGATACAAGATTGTAAAGAACAATATCCCGCACGGTGATAATACCTGGCACCTGTACCATTTGCCGAGTGATCCGGGTGAGACGGACGATATTGCTGCTGAACATCCGGTTCTTTTTCAGAAAATGTTATCAGAGTTTCAATATTATGCGACAACGGTAGGGGTGATCCAGATGCCAGAAGGTTACTCTGCTCAGAAAGAAGTTGGAAAAAAATCGGTTATTGCAATGCTCAAATCAGCTTTTCCTTTCTTACTTGCGATACCATTTTGCCTGGCAGTATTTTTCCTATGGCGTATGAAACGGAAACAACCAGCTAAGTATGAGTTACCAACAATCAAGTAGAGAAAACCATGATTATTCTTAAACTTAAATAAGCATTACAAACCATTTTGGAAAAACGGTATTAAGTCCGAAAACCTAAAAGAAGTAGATTAGGGTACACCTATCAGAACATTACTAACTGAGCTAAGAACAATTAATTTATAACCATCCCAATGCATAACTTAAAATTTGAAGATTAAAATTACCAAAATATTACCGATCGTATTGGCATTGATACTGCCCGCTTTGCGTTTTTATTCCCCTGATGAAAAAATACCTGTAGTAGATAATTCCTTTTTTACTCTATGGCTTTATTCTTCTTTGATACTCTATAATTTATGGTATTTCTTATGGCAATTATGGGATATTAAACAAGGCAATAAGAAATGGTATGCATTAGCATTATTCGGCATTATCCTGATTTTAGTAGCAGTCTCTTTTCTATTATTTGATGTAAATAATGAAGGTTTAATTTTTAAAATGCTTCCCCCTACTATTTTGTTTTTAACAATTCAATATGCTTTGAAATCGCAAAAAAAAGTATCTCGTTTGCTTTTGGAAAAAGAGCAACTTCAAACGGAGAATTATAAAGCCCAACTAAAGACGCTACGCACCCAAGTTGACCCGCATTTTTTATTTAATTCTTTGAACACCCTGCGCTCAATGGTGCGTCAACAACATTCAGGTGCTGAACGCTTTATTTTAAGCCTGTCAGACTTTTACAGGCAAACCCTCCAACATAATGAGCATACGACCATTCTGCTGTCCAAAGAACTGGTAGTATTACAGTCCTACTTATTTTTGATGAAAAGTAGAAACGAACAAGCAGTTCAAATAAAACTTAACATTGATGAGTCTTTGCTCGAGTATAAGATACCCACAATGGCGTTGCAGACAGTGGTAGAAAACTGTTTTAAACACAACAGCATGACCTCCAAGAACCCTTTGCAAATTGTTATTACAAGTACAGACGACCTATACATCAGCGTTTGTAATAATATTCAACCCAAAATAGAAGATAATGAAACAACGGGTTTAGGATTGGAACTACTAAGAAAAAGGTACGAAATTATGAATATCCGGCAGGGGCTCACTTTTGCCCATACCCCGAAGCAATTCTGCGTTAAATTAAAGTTAGTCTAAACCATGAATGTACTTATCGTTGAAGACGAAGCCCATACTGCATTACTATTGCAGGAAACCATAGAACAAGACAATGATTTCATCGTCGTGGAAAAACTGGAGTCCATTGTCGAGACGGTTCACTATCTGAGTAAATATCAACAAAATTTAGATCTGCTCTTCTTTGACATCCAATTAGCGGATGGGCAAAGTTTTGAAATATTTAAGCACGTGGATGTAACCGTACCCATTGTATTTTGTACCGCCTTCGATGAATACACGCTACAAGCGATTAAAAACAACGGGATTGATTATCTTTTAAAACCATTTAAAGAAGCAGAAATTCATCAGGCTCTTCAGAAATATAAAAAATTACTAACCAATCTAAATACCAAAAACCTTCCGCCCGTTCATTTTCAGCCAAAAGAGAACCAACAATATCAGAAGAGTTTTCTCACCCAGTTTAGAGGAAAAACGGTTATAAAAAGAGTAGAGGACATTGCACTGTTTAGTGTGGAAAATGAAGCGGTTTATCTTCATACATTTGAAGGAAAGAAATATCCGCTGTTTAAAAAACTCGACTATATTGAGTCGGTTTGCAATTCTAGCCAATTCTTTAGAATCAATCGAAAAATGCTGGTCAACCTGCAAGCAGTAGTTTCATTTGAGCCTTATTTTAATAGGAAAATTGCGATAGAGCTTAAAATAAGGACAGAAGAACAACCAATAGTAAGCCGATTAAAAGTAACTGCTTTTAAAGAATGGTTAGAGAAATAAGCGAGGGATTACCGCCGCTAACAAAGGCTAAAACGGTAATAGCCACTATGCGAGGCTATTGCGTTTAGCTGGAGTTCACGGCAAAGCGTGGCATTGCCGCGGATATGCGTCATAAAATGACTCTCAAGCTAATTATGGAAACTGGAGAGTCATCTTTTTTTACCATGCTACTTCTTCTCCCATATGAATAAACTTGCCACTAAAGTCGGTCTCTTCTGAAAGGGATAAACTCACTGATGTTTAAGCGCAATCAACTACTACCATCGGAGCTCCATCAGTACCCAAATCTTACTTTACCCAACCAGGATGAGCCGAATTGACCTTTACCTTCGTGCCCTCAAGTGCTGCTGCCAAGTGAACCGTAAATGAATTCAACGCGGCCTTGGAAGCATCGTAAGCAAACGGTTTTACTGTGTAATACGGAGAAGAACTATCGCTCTGAACCGTATTTGATCCAAGGATACTGGACAGATTAATGATTCTCCCAGCATCGCTTTTTTTCAATAAAGGCAATAATGCCTGAGTAAGATTTACAATGCTGAAAAAATTCACATCAAATGTTAACTTTAATGATTCTGCAGAAATACTTTCTGAAGTATTGGTGCCCAAGGGTTCATCCTGATGCATAATTCCGGCATTATTTACCAAGATGTCCAGTTTTCCGTATCGGGATTCTATAAGTTGTATGAGGACCTGGATATCCTGGTCATTGGTTGATTCCAACTGAACCAATTCTACATCCAGACCTTCCGCTTTGAGTTTCTCAACCGCAGTAATACCTCTTTCCTTGTTTCTTGATGCCATAAGTACAGTTATGCCTTTTGCACCCAATTGACGAGCTGTTTCAAACCCCAGACCTTTATTTGCTCCGGTTACTAATGCTATTCTTTTCATTTTTATAGGTTTTAATGATTATGAAGCAAATGTACATGGCCAGTGATATTAAATGAAATTGTTTATTTTTGATTATGATATAGAAAAATTAATATCAATGATCAATTTAGAATGGTACAGAACCTTTAAAGCGGTTTATAAGCACCGCAATTATTCTAAAGCTGATGAAGAATTGTTTATGAACAAACAACCCGTGAGCAATCAGATGAGCATGCTTGAGGCCGCAGTTGGTCACAAATTGTTCACTCGAAAATCTAAAGGAGTGACCCCTACTGAAAATGCTAAATTCCTCAACAATCTAATAATAGAATCATTAGACACCCTCGAAAATGCTGAGGCCAGCTACAGCAAATCGGTAAAAAAAGAGGAAAAAATATATTCCATTGGAATAAGTGAGCACTTATACAAAAGCTTTCTTTCAAACAAACATTTATCTTCTTTTAAGCATCTTACCATCCATTTTGAACTAGACAATCAAAAATTATTCAACCTGGTAAATCAACAAGAAATTGATGCTGCGATTATACGAGATGACGTACAAACCTTTGACACATTATCCCATAAGATTCGTAATTCTCCATTGGTGATAGTAGGGAATCCAGATATAGATACGGAAGAATTGAATGAGTATATTAAGAACTACGATTCCCGCAAAATCCAATACTGGCTGGAAAAACAAACGTGGTTTTCCCACATGTCCACTAATCCGTATATCAAACTATTCTGGCTCCATTGTTTTGACAAAAAAAGACCTAAAGTTTTCACAAATTATGTTATTCCAAATGAATATTTCATGCTTCAGGAATTAACGAAAATCAAAGGGATATGCGTCACGCTAAGGGAAAATGCTATGGAATTTATCTCCAACAAATCACTCAAACTTATATGGCAACCTGATACTTATCCCGATAGAGATTATTACCTAATTGCTCATAAAAAGCAAAAAATCTTTTTTGAGATGCTTCAAGAGCTATTAATTGATTAAAAAACGAACGCACAGCAGTATTTAGACAGCCATAAAACAATCGTATACGTAAGATTATCCTGGCAATACAGAAAATGGCCCATGGGCGTTTGTAATTGATCATCAATTTGCCGGCTGGGGCGGAATACAGCCAGATCATGGAGAAGCCGACCTTGCATTAGTACTACATCCAGATTACTGGGGCATGGGAAAAATCTTGTATAAAGAGATAATAAGCAAAGCCTTTGATGGATTAGGACTAAATTCCGTTCAAGTCTTATTTCCCCCCTCGAGGACCCGAATAAACGGCTTGTTACGTCTTGGCTTTAAAAAGGATAAAGAATTAGAGATCGGAAATGAACGATTCATAAGGTATAGATTAGACAAAACTGATAAGAGCTAAAAATAGACTGCTAACAATGTATAACCGCCAATACGCTGAACTAGACCATTTCCGAATCCACTCCGAATTATTAACGTCCGGACCAAACCGAGAATTAACGCATAGACACACGTCACTGACGGTTTTCCAAGAACATTAAATACAACTAGATGCTAAATAATGAATATCCAGCCCCCACCCCAGAACTAAGAAACCTCTTCATTGCGGGGATATTTGGAATATTCATCACATTATTTCTGCTGTTTTTTGAGCCATTCGATATTGACATCACCACCGGAAAAAACAGTATAGCCTCGCTGTTCTACTTTGGCTTTATCACTACCAGCGTACTCGCTTTTTTTACTTTCTTCTTACCACTCATATTTCCGCAATTGTTTGCTGACAGTCACTGGCGAGTGAAGCATCAAATCATCTTTTGCCTGGTTATCCTCTTCGTAATAGCAACCTTAAATGGGCTTTATACTAACTATATCAACTCGCTACAATTCAGTTGGGCTAACTATTGGTGGATAATCAACCGAACGTTTGTGCTGGGGGGCATCCCCTTTTCCTTTTTGATACTCATTGATTACCGTAGAAAAAATGTAGCGAATGATGAAGTGGCTCAGTACATTCTCGGTAGAAAAAAGACACTCGATCAGTCGCCAAAACCTACTGTCTGGTCAATTTCTACTGATTTAAAAAATGAAACTTTCTCCTTTGATGACCATGACTTTAGTTGCGCCGTGGCCTCTGGTAATTATATTGATATTTTTTCGACTAGTGATGGGCAGTTAAAACGCAAAACGTATAGAATTACCCTTGCTTCTTTTGAGAAGCAGTTAGATGTTGCCCATCTGAAGAGGTGCCACCGATCCTATTTGGTAAACATGAACAAAGTCATCAATGTATCGGGTAACGCCCAAGGCTTGAAGCTAACACTTTCCGACCAGGTGGGGGAAGTTCCAGTGTCTAGAAAATACATTCCTATCGTTAGACAATACTTTTCGGAATCCACCTGATCTTCTTTAAGCAGTTTGTTACTTACCCCATACCTCGTCATTGACAGCACGAGCCTTGCTATTTACATCATTTCTTTGACATCCAGATCATTCTCCAACTTCTAATAGTTGGTGCTTGTATGTTTGGGGAATGAAGAAAAACGCACTTATCACATTTCTATTAGTCGGCGCCGGGGCTATGATCGCCATGTCTGGCCATTACTTGTATTCTGATACTTCCGGCATATTGGAAAGAAAAGAAGCTGCCAGTAGCTTTTGGTACCTACTTACTTTCAGAACCCACGTTCTTTTCGGATTAGCGGCTATTACTGTGGGTCCCCTTCAGTTTATCAAACGCATTCGTATCAGTAATACAAAGCTCCATCGGGGCATTGGGTACCTCTATATCGTAAGTGTCATACTTAGCAGTCTATCAGGAATAGTCATCGCTCAGTTTGCGATGGGAGGTCTGATATCATCCGTTGGTTTTTCCGTCTTAGCTATCGCATGGTTTTATACTACCGTACAATCAATTAGGGCTATACAGAATAGAAATTTTAGAGATCATGAGAAATGGTCTTACTTTAGTTACGCACTGACGTTCGCCGCAATCACCCAGAGAACCCTACTCCTGATTCCACTTTTAACCAGTGTGCCATTCATACCCATTTACCAGCTTTCAGCCTGGCTCCCCTGGTTGCTCAATCTGATGATTGCCCACTCACTATTCAAAAGTGCTCCCTCGATGAAGAACCAGAAAATAATCCAAAACATACATCTATGAAGAAGTGCATATTATTGACTTTTCTTATGTTACTAACACTCTCAACCACCCTGTTTGGGCAAGTGAAGCATGAAGAATTTACCGACGAAAGTATTCTATTAATGGATGGGAGTCTCATTTCAGGTGTTGAGCTGACGAATAAAGTTATTATTGTCAATGTTTGGGCAACATGGTGTAAATACTGTATCAAGGAAATACCTGATTTAAACAGACTGGCAATGAAGTACCAAAACAGTGATGATGTCTTATTCTTAGCTATCGCGCCCGATGATGCAGATCATTCCGGAAAACTTAAACGTTTTCTAGAAAAAAATGAATTCCTGTTTCAACAGGTTGCCCCCAGTACTACTCCCATTTTTTTAAAGAGGACCGAGGAAATGAGATACCCGACCACCATCGTTTACAATAAGCATGGTGAAGCTGAGGAAATGTTTGTAGGGGCATTAAAGAAAGGAGAACTGAAGAAGATTCATCGTATCATTAATGAATTTGCAGCAAATGGGGATCTTTAAGGTTATCCCAGAATTTACTTCTTGATTAGGAATGAGCAAATTGAACCTGATGAACCAAACCGAGTTATCCGCAAGCCATAGGCGCTGGGCTGAATGATTAGTAAAGTAATGCGCACACTTTTCTTAAAATGTTAAAATCATAAATTTACTAAGCTCTATTTTTAGTTTATTTCAAAATTCCATGAACATAACATTGCTAAATTGATATATATATGCTAAATAGATATACCTAACAACTTCCTACTCTTGTGACCTACCCTCAATGTCCCCGGTGCCAGTCTAATTCTGTGGTAAAAAGTGGTATTGTAAACGACAGACAGCGCTTCAAGTGTAAACGCTGTAATTATTCATTCACCGTAAATAAACTAGGAAAGCAGATTGACAGCTACTACGTAATCAAAGCACTCCAACTCTATCTGGAGGGAATCAGCTACCGCGAAATAGAACGTCTGCTAGGCGTAAGTCATGTTTCCGTAATGAATTGGGTTCGTAAATATCGCATTAAGGCTCCCACCCAACAAGACTACCGTCCCACCTATAAAGTCCTGAATCATACTGAACTAAGTAATTATTTTTCTAAACCAGACAACTTACAAGGAGCAGGAATGATTGTCACTGAGGTAGGCGACAAGTACATGCTGATAAAGTGGGAGCGTTTTAAAGAATAGACAGTATCTATACTATTAGCAAAAATATACCCACCAACTTTTCATTCCGATTTTTTTTTTAACCTTTCTTAAGTCATTTCATGACGGGCGCCCTGATGTAATAGAAAAATTCCCTCGTACTACAAACGCATCAGTCTAATGAAAACGCATCGGAAATTACCTTATTCTTGGACAGTATTTCTGGCCTATTGGTTGCTTTCCCTAACCACTTACGCTCAAGAGGAGCCAATCAAGAAAAAGAATCGCATAAATTATAGCTACAAACCTCTTACCTTAAACCTCAGTGAAGATGGCTCAGCCTACGTCCGCTTCATCATATGGAATCAATTGTGGCTCAGAACCAATAATCTAAGCGGTGATGCCGACTTGCGGGTAACCCCTTCCATTCGTAGGGCCCGTATTCTGGCATTTGCTCAAATCTCGCCCCGATTTCTAGTTCTGTCTCACTTTGGTATGAATTCAGAATCGGCCGCTGGATTAGACCCATTAGGAGAAAATACCAACGTTTCCCTGTTCTTTCACGGTGTTTGGGGAGAATACAAACTTACTAACTCTCTGTATGCTGGAGTTGGGTTGCACTACTGGAATGGCCTTTCTCGGTTAACCAGTCAGTCTACTTTAAATTTCATGACCTTAGACGCACCTATCTTCAACTGGGCACAGTTGGGTCTATCCGATCAATTCGCTCGGCACCTGGGTGCGTACGCTAAAGGAACAGTAGGCCGGGCTCACTACCGGGTTTCCCTCAACGATGCTTTGAGCAATACGCTGGATGTCACCCGTCCCACCCCGGTAGAAGGAGCCGCTCGCTACGCCGGAAGAAGATTAGCAGTCGATAGCCTAGGACTGGATGAGAATGGTTTGGTATTCCAAGGATACTTTAACTATAATTTCTTGGATCAAGAATCGTATAAACTTCCCTATTTTGTGGGTACCTATCTGGGTTCTAAAAAAATATTCAATTTGGGCTTTGGATTCTTCCACCACCGGGGAGGCACGGTCACCGGTAATAGCTCACGTACCTTTGAGTTCTACGATGTCAATCATTTTGCGGTGGATGCCTTCTACGATGCCCCTATCGGCGGTAAAGGGGCGGCAATTAATGCGCTCTTAGCTTACTATAACTACGATTTTGGCCCCAACTACGTGAAATCAGCAGCTAATCCCGCTCGTACTATTGCCACTGGTAATCTGTTTTACGCCCAACTGGGCTATCTACTACCCGGCGAAGGCAAGCAAGATCGCCTGATGCCCTACGTAACCTACGCTAACGGAAACCCTGAAGCTTACGAAGCTAATTCTCAGGTATTTAAGCTAGGACTTAACTACTTCATGAACGGTCACAATAGCAAGCTCACCCTGGAGTATCAGAACTCTCAAACTCCCACGGGTGGCGAAACGACCTCCGCATCGGATATACTGACCCTTCAGCTTCATGTATTCTTATAGATTCTTCTTACATTTTGTTTTCAACAAACTAACTCTACTATGGACACTCCTTCTAAATCACTCAAAAGCTATTGGCGAAAAAACGTACAGTATCTGCTCATTCTACTTAGTATTTGGTTCTTGGTATCCTACGGATTTGGGGTACTGTTCGCCGATACGTTAAATAGCATCCAAATGGGCGGATTCAAATTAGGGTTTTGGTTTGCCCAGCAAGGCTCCATCTACGTGTTTGTCATTCTTATCTTCGTCTACGTTCGCCTCATGAACAAGCTAGACAAAGAGTTTGACGTGGACGAGAAATAACACAGCACGAATGACTAATGAATAATACATCTCATCAGTCATCAGTCATCAGTCATCAGTCATTAATCATCAACCATTACTCATCAATCATTAAAATCATGGATGTACAAACTTGGACCTATATACTGGTTGGAATCACCTTCGCACTCTACATCGGCATTGCTATCTGGTCGCGAGCTGGTTCTACCAAAGACTTTTACGTGGCCGGTGGTGGAGTATCCCCGCTAGCCAACGGTATGGCTACTGCCGCCGACTGGATGTCAGCCGCCTCATTCATCTCTATGGCCGGCCTCATTTCTTTCATGGGCTACGATGGAGCCGTTTACCTTATGGGCTGGACCGGAGGCTACGTTTTACTAGCCTTACTACTTGCCCCCTACCTACGTAAGTTCGGTAAGTTTACCGTACCCGATTTTATCGGTGATCGCTACTACTCCAACATGGCCCGAACGGTAGCCGTGATCTGTGCCCTTTTCGTGTCCTTTACCTACGTAGCCGGACAAATGCGTGGTGTCGGAGTTGTATTCTCCCGCTTCTTAGAAGTAGATATTAATCTGGGCGTAGTGATCGGAATGGCCATCGTATTTTTCTACGCAGTACTCGGTGGAATGAAAGGCATTACCTACACCCAGGTAGCGCAGTACTGTGTTTTGATCTTTGCCTTTATGGTGCCCGCTTTCTTTATTTCTATTCAGCTAACCGGCCATATTTTACCTCAGATTGGATTTGGATCTACCTTAGCCGGAACCGATACCTTTCTGCTAGATAAACTGGACGGACTTAACCAGGAACTAGGATTTGCGGCTTATACTGACGGAAGTAAGAGTGTATTTGATGTATTCTGTATTACTGCTGCTCTGATGGTAGGTACGGCCGGTTTACCACACGTAATCGTTCGCTTCTTTACGGTACCTCGGGTAAAAGATGCTCGTATCTCCGCGGGCTATGCTTTAGTATTTATCGCTATTCTGTATACTACCGCCCCGGCTATTTCTGCTTTTGCCCGCACTAACATGATCGAGTCGGTTTCTGAAGTATCCATTAATGATTTGCCCACCTGGGTTACCAACTGGCAATCTACCGGACTGATCACGATTGAGGATAAAAATAACGACGGCCGAGTGCAGTACGTGGCTGATGCCGAACAAAATGAGTTTGTGGCTGATCGCGACATTATGGTATTGGCTAATCCGGAAATTGCTAATCTACCCAATTGGGTAATCGCCCTAGTTGCAGCTGGTGGCCTGGCGGCTGCCCTGTCGACTGCGGCTGGTTTACTACTAGTTATTTCTACTTCCATTGCTCACGATTTGGTGAAAAAGCAGATCAAACCTGATATTTCTGAGTCAGGTGAGTTGTGGGCTGCTCGCGGTGCTGCGGCAGTTGCCGTGCTCATTGCTGGTTACTTTGGTATTAATCCTCCCGACTTTGTGGCGGCAGTAGTGGCCCTGGCCTTCGGATTAGCGGCGGCATCTTTCTTCCCCGCCATTATTATGGGCATTTTCTACAAGCGGATGAACAAAGAAGGTGCTATTACCGGAATGGTCGTCGGATTATTAACCATGATCTTCTATATCCTGAAGTTTAAGTTTGGTTTCCTAGGTGGAGGCACTGCTGAAGACTGGTGGTTAGGTATCTCCCCCGAAGGTTTTGGGTTTATCGCGATGCTGGTAAACTTTACGGTATCGCTCGTCGTCTGCCACTTGACGTCTCCTCCTCCCGCTGACGTCCAAGACCTGGTAGAAGACATACGCTACCCTCGCGGTGCCGGACAAGCCGTAGCTCACTAAGGATTGAGTGAATGGATGATTGAATGGAAGCTAAAATGATGTTTACATCTTTTATTCTTCTATTCAGTCATTCATCATTAGTCATTAATCATCAGAATTTGGTAATATTAACCTTTAACCCACAACCTACATTATAGATGAGTAACAAAATACAAACCCTCGGAGGCTACATCCACGAATATCAAAAAAGTGTACAACAACCCGAACAGTTCTGGGCTCGTATTGCCGAATCATTCTACTGGCGAAAGAACTGGGATGAAGTGGTGAACTGGAATTTTGAGGGCCCGGATGTTAAATGGTTTGTAAACGGGAAATTAAATATCACTGAAAATATTTTAGAGCGGCACCTCTTTACCCAAGGCGACCGTCCGGCCATTATCTGGGAACCTAATGACCCTAACGAGGAAAACCGTACTATCACCTATCGGCAGCTCTATGAAGAAGTTTGCCGGTTTGCCAACGTGCTGAAAGCACAAGGCGTGGAGAAAGGCGACCGCGTAATTATCTATATGCCGATGGTTCCTGAATCGGCTGTAGCCATGTTGGCTTGTGCCCGAATCGGTGCGGTACACTCGGTAGTTTTCGCTGGGTTCTCTGCAAGCTCACTGGCTGACCGTATTAATGACTGTAAGGCTAAAGTAGTGCTTACCTCCGATGGCAATTTCCGGGGCAAAAAAACCATTCCAGTGAAGGCAGTGGTAGATGAAGCATTGGAAAATACCAGTACGATTGAGAAGGTAATTGTACTAAAACGAACGGGTACTGACGTTACTATGCAGGATGGACGCGACCTGTGGTGGCACGAGGCTACGGAAGGAGTATCGGCGGAGAATAAAGCCGAAGAAATGGATTCTGAAGATATGCTCTTCATTCTGTATACTTCGGGGTCTACTGGTAAGCCCAAGGGTGTGGTACATACCTGCGGAGGCTACATGGTTTATACCCACTACACCTTCGAAAATGTCTTTCAGTACAGCACTGGTGATGTATACTGGTGCACTGCCGACATTGGCTGGATCACTGGTCACTCCTACATCGTTTACGGTCCCCTATTGGCCGGAGCTACAACTCTGATGTTTGAAGGTGTACCCACCTACCCTGATGCCAGTCGTTTCTGGAAAGTGGTAGATAAGTACCAAGTAAAGCAGTTCTATACCGCCCCTACTGCCATCCGTGCCTTACAAGCTTTCGGACTCGAGCCTTTACAAGACTGCTCTTTGGAGTCGCTCAAAGTAATTGGTTCAGTAGGCGAACCGATCAACGAGGAAGCTTGGAACTGGTACCGTGACCACGTAGGTAAAGGAAAGTGCCCCTTAGTAGATACCTGGTGGCAAACCGAAACCGGAGGTATACTGATCTCACCTATCCCTGGAGTTACTCCTACCAAGCCAGGTTATGCCACCTTACAACTGCCCAGAGTACAACCCATTATTGTGGATGCCGATGGTAATGAACTTAAAGGAAACAGCGTGCAGGGAAATCTCTGTATCAAGTTTCCTTGGCCCTCTATGCTAAGAACTACTTACGGCGACCATGAGCGCTGTCGGCAGACTTACTTCTCTACATACAAAGGGTTATATTTTACGGGTGATGGAGTGAAAAGAGATGAAGATGGTTACTACCGTATTCTTGGGCGAGTAGATGATGTAATCAATGTTTCCGGGCACCGTATGGGTACCGCGGAAGTTGAGAATGCCATCAATGAGCATCCGAAGGTGGTAGAATCAGCTGTGGTCGGATACCCTCACGAGATTAAAGGACAAGGTATTTACGCCTACGTCATCTGCGACTTGACTGATCGTTCGGAGGAAAGTTTAGCCAACGAAATTCGGCAAACCGTTAACCAAATCATTGGCCCCATTGCCAAACCAGATAAAATACAACTGGTACCGGGCTTACCGAAAACCCGGTCGGGTAAAATTATGCGTCGGATTCTTCGAAAGATTGCTCAGGGCGATACTAGTAATCTGGGTGATACATCAACTTTACTCAACCCTGAAGTGGTTGAAACAATTATGGATAGTAAAGCCTCTTGAGGTTAAAAAGCAACTTATTTGGAAAAAGGAAAGGGGTGAACGTAGGTTTACCCCTTTTTACTAATACAAAATTCGGAATATTTTAATACCGGCTGTTGTATCCTCCGCCGCCACCATAGTTTGAGCGACGTTGTCCGCCTTCTTCTCTAGGACGTGCTTTTTTCACAACGATATCACGACCATCAAACTCAACTTCATTAAGTTCGGAAATGGCACGATTGGCAGCCTCGTCGTCAGGCATTTCAACAAAACCAAAGCCGCGAGAATTTCCAGTCTCTCGGTCAAAAATCACTTTGGCTGAATCCACTTCGCCGTATTCAGCGAAGAGGTCGTTTAAGTCCTCGCTTGTGGTGGTAGGACTTAACTTTGCTACGAATAAATTCATAAAAAGAATAAATAATAATAAATAAAGTAATTGAACAGTCCACCAAGTAGCAAAAAGTACTTTCTAGAAATTGCAAGAGCATTATGTTCTGTTCGGGGACACTACACGAACATTCATCAAAAGGTTCAGGATTATTCAATTTGTTGGGTATTATTCGCTATTTATTCGCAAATAGTCGATTTTAAGGTTTTTATTGATACTAATACTCACAAAACTAGCCCGATGAACAACCTACTATTTTCATTTCTGCTATACTGGATCAGTGTTACTACTGTCGACAGACAAGTCGTTGACGTAGGC
>ERZ1740058.839-NODE-839-length-18815-cov-9.401333_pt1 | contig 18815 bp, 18 predicted proteins | sample MGYA00581745_ERZ1740058 | MGnify/ENA primary metagenome ERZ1740058 (study PRJEB43018, sample SAMN04849742) | marine metagenome | isolation source: floating plastic debris | place: Pacific Ocean | collected 2008-08-30 | study: EMG produced TPA metagenomics assembly... | reverse complement strand
TGTTCCTGCTGTCGGACACGGCAAGTTACATCACCGGCATCGACCTGGTGGTGGACGGCGGACTGTTGCTGCGCGCTTGATGGCAGTTGGGTCGCCCCCTGCCCTTCAACGCGGCGCTGATGCCGTCGCCGCCCAGCTGCGCAGTCTGCGACGCGGCACGGGAATGACACTGAAGGATGTAGGGGCGGCGACTGGATTATCGGTCTCGCAGATCTCCAAGCTTGAGACCGGGCAGGCGCGGCTGACGGTGGATTTGGCACTGCGGTTCGCGGGCGCGTTAGGGGTCCCGGCCAACGCGTTCTTCCTGGGCGATGGTGTGGGGCAGCCTGATGAAGCGCCGGTTCTGACGCGCGCGGGCAGCGGCGTACGCCACAGCCACAAGGGCCTCGACTTCGAGGTTTTGGGCAGCGGCAAAAGGGTCAAGCGGGCGCTGACCTGGCGGGTCACTGTCCATGGGACCAGCCTTGAGGGCTGCGGCGGCTATCGGACCCACGCGGGGGAGGAGTTCCTGCAGGTACTGTCGGGCGTTGTGACGCTGTACTTCGAGCGCTGGCCCACGGCGACGCTGAACGCTGGCGACAGTATTGTGTTCGATGGGGAAACGCCGCACGGTTACGCGGCCTTGGAGGGTCCCGCGGTGGCGCTCATGTCCAACTCGGTGGCGCCGTGATGGGCAAAAAATTTTCCAAAATCGAAAAACCGCTTGCGTCATGGCACGGCGCGCGCATGGATTGGGCGATGATGACCTACACGATCCGACGCGCCGGAGCTTTGCAGGGATGAGCGATGTGCCCGCCCCTCAGAGCGGTCCCGTCGCCACTTATGTGCGGGTGATGGATCGCCTTTCGGGCGTGGTCGGCATCCTCGCCATGTATTTGATCTTCGCGATGATCGGCGTGTTGCTGCTCGATGCCGTGACCAGCAACGTCCTCGATATCCCGCTGCACTGGTGCATCGAAGCCGCGCAGTTCACCTTGGCCGCCTATTACTTTCTGGGCGGCGCGATGACTTTGCGGGACAATGATCACGCGCGGATGGATCTTCTTTATGATCGGCTGAGCGAGCGGGGTAAGGCGCGGCTCGACCTCATCACGTCAGTGTGTCTGCTGACATTTCTGGGCGTTCTGCTGTTCGGCTCAATCTCGAGCACGATCTACTCTTACGAGACCAACGAGCGGCGGTTCTCCATGTGGAACCCGACGATGGCGCCCATCAAAACGCTGATGGTCTGCTGCATCGTCCTGATGATCCTGCAAACCTTTGCCCAGATCGCGAAGAATGTGGGTGTGATGCGCGGGCGGCCGTTCACGTGAGTAACGCGTCCATCGCGCTATTGATGTTTGGCGGCATGCTGGCGCTGCTACTGACAGGCCAGCGCGTGTTCGCGGCCATCGGCTTTGTGGGCTCGGCGGCAGTCCTGGCGCTTTACGGGACCGGCGGCGTCGAAATCCCGTTCAGCGCGGCGTTTAAGCTCTTCAACTGGTTCCCGATGCTGACGCTGCCCCTGTTCATCTACATGGGGTACATCCTGTCCGAGAGCGGGATCGCCGAAGACCTTTACCGGATGCTGCACGTCTGGTTTGGGCGGCTGACGGGCGGTCTTGCCATCGGAACCATCGTGCTGATGGTGATCATCTCGGCGATGAACGGGCTGTCGGTCGCCGGGATGGCGATTGGTGCCACCATCGCACTGCCGGAGCTGTTGCGCCGCGGCTACGACAAAATCCTGATCACCGGGGTGATCCAGGGCGGCTCTTCCTTGGGAATATTGGTACCGCCCTCGGTCGTGATGGTGCTCTACGGGATGATAGCCAGGCAGCCGGTCAGCCAGCTGTGGCTCGCGGGTGTGGTCCCCGGGCTGATGATGGCGACGATGTTCATCATTTACGTGGCGGTGCGGGCGCGCATGAACCCCTCGCTCGCGCCGACGGTGTCGGACGAAGAGCTGGCGATGCCGCTCGGCGAAAAGCTGAAGCTTTTGCGGTTTGGCATCATCCCGTTCCTCATCTTCTTCACCATGACCGGCCTCTTTGTGCTTGGCTACACGAGCCTCGTGGAAAGCGCCGCGGTGGGGGCGACGGCGGCGACCATCGCGGCGGCGCTCAAGGGGCGGCTGACGCTGTCGATCGTGCACACCACGGCGCGCAAAACGCTGGGCGTCTCGTGCATGTTCCTCTGGCTCATCCTGGCGGCGCTGGCGTTTGGTGCGGTGTTTGATGGGCTCGGCGCAGTGCGGGCCATTGAGGACCTCTTCATCACCCGGTGGGAGCTGACGCCCTGGCAGGTGATCATCATGATGCAGCTCAGCTTCGTCGTGATGGGCATGTTCTTGGATGACACAGCAATGCTCGTCATCGTCGCGCCGCTATACATACCGCTGGTGCGGCTTCTCGACCTTGGGTTCGAGCAACAGCTGATCTGGTTCGGTGTTCTCTACACGATGACTTGCCAGATCGCGTACATTACACCGCCGTTCGGATATAACTTGTTCTTAATGCGCGCGTTGGCGCCGAAAGAGATTGGCCTTGTCGATATTTATAAATCGATCTGGCCGTTCGTTGCTATGATGGCGACGACCATCGCTCTGGTGATGATGTTCCCGCAGATCGCGCTGTGGCTGCCGCAAGCGGTGCGGGGATGAGGTTGACGATGCGCCATCGCGGCGCGCGAAAAATGGCGCTGGGAGTGGCGCCGATGATAATGAGGAGAGAGCAATGACTGACGCCAAAACACCGTCGGAGCGCATATTGGCAAGCCGCCGCGATTTCATGCGGCGCACTGCGCTGGGTGGCGCGGCCGTGGCGGGCGGCACGCTCGCAGCGCCGGCCATCGTCAAGGCGCAGGCCCCCATCAAGTGGCGCCTGCAGACCTACTCGGGCGCACCTCTTGGCGCGCACGTGATCAAGCCGCAGATCGACGCGTTTAACGAAGCCGCCAACGGCGAGATGGAAATCGAGCTCTATTACGCGGACCAGCTGGTGCCGACGTCGGAGCTTTTCCGAGCCATGCAAAACGGCACCATCGACGCCGTGCAGTCCGACGATGCGACCATGGCTTCGCCTGTCGATATCGCCGTATTCGGCGGCTACTTCCCGTTCGCCACGCGCTACAGCCTCGATGTGGCGTCGATGTTTACCTACTACGGCCTCAAAGAGATCTGGGCCGAGGCCTACGGCGAAGTGGACAACGTGGAGTGGCTGTCCTCCGGCGCGTGGGACCCGCTGCACATCTTCTCCAAAGACCCCATCCGCAGCCTCGCCGACATGCGCGGCAAGCGCGTCTTCGGTGTGCCCACAGCGGGTCGCTTCCTGTCGCGCTACGGCCTGATCCCCGTCACCGTGCCGTGGGACGATGTGGAAGTGGCGCTGCAAACCGGCGAGCTTGATGGCGTCGCATGGTGCGGCTTCACCGAAGCCTACGAAGTGGGCTGGGCCGACGTGTGCAACTACGCGCTTACCAACTCGGTGACCGGCGCCTGGTTCGGCAGCTACTTCGCCAACTCAGAGAGCTGGGCCAAAGTCCCGCCGCACCTGAAGCAACTCTACTTGTCGACCATCGACCAGTCGCACTACTACCGCGCCGTCTGGTATTGGGGCGGCGAAGCGAAGCTGCGCGTCGAGGGCGAGAAGATGGAACTCACCTCCATTCCGCCCGAGGAGTGGGCACAGGTGGTGGCCGACGCAGCCGAGTTCTGGGACGAGATCGCGGCCTCGTCGGAGCGTGCCGGCCGTGTGGTGGAAATCTTCAAGGAGTACGCCGCGGTTCAGGAAGCCGCCGGCTACCCCTACCGCTAACGATCATCGGGCCGTCGCGATGCGCGGCGGCCCGTTTCTTCTGTGAGGACCCATGCCCGCCAATCTGAGCTTTGATGAGCTGACCGCAGGCGTTGCGGACGGCACTTTCGATACCGTGCTGACTTGCATCGTCGACATGCAGGGCCGGCTGATGGGCAAGCGGTTTCACGCGGCGCACTTCATCAACGGGGCGCACGAAGAAACCCATGGGTGCGACTATCTCCTGGCGACCGACATGGAGATGTACACCGTCCCAGGCTACGCCGCGACGAGCTGGGAAAAGGGGTACGGCGACTACGTTCACCGGCCTGACCTTTCCACGCTGCGCAAGGTGCCATGGCTGCCCGGTACGGCGATGGTCATGTGCGATGTGCTCGACCATCACGGCCACGATGAGGTGCCGCACTCACCGCGGGCGGTGCTGAAGAAGCAGGTCGCACGGGCGGCGGCCATCGGCTTTACGCCGATGATGGCGACGGAGCTGGAGTTTTTCATTTTCGAGCATGGCTTCGATGCCTTGCGCGACCGCGGTTACTCCAATTTGCAGCCGCTTGGCCGGTTTAATGCCGACTATGCGCTTCAACTCACCTCCAAAGAAGAAGAGCTGATGCGGGCGATCCGCAACGGGCTTTATGGCGCCGGGGTGCCGGTGGAGAACTCCAAAGGCGAAGCGGAGGCCGGGCAGGAAGAGATCAACATCCGCTACTCCGACGCGCTCGATACGGCCGACATGCACGCCATCGTCAAAATGGCCTGCAAAGACATCGCGAACGCGCAAGGGCGCGCAGTGACGTTCATGGCCCGCTATGCCGACGGCCGGGCCGGCTCGTCCTCCCACATCCACCAGTCGCTGACCCGCGACGGCGTGCCCGCGTTTTACGATGCGAGCGGCGAGCACGGGATGTCGGCGACGATGAAGTCCTACCTCGCCGGGCTTCTCGCCCACGCTGAGGCGACCACGGTGTTTTTGGCGCCTTACGTCAATAGCTATAAGCGCTTCACGGATCGGCTGTTTGCGCCCACCAACGCGGTTTGGTCCATGGACAACCGCACGGCCGGCTTTCGCGTGTGCGGGGCTGACACCAAGGGCGTGCGGGCCGAATGCCGGATCGGCGGCGCGGACCTCAACCCGCACTTGGCGCTGGCGGCGCAGGTCGCGGCGGGGCTGGATGGCGTCGAGCGCGGCCTTGAGCTGGAGCCGGAGACGAGCGGCGATCTTTATGCCGCTGAGGGCGTGCGTGAGGTGCCGCGGACGCTGCGTGCGGCAGTCGAGGCGCTGGACGGATCAGCTATGCTGCGCGCGGCCATGGGTGACGATGTCATCGACCACTATGTGCGCGCTGCGCGGTGGGAGGTGGAAGCCAACGATCGCGCCGTCACCGATTGGGACGTAATGCGCGGGTTTGAGCGGGCGTAAGGCAGTGACTTTCCGAATTATCTCGCCGATCGACGGCTCGATTTATGCCGAGCGTCCGGCTGTTCCGTTGCACGAAGCGCAGGCCGCAGCAACGCGGGCGCGGACCGCGCAAGGCGCTTGGGCCGCACGCCCGCTTGAGGACCGCGTTGCGATCATCAGCGATGCCGTCGAGCGGCTGCGGGCCATGAACGACACGCTCGTCACCGAGCTGGCGTGGCAGATGGGCCGGCCGACCCGCTATGGCGGTGAGATCGCTGGGATTTCAGAGCGCGCGGGCTGGATGGCTGAGAACGCCGCCGCGGCGCTCGCTCCCATCGACATTGAAGACAGCCTCACCTTCGTCCGCCGGATTGAGCGCGCGCCGCGTGGTGTGGTGCTGATCATCGCGCCCTGGAACTATCCTTACTTGGTCGCGATCAATGGCGTCTTCCCCGCGCTCATCGCGGGCAACGCGGTGGTGCTGAAGCATTCCGAGCAGACCATGCTGGTGGGCGAGAGGCTCGCCGAAGCGCTGCACGGCGCTGGCGTGCCGGAGGATGTGTTCCAAAGCCTGATGATGAAGCATCCCGTCGCCGAGGCGCTGATGGCTGAGCGCGCGTTCGATGCCATCAGCTTCACCGGCTCCGTCGCAGGGGGACAGGCGGTGGAGCGGGCGGCGGCCGGTTCGTTTGCAGCACTGGACCTCGAGCTCGGCGGCAAGGACCCCGGCTACGTCATGGACGACGCCGATCTTGATGCCGCGGTGGATGGCTTGATGGATGGCGCCACGTTCAACGCCGGTCAGTGCTGCTGCGGGATCGAGCGCGTTTACGTTCACCACAGCCTTTACGATGAGTTCGTGGAGCGGGCCGTCGCCTGGGCGGACGGCCTGAAGCTCGGCAACCCGCTGGATCCCGAAACCACGCTCGGCCCCATGGCGGCAAAACGGTTCGCCGACACCGTGCGCCGGCATGTGGATGGCGCAGTCGCGGCGGGCGCACGGGCGCTCATTGATCCGGCCAAACACCCTACCGACGACGGCGGTGCCTACGTCGCGCCGCAAATCCTGGTGGACGTGACGCACGACATGGACGTCATGCGCGAAGAGACCTTCGGCCCCGTGGTTGGCATTGTGGCGGTGGCGAACGATGACGAAGCGCTTGCCATGATGAATGACAGCCCGTTTGGGTTGACCGCCTCACTGTGGACGCGCGATGCGGACCGCGCGCTGGCGCTGGGGCGGCGCATTGAAACGGGCACCGTGTTTCAAAACCGCGCGGATTATCTCGATCCCGCGCTCTGCTGGACGGGCTGCAAGCTGTCGGGCCGCGGCGAGACGCTGTCGACGCTGGGCTTCCAGTGCGTCACGCGCGCCCGCTCCTATCACCTCAGAAAAGCTCAAGGATGACGGCGACGATGCTGCCCACCGCCACGTGGTCTTACCCCAACACAGTGCGCTTCGGCGCGGGCCGCATTTCTGAGCTTGGGGCAGCCTGCGAGGCGGCCGGGGTGACGCGGCCGCTGCTCGTCACCGACCACGGCCTCGCGAACGCCGCCATCACCGCCACCGCGCTTGATGCGATGGAAGAGGCGGGGCTGGGCCGCGCTGTATTTGGCCAGGTGGATGCCAACCCAGGGGCTGAAAACCTTGCCGACGGTGTGGCCGCGTTCCGCGAGGGTGGGCACGATGGCGTGGTGGCGTTCGGCGGCGGATCGGCGCTCGATCTTGGCAAGCTCGTCGCATTTATGGCCGGCCAAACCCGGCCCGTGTGGGACTTTGAAGACATTGGCGATTGGTGGACGCGGGCCAATCACGATGCCATCGCGCCCGTGGTGGCGGTGCCGACGACGGCGGGCACCGGCTCTGAGGTCGGCCGCGCAGGGGTCCTGACGCAGCACGAAAAGTTCGAGAAGAAGATCATCTTCCACCCCAAGATGCTGCCCGCGCAGGTTATTTGCGATCCGGAGCTCACAGTGGGGCTCCCGCCGCGGCTGACGGCGGGCACTGGGATGGACGCGCTGGCACACTGCGTGGAGGCCTACTGCGCACCGTCCTATCACCCGATGAGCCGCGGCATTGCGCTTGAGGGTATGCGGCTGGTGTTTGAGATGCTGCCCCGGGCCGTCTCTGATGGCGCTGATTTGGAAGCCCGGGCGCACATGATGTCGGCAGCGCTCATGGGGGCTGTGGCGTTTCAAAAAGGGCTTGGCGCGGTCCATGCGCTCTCCCACCCGCTTGGCGCGCGCTACGACGCCCACCATGGGACGTTGAACGCTGTGCTTCTCCCCCATGCGCTCCGCGCCAACCGGGCCGGCATCGACGGGGGGATCGCCCAGGCTGCGGCCTATGTGGGCATTGATGGCGGCTTTGATGGGTTCGTAGAGCGGGTCGTATCGCTGAACGCTGAGATCGGACTTCCTGACACGCTGACCGCGATGGGCGTCCAGGTGAACGAACCGGACGCAATTGTGGCGTCCTCGCTCATCGATCCGTCGGCGGGCGGCAATCCAATCCCGTTCGACGCCGCGCTTTCGGCCGCGATTTTGGACGCGGCGATCTAACGATCACTCGATCCGGTTGACACAATCGCAACCGCTCCGCTGATATCGCGATCAGCCTGAGGTGGCGGACGAGTGGATGGCAAAGGCCCATGTAACAATGAGGCAGGTGGCGGAGGCCGCCGGGGTCTCGCCGATGACGGTATCCAGGGCATTGCGCAGCGACAGCCCGGTATCGGACGAGACCCGCCGGCGCATCATGCGCGTTGTCCAAGAGCTCAACTACGTGCCGGACCAGATGGCGGGGAGCTTGTCGTCCAAACGGTCCGGCTTTGTGGCGGTGCTGGTGCCCTCGCTCAACAACTTGCACTTTGCCGACACCGTCCAGTCGCTGACCGATGAGCTTGAGAAGCAGAAGCTCCAAATCCTGCTCGGCCACACGGGATATAGCCGAGAGCGGGAGGAGAAGCTGATCGACACCATGCTGCGCCGGCGCCCCGAGGCGATGGTGTTGTCCTATGACGGACATACTGAGCGCAGCATCGAGCTGTTGCGGGCCGCGAGCATTCCGGTGATCGAGCTGTGGGAAAAGCCACCCAATCCCATCGACCACACCATCGGTATGTCCAACGAGAAGGCCGCGTTCGACATGACGAGCGCGCTGATTGCCAAAGGCTATCGCCGGCTCACCTTCGTGTGTGAGAGCAGCGACGACTGGACCCGCGGTGCGAGCCGCCGGCGCGGGTTTCTGGATGCGATGAAGGCGGCAAGCCTGCCCGATGATCGCGTGATCCGTGCAGGATCGCCGCCCCTCTCTGTCGAAGACGGCGCTGCGGCGCTCGCCACGTTGGAAGCGCAGTTTCCCGACACGGATTGCGTGTTTTGCGTGTCCGACTTGCCGGCCTTCGGGTTGTTGTCGGCCCTGCGCGGGCGCGGCGTGACGGTGCCTGATCAGATGGCGGTCGCAGGCTTTGGCGATTTTGAGGTGTCACGCTTTGCCTCCCCGTCGATCACGACGGTGGCGGTGGACCCCAAGCGCATCGGCATCGCGGCTGGCGAGTTGATCGGTCGAATTCTGGGTGATTCTGAGACCGAGGTGGACCGCGTAGAGATCAACGTTCCGGCCGAGCTTTGCTTCCGCGAAAGCACCGGTGCGTAACTTTTCATCAAAATGCTATTTTGCAGCGCAACATTGGTTGAGTTTACCGCAACCTAGTCGTAGTGTTACCGATACCGTCGGCGGCGAGGTGCTATGCCTGAGATCCATCTCAGCCAATTGGTGAAGCGCTACGGCAAGACTGAGGTCTTGCACGGCATTGAGCTGTCCATGGCCGAGAATGAGTTCACCGTGCTCGTCGGACCGTCAGGCTGCGGCAAATCCACGACGCTGCGGATGATCGCCGGCTTGGAGAGCGTGTCGGACGGCGAGATCTATTTTGACGGCAAACCGGTGAGCCACCTGGAGCCGAAAGATCGCGACCTTGCGATGGTGTTTCAGGACTACGCGCTCTATCCGCACATGAACGTGGCGCGGAACATGTCGTTTGCGCTGCGGCTGGAAAAACGCCCCAAAGACGAGATTGACCGCAAGGTTCGCGAGGTGGCGGCGACGCTTGGGCTCTCCGATTATCTGGAGCGCAAGCCGGGTGAGCTGTCGGGTGGCCAACGCCAGCGTGTTGCCATGGGCCGCGCGTTGACCCGCGATGCGAGCACCTTTTTGTTCGATGAGCCACTCTCCAACCTCGACGCGAAGTTGCGCGGGCAGATGCGTGCAGAGTTAGCGCTGATGAGCCAGCGCGTTCAGAAGAACATGATCTACGTGACGCACGATCAGATCGAGGCGATGACACTCGCAGATCGGATCGTGGTCATGCACGGCGGCTACATCCAACAAGAAGGCACGCCGGAGGAGCTTTTTAAGCGCCCGATCAACCGCTTTGTCGCTGGGTTTCTCGGCACGCCGCCCATGAATTTCTTAGGCGCCAACATTGAGCAGCGCGGCGACGAGGCGTTCGTGGCGGGCGATGGATTTGCGCTGCGGCTTGAAGGGGCGCAGGCGGACGCTGCGAAAAAGCATAGCGCGCGGGAAGTGACGGTGGGTGTTCGCCCGTCCGACATCGACTACGCGCCCGATGCGCCCAGCGACCGGGCACTGACGTTGCAGCCGCTCGTCAGCGAATACATCGGCGCCCAATCGGTTCTGCTGTGCGAAAACAAGGCGGGGAACGTCACCGTCGAAGTGAAGTCCGAAACACCCGTTGCGCTTGGCGAGCCGCTCACGTTCGCGGTCAACCCTGAGCGGATTCACCTCTTTGACCGGCAAAGCGAAGCCGCGCTTTAAAGTTGAAACAACCCATGAATTGGGAGGGGAGCAAATAATGCTAAAAACACTCGTGATGGCGACCGCTTCGGTGGCGCTAATGGCAGGCGCTGCGCTGGCCGATCCGTATGAAGAGTTCCGGGACACGACACTGATCGTGAACTTCCCGGCTCACCCACACTACGATGCTGTGATGCGTATCCTGCCGGAGTTCACCAAGGAAACCGGCATCGAGGTGGAAGTCGACCAGCTGCCGTACCTTAAAATGCGGGAGCGTCAGACGCTGGAACTCGCGCAGGACGAAGGCGAGTACGATCTGATCGCCTACGTGGTGTTTTCCAAGGCAGACTATGTGTTTGCTGATCAGCTGGAGAACCTTGCGAAATACTTCATGAACCCAAAGTTGGCTGATCCCAACTACGATGCTGACGATCTGATCGACGGCTACGTTTACAACATCGGCTTTGCGGGTGGCTCGAAGGGCTATCTGGAAGGCAAGACTGGCTCGCTGTTCGGTATTCCCTACGGCTCCGAGACCTCGATCCTTGGCTATCGCAAGGACATCTTTGAAAAGCACGGCCTGGAAGTGCCGGAGACTTATGCAGAGATGCTTGAGCTGGCGTGTAAGATCCCCGAGTTGGAGCCCGGCATGGGCGGTGTAGCAAGCCGCGCTGCGTCCGGTCACCACGCGAGCCACGCGTTTTTGCTTCACCTCAACCCGCTGGGCGGCGCGATCTTTGACGATCAGTGGAACCCGGTGATGAACAACGAGGCCGGTGTTGAGGCGGCTAATGCGCTGAAAACCCTCGTCGATTGTGGCCCGGAAGGGGCAACCACGTTCGGCTTTGGCGAGGCTCTGGGTGCGTTCCTGAACGGCGATACCGCCATGTTCCTCGACACCACCGTCGTGGCCGGTCAGATCGACGACCCGAGCAAATCGAGCGTTGTGGGCAAAGTTGGCTGGGCGCTGCACCCCATGGGTGTCGAGCGTGCAAGCCAAACTGGTGGCTTTGGCATCGGTATCCCCGCCAACGCCGAAAACAAGGAAGCGGCGTTCCTACTGATGCAGTGGCTGACCTCCAAGAAGGGCGACAAGCTGGTCGCGATGGCCGGCGGCAACCCGTCCCGCTTCTCGACCCACGCCGACCCTGAGGTGAACGAGAAGTTCCCGCACATGGCGACGTTTGGTGAAGCGCTGCAGCACGCCGATCCAGACTGGCGGCCGATCATCCCGGTCTGGGGCAAGATCAACGCAGACCTCGGCACCACGCTGTCCAAGGTGTTGACCGAAGATCTTGACGTTCAAGAGGCGCTGGATGGTGTCGCTGAGCGCACCAAAGCGGTCATGGACGAAGCCGGCTACTACACCTGGCAATAACGCCACAGTGACGCTCCCGCCTCGCATGTCGCGGGGCGGGGTTTACTGGCAATAACACAATGAACAGCGCCAACCGCCTCACGCCTTACCTTTTCATGGCCCCCGCCATTGTGATCATGGGCATCGCCCTGATCTATCCACTGGGCTACATGATGTATGGCAGCCTTCTGGACTGGAACCCGTCCCAGTCCATCGAAGAAGCCGAGTTTGTTGGGCTGAAGAACTACATCACCCTGTGGGGTGATCCGAACTTTCACGAAAGTCTTGCCGTCACGCTGATCTTCGCTTTCGTGGGCGTCAGCATCGAATTGGTGCTGGGCGTTGGCTTAGCGCTCCTGCTAGACCGCAACTTGCGCGGCATGACGCTGCTGCGCACCATGTTCATCTTGCCGATGATGATCGCGCCAGTCGTGGTGGGTCTGATGTGGCGCTACATGTTCCACCCCACGGTCGGAACGTTCAACCGAACACTGGAAGCCTTGGGCTTACCCACTGTCGATTGGCTGGGCCAGAACGCACTTCTGAGCGTCATTATTGCCGATGTTTGGCAGTGGACACCTTTCATCTTCATCTTGTCTTTGGCGGCGCTCCAATCGCTGCCACGCTCCGCGCTTGAGGCGGCGCGGATCGACGGCGCCACCGCCTGGCAGCAAATCATCCACATCAAGCTACCGCTCATGATGCCCGTCCTGATCGTCACGGGACTGCTGCGCCTCATCGATGCGTTCAAGGTGCTGGAGGTCATCCTCGTTCTGACAGAGGGCGGACCTGGCCTTTCGACCGAGATTTTGGCGCTGCGCATCTCACGCACGGCAACAGAATTCCGCGAGCTCGGAGTGGCGGCCGCCATGTCGAATTACTTGCTGATACTCTTGATGTTGCTGACGGCCGCCATGTTCACGCTCTCGAGAATACAAGAAATACGCGCTAATCGTGTGCGGGCCGCCGCGGAGGAGGATAGCTGATGGCCACCGCCCCCGTACAGCGAACCAACCCCGCATTCTACGCGCTGCTGATCGCGTTGGTGTTCATGTCTGTCGGCCCTGTGGCGTTGATGTTCATCAACTCTTTCAAGCTCGACGTCGACATTATCTCCGGCACCAGTGGGCTGATCTTCATGCCCACCATCCAAAATTACGAAACGGCGCTGTGCGACATCCTGCCGTATGAGCTGGATCACTTGGACTTTTGTTCGCTGAAGTTCGGCGAGGCGTTCATCAACTCGCTCATCATCGCGCTCATTTCCACCGCTCTAACGCTTATCATCGGCTGTATGGCCGCCTACGCGCTCGTGCGGTTCAAGTTTATGGGTCGCGATACCGCATCGTTCACAACGCTGATGGTGCGGATGGTGCCCCCAGCGGTGCTTTTGGTGCCAGTGTTTGGGCTCTGGAACAACGAATTTTGCATCGGCCGCAGCACGATGTTTGGCGAATTCTGGCGTGATACATTTGGTGGGCGCGGTGACTTGTGTCTGGCCGGGACCTACGGCGGCATCATCTTGGTGTATGTCGCGATGAATCTGCCGTTTGTCATCTGGATTTTGCAAAGCTTCATCGTGCAGGTGCCGCGAAGCCTTGAAGAGGCTGCACGGGTAGACGGCGCCGGGCCGTTCCGCGTGTTCTTCCTCGTGGTGCTGCCGTTGATCAAACCAGGGCTCGCGGCGGCGGCGATATTCACCTTCCGCATTGCTTGGAACGAATACTTGTTGGCGTCCGCGCTGTCAGATCGGGACACCCGCACAGTTCCGATCCTCATCGTCAACAACATGAGCGAATTCAACGTCGAGTGGGGCGTGATCATGGCGACAGGGATGCTGCTCGCCATCCCACCGATCCTATTCACGTTGTTTGCAAGCCGACAGATCATCACCGGCATGACGGCCGGCGCCGTCAAAGGTTAGCGCCGGCGCCGGCGGCGGGCGGCTCGCGGTGACGGCAACATTGGGACAGAAAGGGAGGCTGCGAAGCACAGGACTTCGCTGTTACACAGTTATGGCAGATCTCGCACTGGATCAGGACTATACGTTTTACGTCGGCACTTACTCAGACATGGACGTGCTTGCACACCAGCCATATGCCCCGACCGAAGGCCAAGGTATCCACATCGTGACGCTGAAAGCTGATGGCACCGTGGTGGAGAATGATGCCAAGCCGATACTGAATCCAGCGGTGCTTATCCCCCACCCCAACGGCTCATTGCTCTATGCCATCGTCGAAACTATCAAGAGCACCGGTATGGTGGTGCAATACGGCATCGATGAAGACCGCAAGCTTCAAGAACGCGATACTTTTTTTGCATCTGGAAAATCCACGTGTTACTTAGCACTCTCGCCTGAACACGATATCGCTATTGTGATCAATTATTGGGATGCGCTGATTGATGTTGTAGAGGTCGAGCCGGATGGCACGCTTGGCCACACAGTACAAAGCTTTAAGCAGTTGCACCGCAAGCCTGGGCGTTGGCGCCAGGTCGAATACCGCGAAGATCACTGGGAGAACCGGCAAGTCGGTCCGCATGCCCACTGCGCGCACTTCTGGCACAACTGGGTGTTTATACCAGATCTCGGCGAGAACGCCGTATTCCAGTACTCTTACGACAGAAACGCGAAGCGCTTGTCGCTCGATCAAGTCATCCATTTTGAGCCGGGCTCAGGGCCGCGCCACATGGCGATGCATCCGAAGCTCAATATCTGTTACGTCTCAAACGAGCTGTTCAACACCGTTTGCGTCGCCAAGCTCGATTCCTCGGACCCCGAGGAATCGAAAGAGCGGATGATCCCGATCCAATACGTATCGACCATCGAGAACCGCGATCAGGTCTCATACGTGTCGGAGATCAAATTATCGCCAGACGCCCGTTTCCTATACGTGTCGAACCGCGGCGACGACTCGCTGGCAATCTTTGCCGTGCAAGACGACGGACAGCTGAAGCGGATCGATATCGTTCCGACCGGGGGGAAGTTCCCCCGGCACTTCGCCATCACACCGTGCGGCAAAGCGTTGATCGCAGCCAACCAAGATTCGTCCACGTTGGTCATCTTTAGCCGGGATGTGGAAACCGGACTAATTTCAGCAACAGGCCGGTCGGTGACCATGCCGGCGCCGAACTATATTCGCTTTGTCTGATCGGCCAGCGCCCGCCTGAAAGGCTGGGCGCATCCACCCATTTGGCTCGTCGAGAAGGCGAGGGCCGCGCGCGCATCACGTCGTATTGGCGGCGGCACGCAAAGGTATTAAGTCCGGCGAGTAGGGAGTTCCGGACCGACCGCCTTGGCTGACCTCAACCACCCATTCGAAGCCCTCGCGGATCTGCCGGGCGCATCTTTTGCAGCGGTTCGGCTGATGATTCTGGCGCAAGCCAAGTCGAGCGGGCTCACCGTCCTCGAAGACGCACAACAAGCCCTCACGATAGAAACGCCGCAAGGGGTCGTCGGATTGCGGCCCGGCAAAACGTGTGACGTCGCTGTGATGGTCGGCGCGCGCGATGACCGGGCGTTGTTCGCCCTAAAGGGCGCAGTGGTAGCGCAAATCAGCCAGGTGATGCCTGATATTGCAAACACTTTGCGGTGGTCGGACGATCCCGCCCAGAGGACACTGCCGCCGAACTTCCAGTTCATGCGTGCCACGCGGGTCGAAGCTGTTGGATCAGTGTTTCTGCGCGTGACGCTTGCTGGCGACGATGTGTCCGCTCACCAGGATAGATCGATCCACTTCCGGCTTGTTCTTCCGCCGAAGGGTCAGGAGCCAACCTGGCCAAGCGTTGCCCCAAATGGATCAATCGCCTGGCCGGATGGGGAGCAGGCTCTACACCGGCCCGTCTACACGGCACGTGCCGTCGACCACGACAATCATACGATCGAGGTCGATATCTTCGTCCATGAGGGTGGGCGCGTGACAGAGTGGGCGCGCGAGCTGGAAGTTGGCGACCTGGAACGGAGCGTAATCGGTGTTGTCGGCCCAAGCGGCGGCGGTTTGCTCGATGCCGACCACGTGCTGATGGCGAGCGATGAGACAGGCTTTCCAGCAGTCGCCCGGCTTCTCGAGGGGCTCCCCGCCAGCGCGACAGGCACGCTGCTGCTGGAGGCTGAGCACGGCGCAGCGTGCCACTATCCATTGCCCGCCCACCAGGGCCTTTCGGTGCAATGGCTCTCACGGGCGCGCGGCGAGCATCTGGGTGAAGCGACGCTCTCGGCGCTGGGTGCTCAAGCCGACGCGTCAGTCTGGTTCGCCGGGGAACGCTCGGACGCAAAACGAGTACGCGACCGCGCGAAAGAGCTTGGGGTGCCCCAGGACCGGCTTCGCGTCTCCGGCTTTTGGCGCGCGCCCGACGAAATCGTCGCGGCTGCAGAATAGGGCGTGTTGGTTAGAACGCCACGAGCGTTTTGCCGTAGTGACCACCAGCTTTGAAGTGATCGAGCGACGCCTTGAAGTCGTCGAACGCAAATGTTTTCCCGAGGACTGGCTGAATACCGTGCTGCACGATCGCAGCCAACATTGCTTCAAACCCTTCGCGGTGACCCACCGTGACGCCTTGGATACGAACCTGGCGGGTCACGATCAGCCCAAGCGATGCCGTCGTTTGAACGCCGCTCAGCACCCCAATCGTCGCAATGGTCCCGCCGGGGCGTATGGCTTTCAGCGACAGAGGCAGCGTGTCGGCGCCGCCGAGCTCCACGATGAGGTCGTAGCCACCGCGATCGCTCGTGATCGTGCGGCTGGCCCGAGCCCAATCGGGTGTCTCGCGGTAGTTGATGGTCGCGTCGGCGCCAAGCTCGCGCACCCGCTCCAGCTTTTCGCCGCTTGAGGAAATGACCGTCACGTGGGCGCCGTGGGCCTTCGCAAAGGCCAGCGCAAACAGCGCAACACCGCCAGTGCCTTGGACGAGGACGCGCTCGCCGGGGCGGACATTGCCAAGGGTGCAGACAGCGCTCCAGGCGGTCAGCCCGGCGCAGGGAAGCGTGGCAGCTTCGGCATCTGACAGCGTGCCCGGAAGGCGCACGACGCCCTCGTCCGACAAACACACGCGCTCTGCCATCACACCGTCGAGCGGGCCGCCGAGGCTGGAGGAAAAGGCGGCCGGGCTCGGCGCGCCCGCGATCCACTTCTGGAAGAACATGGGACAAACGCGGTCGCCGACTGCGACGCGGCTCACTTGGTCGCCGGCGGCTACCACCACGCCAGCCCCATCGGAAATGGGGATCAGCGGTAACTCGCCAGTCCCGCGGCCATAGCCGCGCAACGGGACGATGAGATCGCGGGCGTTGAGAGACGCCATCTTCATCTCAATGACGACGTCGTAGGGGCCTGGGTTGGGCTCGGGCCGCTCGCTCGCGACGATGCTGTCAAAACTCCAATCGTCTTTGATTTCGAAGACGCGCATGGCCTCGGCTCCGGTCTATCTTGCGCGGGGCAGAGTGATAGCACTCGTTGTCTTGATAAGGCTGAATTGGTGAACGGAATTGGTGTCGCGATCCGACGCGACACAGCGTAGACCCGGCCGACTACGATGCACCGAGGCTAAGCTCGCACAGACGCGAACCCGTATGCGGACGACGCCTGTGGTTACGACGCGCGTTGAAGTGCCAAAGCTGCGGCCCGTTGTTCGGCGGCCGCAAGCTCATCACCTGCAATCTCGTGCTCGCTGTAGGCCTTGATGCCGTCGAGGTGCAATTGCCGGTCCGCGTGAAACAGGGCCGCTGCGATCCCTCGGCCGAGCCGGATGGCTCCATCGCCGACACCCGGAATATCGCCAGACAACAGGCCAAGACTTGCCATGGCGCCGATGTTGAAGGCGTGGATGCGGCGCACCCAATCGCTGTTCGGCGCGCGTGGGGTGAGCGCAAAATCGCCTGTCAGGTAGGGGTGCCGCTCGAAGCTGCCAACGGTTTCAGCCGGCAGGTCGGTGTCGCCCCACAGCCTGACGTTTCCTGCGAGTGCGGCAAGCTCGGGGCGGGCGCTGAGGTCGACGCGAAAACCGGTTCCCAGGATCACCTTGTCCGCGATTAGGTGCGTCGCACCAAGGTCGAGGCCGACTGCAACGCCACGCGTTTCGACAGCCTGAACAGTGGTCCCGGTGTGCAGGAAGAAGTTTTGGTAGTGAGCGATGCGTGCGACCGATTCATGCGGAGGCGCGATCCCGGTCTCAAACCCAGCGTTGAGGAAGGCGAGCCGTTCCTCGTCCGCGAGGTCTGGAAAGCCTTGGGTGAAACCGGGGTTCACCATTGATTTAAAGCGGTTGAACACCGGTAGCGACTGACGCCGCATTAGCATGTGCACTTCGCCGGCGCCGCTTTCCAATGCCTCGGCGGCGTTGTCGAACGCCGAGGCGCTATTGCCGACAACGACAACGATTTTGCCGCTTAATGCAGCGAAATCCACGTCCTCAGTGCTGTGTTGAAAGCGCGGGTCGCCGGCCGGCACCCAAGAAGGCACGTTGGGGCCGCCCAAGCCATCGCGGCCGGTGGCCAGCACCAAGTGGCGGGTGCGGACGATCGATGGTTCGCCGCCCCGCTCCACAGTCAGGCGGAGATCTGCACCATCTTGCTCCACAGCCGCCAGTCGCGCCCCATTTTCCACTGGCAAGGCCAGCGCGTCGCGGAAGAAGCCCAGATAGCTCTGCCACATCTCGTTCGGGATTTTGCCAAAACCCTTCCACGCATCATCGCCGAACCGCGCTTCGTAGTAGGCACGGAAGGTGATGGAGGGGAAATCCTGCGCGGGACCGACGAGGTGGTTTGGTGAACGCAGAGTTTTCATCCGCGCGTACGTGACCCAAGGGCCTTCCATATCGCGCGGCGCGCTATCGATCACCACGTGGCGAGTGAGCCCGACCCGTTGCAGCGCAAAGCTCGCTGCTAGGCCCATTTGGCCGCCACCGACCACAACAACATCGTAATCGGTGGAGCCATCGTCCGGCGTCCAGGATTCGGGCGGCACGTTGATGCGCTTAAGGTCGCGGCGGATTTCGCCGGCTAGGTGGTCCAACCCGTCGCCCATGCGACCCTCCATGCTGTCGCTGTAGGACGAACTTGCCCTGGGCCCGCCTATTCTGCAACGGCAGCGCGCGGTGCGTTGCGAACCCTCGCCTCGTTCATCTCAGTGTTGAGCGTTTGGATCGTGCGGCTGCCCGTCTTGGTGAACAGGAACGGCAGAAAGCCGTGCACCATACAGGCGAAGCCGGCCAGGATCATGCGCGATCCGAACGAGGTAGCGACCCCCATGTGCTCAAAATAGGTCTCGTTGACCGACTGAGGGTGATCGGTGAAGAGGCGGTTCAGGTTACTCATCGGGCTCTCGCAATGTTTGTTTACGCGCCGCAAACGCTTTGCGCACGCTGACAGAATAGCCGAAGTCCCGTGACGATTTTTGCCTTTTGTGCTACTGATAGTGGGTTTCAGGGGCATGCCATTTCATGAAAACCAATGTT
>ERZ1740058.837-NODE-837-length-18849-cov-5.371608_pt1 | contig 18849 bp, 16 predicted proteins | sample MGYA00581745_ERZ1740058 | MGnify/ENA primary metagenome ERZ1740058 (study PRJEB43018, sample SAMN04849742) | marine metagenome | isolation source: floating plastic debris | place: Pacific Ocean | collected 2008-08-30 | study: EMG produced TPA metagenomics assembly... | reverse complement strand
CCTTCCTCGCTTCGCTAGTACCTTCCGTTTACTCAATCAACTTAAGCCGGACGTTGCTCAAATTACCTTGCCTCAGCCCCATGCCTGCATGGGCAGCATTGTAGCTTGTGCAGTGATGCAGATTCCTACAGTTGTACGCTTTGGCCTAGTACCTCCAGACTGTCGAATATTCACCATTTGGCGCACTAAACTTTACGGCTGGTGCAGAGCTAGACAACAACAATGGATCACAATTTCTCAAAATAATCGTCGCCTTGTCTGCGAACTGCTGCAGATTCCCGAAGACAACGTACTCTGCATCTACAACGGAGCCAAAATTCAAGCTCAGCCGCACCAAAATCGATCAACTTTGCGTCATCAACTCTTGCCGGAACTGGGCTTACAAACTGACACTCAACTGGCTATCACGGTCGGTCGGCTCAACTATCAAAAGGGCTATGTCGATCTGATTCCAGCTTTACCTGATCTCCTTAAAGAGTTTCCTAATTTACATTTTATTTGGGTTGGGGATGGCGATCAGCGCCCGGAAATTGAACAGCAGCTAGCACAATACGCCCTTCAAGATCGAGTTCATCTGCTGGGGTATCGCGCTGATGTACCACAACTCTTACAGGCTTCAGACCTTTTCGTCTTTCCTACCCGTTTTGAGGGTGGACAATCGTTTGCCCTTGCAGAGGCGATGGCCTGCGGCTTGCCCATCGTATCTTCCGATGCCAGCGGTATTCCAGAAGTCATTCAGCATCAGCATCATGGTCTGTTGTTTCGCACGAGTGACTGTCACGATGCTCAAGCGGCTATTCGCTGGGCTTTGACTCATCCTGAAGCGATGCAGCAAATGGCGCAACAGGCTCAGATCCGAACGAGCGATTTTACCGAAGAAAAGATGATTCAGAACTATCTCCAGGTATGGCGGCAGATGAGCTGGCGATCGCATCCACAGTCCAAGACGACCCATATCCAAACTGAGGAGCTTTAGGCCGATGAAAATTTTGCTCGTGTCTTGCCGACTCCCCAGCGACCCCAAAACTGACTCTAATCTCTATTACCTGCATATCCCTGCAATTTGGAATGCTGAACAGCGCTGTATTCGTCACTCAGCTCAACCTTTAATAACTGAGCCAATGCTGATGCTAATGGGCGGCTACTGTTACCAGGCTAATGTGAATGCCGCTAATTTTCCCGTTGAGCAGGTTTGGCCTCAAGTTTATCGACAGCGGCCCGATACCCGACTCATCATTCGAGGAAAAGAACTACACCACATTGCGAGCTACGCTTCTCCCCCTGCTGGTGTTGAGTTTACAGGCTTTGTGATGGATTTAGATGTTCTTTACCAACGCTCTCGTGCGGCTTGTTGTCTCATCCTATCCGGAGGCAATAGCCACGTTAAGACAATTGCAGCGGCAGCTTACGACAACCCTATCGTCTCAACTCGAATTGGGGCCGAGGGAATAGAAATGGCTGATGGGAAAGAATTTTGGTTGCGCGATCGACCCGCTACTTTTGCCGAAGGTTTCGCGCAGCTACTCAAAATGAACAGTTGGCTCAAAGCCTGGGTGCTGCTACTCGCCCTGCCACCATCCAGACTTACGACCGCGACAACATCATCAAATCGATTCAGCAACACATCCTATCCGTAGTCAGCATTTCCGAAAACCAGCTAGAAGTAACCCTCTTAACATAAACCTATGACAACTTATACTTCAGAATCGGCTCTTGTAAGCGTCGTCATTCCCACCGACAATCGCCCTGCCCATCTCAAGAAAACAGTTGAAAGTGTCGTTCAGCAGACTTACTAAACTTTAGACATTATTGAAGAGCTTTGCCGACCAAATACCGAAATTTGTAAGGTTATTAAAAAGATGACAGAAGCCCGTACACATAAGTGAAAAATTTTAGTCTTGCGTAAAAGCTTAAAGAACATGCACTGTTTATTTATATCAACTCACTTTCCTGAGAACCTGAAGACTGATGTTCAGGGAACTTTCAAGCGACAGCGCATATTTATTGACGCACTTAAAGAAATTTCTCAACTTGAGTTCCTTTTTTTTGTACCTTCTGATAAGAATACATCTAAAAGTGATATTGATAAAAAAGCAAATGCATTATCTGAACACTGGGGCTTGCCGATATCGTTAACCTTATGTGAGTCCAGTCGTTATCCTCGCCATCTGCCAAAATGGAAGCAGCAAAAAAATGGCATTCTAGATTTTAGACAACAAAAAAAATTTATCGAAACAAGTGGTCAAACACAAATACAGGCATTGGAGACATGTTTAGAGAATAAACCTGACTTTATTTTCTGTCATCGCTTACCCTCAATGGGGCTAATCACCAGAGTTCGAAGGAGACTCCCAACAATCTTTTTTGACCTTGACGATATTGAACATGTTAGTTTTGCCCGCAGAGTACATCAACCTCCAGTAAGACTCAGAACGTTGCTGTACTATCTACAAATCCCGGCTCTTTTCTATGGTGAAACTAAAGCTATACGTAAAGCCAACCAAACTTTTATCTGTTCTAATACTAATCGAAAATATTTATCTCAGTACTTACAACTTCCCGGCATCAAGGTAATTCCCAACGCAGTCAGCATTCCTGAACCACAGCCTTTAACAGATGCCCCTAATCTAATGCTGCTGGGGGGGTATTATTTTTATCCAAATCGGAATGCTGCAGACCTGTTGATAGAAAAGATTTGGCCACTGGTCAGGGCTCGTCAGCCGGAGGCTCGTCTAATCATAGCTGGCAGTTCCCCCCACCTGATTCGCAGCTACGATAAAAACCCTCCGGGAGTAGAATTTACCGGCTTTGTCGAAAATCTAGACGAACTTTATGCCCGCACCCGTGTTGTCTGTTGCCCGGTTACTGCAGGTAGTGGTACACGGGTCAAACTGGTTGAAGCTGCAGCCTATGGAAAACCAATTGTTTCTACAACCCTTGGCGCAGAGGGACTAAGCCTGATTGATGAAGAAAGTTATTTACAGCGAGATGTCATTTCAGAGTTTGCAGAAGGTTGCAAAAGGTTGCTACAGAATAAAACTTTAGCAGAAAAATTGGGCAAATCAGCTCGAAAAGCCGCAATTGAGAACTACGATAGGTCAGAAATTATCAGAAATATTCAGGGAACAATTAAAGATGGTTTGGTTCTATAAACCTAATTAATGTATATTCCTAGCCAGAAATTCTGCAGAAATACCATTGTGTAGAGAATAGTTTGATCATGACTAGCTTATCTCCTTTAGTCAGTGTTGTAATTCCAACCTATAATAGGCCAGTTTATTTGAAGCAGGCCATTGAAAGTGCATGTCAGCAAACTTATAGCAACCTTGAGATCATCGTTGCAGATGACTGTAGTCCGGAAAGTCCTGAAGAATTGGTTAGGTCTTTTAATGACCCTCGTATTAGATTTATTCGTCATCCTAAAAATCTAGGGAATGGTGACAATATTGCTAAAGCTTTCCAATTAGCGAAGGGTAAGTATGTTGCTCCATTAAATGATGACGACCTTTGGGAACCTACTTTTCTAGAGCAACTGGTTCCACCTTTGGAAGTAAATCCAGACCTCCCAGCTGCTTTTTGTAATTACTACGTAGCTGATGCTGATGGAACAATTAACTTACGAGAAACTGAGATTGGTACTCGCAGGTGGAAGCGTGAGCACCTAAAGGAAGGTATATATCAACCTTTCGTTCACCTAGGTCTCATTATGAAGTCTTTCTGGGCCTCTTCTTACGTCGTTTTGCGTAAAACAGATATTGTCTGGGAAGAGTTGGAGGGAATCGGGCCCTTCTGGGATTATTTTTTAGTCTATTTAGCATGTAGAGAAGGTAAAGGAGCCTACTACTGCCCGGAAAGATTGGCTCGCTACCGTAAACACGAGGGAGCAGAACATCGAACAAATGGCCGTAAAAACCCAGAAGGAAAGATCCGGAAGTCTATGTCTGGCATTGTCTGCTGTGAGCACTTTTTATCAGATCCACGAGTAAGTGAATATTGGAACTACTTTGAGAATCACCTGGCGTCGCGATATACAAGTGTAGCGCTGGGTTTGCTCTGGTTGGGAGAGTCAAAAATGGCTCGAGACTATTTGATTAAAGCGTTTAATTATAAGAAAACGGATTGGAAAACCATTTTAGCTTTTGGCTTAAGCTTCATACCTGAACCTCTAGCATTCAGACTGGGTATTGCGACCCAAGCTAGAGCAAGGCCGATTAACTGACTGATATGGCTTGAAGAAGTAACGCTATAAAAACTAATGAGTCAATGAAAATTTGTATTATTACGCAGAAAGTCATAAGAGGTGACGGTCAGGGAAGGGTTAACTATGAAGTTACTTGGGAAGCTTTACGCCGTAATCATGAGGTGAACCTGGTAACAGGTGATCTGGCTCAGGATTTGCAGCAGCATCCATCCATAACCTGGATTCAAGTCTCGATAAGGAAGATTCCTAGCGCTATTCTGCGCAACCTTTGGTTCGGTTGGCAGAGTGCTATCTGGCTCAACAAAAATAGGCAACAATTTGACATTATTTTTGTCAATGGAGGGGTTACCTGGGGTAAATCTCACTTTAATGCGGTTCACTTTGTTCATTCAACCTGGTTACAATCTCCTTATCATACTTCTAAGATTCGAAAAGATTTTTACGGACTATATCAGTACTGCGTAACAAGCCTGAACTCTATCTGGGAAAGAAAATCATTCGAGCAGAGCGAGCATTTAATTGCGGTATCAAATCAGGTTAAACGAGATTTAATATCGTTGGGGACACCAGAAAACAAAATCACGGTTATTCGTAACGGGGTTGACCTTGAGGAATTTTATCCTGGCCCAGCACAGCGAGACAATTTAGGGCTACCTTCCAATAAGACTGTAGCTTTATTTGTAGGAGAGATTCAAAGCTCTAGAAAGAACCTTGATACGACCCTAAAAGCTTTAGTGGAAGTTCCAGATCTTCATTTAGCTGTTGTTGGTAGAGAAACAGGAAGTCCTTATTTGAAGATGGTGAAGAACTTAGGTCTTCAGAAACGGGTAACCTTTCTCGGCTATCGTACAGATGTTGCCGAAATCATGAGGACGGTTGATTTCTTTGTATTTCCATCGAGGTATGAAACCTTTGGCCTAGTTGTCTTAGAAGCAATGGCCTCAGGGCTACCTGTGATTACGACAAAAGCTACCGCTGCTTCCGAATTGGTTGATTCTAAGTCAGGAGAAATTTTATCAGATCCAAACGATGTCACTGACTTAATAAGGGCATTAACTAAATTCAAAGAAAAAACGACTATTGCCCCTAAAACCATTGAAAACTTTACATACACATGGGCGCAATGTTACTCATGCAAAGCAATGGCTCAAAAATACTTAGATATTTTTAATTCGCGCTAAAAATAAATTCAAGTCTAGATAAAGAATGTATAAGTCCGAATTTGAAAATGTATTGCAAAAATAATTCCGAAGAAGTCAAATCAAATTCGCTCAAAAATGTGCTTAGACCATTAGACGCCTGGTCTTTGATACTCATCTTTATTTCCTTGATTTTTTTACTTATAGCAATTAAATTTAGTGCTATTCTTCAATATCTGTTTCCATCTTTATCACTTATTGTAGGAATATTTTTATTTTCAAAATATCCGCCCTATTATTTAAGTTTCACGATGTGGATCTGGTTTCTCTCGCCACTAGTTTCTCGAATTGTTGAGCAGCAAAATGGATGGGTTGATCCAAAGTTCCGGCTTATTATTCTAGCACCATATCTAGTAACTATGGTGTCAAGCATCACTTTCATAAGCTATGCCCCAAAATCTGCTAAGAAAGATGCTTTTCCATACATACTTGCTCTGTCAGGATTAGTTTATGCTTTATTGATTGGGACTGTACGTGGATTTTCTATGATGAATGTTATAGAACGTTTCCTTAGTTGGTGTCCTGGTATTTTTTTGGGCATTCATATTCTTGCCACTTACCACTTATTCCCGGAATACAAAAAAAATATAAGTAATACGTTTTCATGGGCTGTTTTGGTCATGGGAACCTATGGCATTATTCAATATTTAACACCGCTACAGTGGGACTATTTTTGGCTATCAAATGCTGAGAATTTACAATCATGCTGTGGATGGCCCGACCCTTGGTCAATTCGAGTGTGGAGCACGTTAAATTTCCCTTTTACATTTGCTTATTCAATGATTGCCTGTTTACTAGTTTTATTTGAGAGAAGAGGAAATCAGACTTTTTTATCACTATCGGTAGGTATTGTCGCGTTTTTGCTCTCACGAGTTCGGGGTGCATGGATTGGCTACACAGTTGGATTGCTGACAATTTTTACTACGGCAAAACAAAGTCAACAGCTTCGTTTAATCAGTACAATACTAGTCCTGATACTTTCTCTATATCCTATTGTTACAGCAACTCCGTTGTCTGACAGTGTTATGTCTAGACTACAAACACTTACCAATGCATCAGAAGACAATAGTCTAGCTATCCGAAGTCAGATTTATCAAGATTTATTGGATGAAATCCTTCCAAATTTAGTGGGTAGAGGTATGGGTAGTCCCAAGATAATCGATGCCGGGCTTCTTGATTTTTTAGGGACGCTCGGATGGATTGGAGCGATGCCAGTTGCCATAGGAATTCTCTTGATTTTTTACACTGTTTTTTACAAAGCTAATGCTGGATTTGATAGTTTTATCGGTACATCAAGAGCAATATCACTAGGAATTTTTATTACGATTCCTTTTAATAATCCTTTGCTACTTTTACCGGGAACTTTATTTTGGACTTTTGCTGCTTTTGCGATGGCAGGTCAAAAATACTACGAAAACCGATGTTTGTTGCAGCCAACGGAGCAGTTAAATAACCGTATAAGAAACAATCAGCGAGAGGAATACTAGTGTACTTAGTCCTAAGGAAAATCCATAATATTTCACTAATGAATTATCCAAGGAAGTTCAGTTTTTCCCTTAGATCCTGGATAACACAAAGCCCATCACGTTCTTATCTTTATCTTCCTTACCTATGGTGGGGACAGGCAAAACGTCGAGCTGATGGCACAGATCCTCGAGAGGGTTTGGTTCTTCCAGATACAGAATTGATGATTGATGGCTTTCAGGGGTCGGCTAATAGTTTTGCTACGGCAGCCTTTCAACTATGCCAGACCAGATCCGTAAGGTTGGCACATCATCGCCATGCCCCAATCTATATGATGAAAGCGGTCAAGATGAATACCCCAGTCATCCTTACTATTAGAGAACCGGCAGGGACTGTAATCTCCTTAAGCAGCCGTTGGCCTCATATTTCAACGAAGCAGGGTTTGACAAGCTATGTTAGCTTTTATGAATCATTAAAACCCTATTCAGATAGGCTCATAGTCAGCACCTTTACTCTTACCACGAAGCATCTGGACAAAGTTATAGCCGCAACAAACCTTAAGTTCGGAACTGATTTTGATCTTGTTGATCCTCACCTTGCAAATAAGAAATGCAAGAAAGTTTTTGGCAATAGCCCAGAGGATATTAAACGACGAAAAGAAATCAAAGAAGAAAGACGAGCTGATCTAGAAAGAATTAAGGATACAGAGCTTTTCAGAAAGGCTCAGAGAATTCATGAATTCTACTTAAAAAAATCTCACAGTGATGAATTGCTTAATATAGACTAAATCTTCTTTCGGAGCTTAAGGCTGATGTATTAACTAAGTAAAGGTTCAAATATGGTTAAAAATTCAGAAATCAGGAAACCAAACCTTTTCATTGTAGGAGCCCCCAAATGTGGCACTACTTCCTTATGTAAGTACTTAGAACAACATCCTCAGATCTACATTTCACCGCACAAAGAACCTAACTATTTTGGATCTGATCTGGTAACTAATCCTAGAAAGCCACCTATGAGACTTGAAGAATATCTTGAGTTATTTAAAGAGGCGGATGTTTCAGTTGTAGGTGAGGGCTCAACCTGGTATTTATACTCTCAAACAGCTCCAAAAGATATTATAAGTTTTAGCGAAAACTCTAAAATTCTAATTGTTCTTAGAAATCCTGTTGATTTCTTGTACTCATACCATAATCAATCACTCTTAGAACTTACGGAAGATATTACTGATTTTCAAGAAGCACTTCTTGCTGAAACTGATAGGCGTAAAGGGCTACGTATACCTAAAGGATGTATTCGAAACTTTGCTCTGTACTATCGAGAAGTAGCTAGCTTTTCAAAATATGTAGAAAATTATTTGAATTTATTTGGACAAGATAGGGTTCATATTATTTTATTTGATGATTTTGTAAATAGCACTTCACTAGTTTACAGAAACATTTTGAAATTCCTTGAAGTTGATGACTCATTTGAGGCAAATTATTCTGTATACAACTCTAACACTCAGATTGCTAATGTTAAAGCATATCGAGCCGTTAAGCGAGTTAAGTGGTGGACTCAAACAATAGGCCATCAGCTGAAAGGGTTACCATTCTATTATCGTTTACGAAAACTTAATTCCAGACTATTCGAAAATAAAATTTTATCTACTTCATTCATCAAAAAGAGTGAGCGACCTCCCCTTCCTGAAAATCTTAGAAATGAATTGATTCAGGTTTTTCGCCCAGAAATACAGAGACTAGAGATGGTTCTGTCTAGGAATCTCAGCCATTGGTTGACATGATTAGGTTTTGTGATGCCGCATATATCAAGAAATTCATCCTGAAAGCTTATGTTTAAAGTATCTACAGAGAAGATATCAAACTGGATTTTAGTAACTGGCGCTATTAGAAGCGGCACTACTTTTTTAGGTACCGTGTTAAGTATGCCTAGAAGTGTAGACTATATTCATGAACCACTTAACCCTCAATGTGGCATATCAGAAATCCGAGAGCCACATCGTTACATTAGATCTGACTTGACTTCTGCAGAAAGCCATCCATATCATAGATATATTGAGTCAATCTTTGATTATAATTTCAAATTAAAAGGTTATTATCCTGCGGCAGACCCTATTCCTTCAAAGTTACTCAAAAGATTGGTTGGTAGCCGGGGCCCTTACCACTTAAGGTTGGCAAAGCTAAATCCATCTCATAGTGCTGCCATTATTAAGGATCCCCATTCGGTTCTACTTTGCGAATATTTTTATTCGATATTCAGAGTTAAACCTGTGATTATAGTCAAGCATCCTGTCTCATTTATAGCCAGCTTAAAGAGGGTTGGTTGGTGGCCTTCGCCTCTTGAAATTGCCGATCAGCCAGATCTTATTTCCGACTATTTCCTTGAAGAAAAGCATTTTCTTAAACAGAAATGGGCGACACCTTTAGAACAATCTGCCGCTTTTTGGAGGGCTATTCACAAAGTGATACTTAGTCAGTCGAGCAAATATGCTGATTGGCTTATTGTCAAACATGAGGACTTAAGTAAAGATCCTGTCTTTACCTTTAGGTCTTTATATTCTCAGCTTGACTTACCCTGGAATTCTAGGATAGAAGCCGCAATTATTAGTCAGACTATGAAAAGTAAGTCTCCAAGAGCCAAACGAGGAAAGATACAAGATTTCAAGCGAAATAGTGCTGCCATTTTTGAAGCTAATCGAAGTACTATCACTGTCGAAGAACGCCAGAAAATTTTCGACATTGTGAAAGATGTTGCTCTCCAACTGTATACCAAAGAAACTTTTTTATTGGAGTAATTTAGGGATAACTTATGAAACCTGATTTTTCAGTTATTGGTGCTGCAAAAGCTGGCACTATATGGCTATATTACTGCCTTGAGGGACATCATCAGATGTTTGTATCAATCCCTAGAGAGCTTAATTTATTCAGTGAAGACGATGTTTATTCCCAGGGATATGAATGATATGCCGATTTCTTGAAAACGTCCCAGAGTTCTATAGCAGTTAGAGAACTGTCACCATCTTATACGTATCCTGAGCAGGTTTCTGCTCGAATTCATGATTGGAGCCCAGAGGTAAAACTTCATTTTTACTCTCCGTAATCCCATTGAGCGAGCTTATTCAGACTACTTCTACTATATGAACCTTTTGACCATGGTGTCTTTTCCAGAGACGTTGACCAGGGGATGCAGTCAGACAAGCGAATATAAGGCAGGGACTATACTTTAAGCAGATAAATCGTTATTTGAAATATTTCACTAGAAATTAGTTATTGATTTTATTCTATGGCGGTCTAAAGACATGTTCGGTTGAGTTTATCAAGGAGGTCTACTCTTTTCTAAGGGTAGACCCTGGGTTTTCTCCAGAATCTCTCACCCGTAGAGGAAATGTTAAAAACCACTGCCTAAGAATAAAATTATCTATCAGGCAATGCGGTTTCTATATCAATCAATTGCCGAAAGAATCATTTAGTTAAACCTTTTTTGGACGACCTGAAATGTAGAGGGTTTTTGAATGGATTTTATGCTCTCATGCGAGGTGACGAACATCCAAAACTAAGTCTTAAGACTGAGACTGAATTAGCTAGTTTTTATCAAGAAAATGTCCTCTAGTTATCTCATATCTTAGAGTGAAATTTGAACCACTGGTTAGAGAATTCACTCTAAGGTGAAACATTTATATTTATTGAAACATGAAAGTTCTTCAAATTGGCATGGGCTGGTTCCCGGAACAAGCTGGCGGCCTCAACCGAGTCTTTTATGGCTGCTACCAGTATCTTCCCAAATTCAACGTTGAGATCTCTGGACTTGTCGCGGGTTCTCCAGAAGTTTCCCTAGCCAGCCATGGTCAGATCCATGCCTTTGCCCCCTCCACGATCCCACTACTCAAGCGCTGGCTCGCCGTTGATCGAACCGCGAAACACCTCATCGCCCAAGCCCCGCCCGATCTCATCGCTTCTCACTTTGCCCTTTACAGTCGGCCATTGCTACGACATCTGCAAAACCGCCCCCTCGTTACGCACTTTCACGGCCCCTGGGCCTTAGAAGGTAACGCCGAAGGCAACCGTAACATCGCCACCTGGCTTAAAAAACAAATCGAATTGCCCACTTACCGCCGCGCTGATCGTTTCATCGTGTTATCCGACGCCTTCCGCCAGATTCTCCATCAGGAATATGGCGTGCCGCTGCATAAGATCGATATCGTTCCCGGCGGCGTTGACCTTGATCGCTTTACCCTCGACCTGACTCCCGCCGCCGCCCGCGATCGCCTCATCTGGCCCCGCGATCGCCCCATCCTGTTTGCCGTCCGTCGGCTAGCCAAACGCATGGGCCTCGAAAATTTAATTACTGCTATGGTCGCTATTCGCCGTCATCATCCTGAAACCTTGTTGATGATTGCGGGCAAAGGCAACCTGCAACCCCAATTACAGGCCCAGATTGACTCCCTGGGTCTGCAAGACTCCGTCAAGCTGCTGGGCTTTCTCCCCGATGAACAGTTACCCATGGCCTTCCGAGCCGCTCAACTCTCCGTCGTCCCTACCGTTGCCCTCGAAGGGTTTGGGCTAATTGTCATCGAATCCTTAGCCGCCGGCACCCCCGTCATGGGCACCCCTATCGGCGGCATTCCTGAAATATTGACGCCCCTTTCTCCAAACCTTCTCTTCGAGGATGCCTCTCCCACTGCCCTAGCGTCAGGCATCATTGAAGCCTTGTCAGGGCAGCGATCGCTCCCCTCCTCGGAAGCCTGCCGCACCTATACCGAAACCCACTACGCCTGGCCCGTCATCGCTCAAAAAATTAAAGCCGTCTATGAGCAAACCCTAGCAGGCAAACACGTATGAACATCTTATTTCTCGATCAAAGCGGCAAACTTGGTGGGGCGGAGTTGTCATTGCTCGATGTCGCCGCGCATCACCGCGATCGCGCCCTGGTTGGCCTATTCCAGGATGGCCTCTTTCGAACCCAACTCCAGGCCCGACAAGTGCCTGTTCAAGTGCTTACCCGAGAAATCTTGCAGGTGCGCAAAGACAGCAACCTGTTGCAAGCCCTGCAAAGCATCGGCCAGGTGATTCCCCTCATTAATCACGTGACTCACCTCAGCCGCGACTACGACGTCATCTACACCAACACCCCAAAAGCCTTCATTGTGGGAGCGCTGGCCAGCTATCGCAGTGGCTGTCCCTTGGTGTACCACCTGCGCGATATCATCTCTGCTGACCACTTCAGCCGCCTCAATCGCACCCTGCTGATTACCCTGGCCAATGCCCGCTGTCGCCTAGTGATTGCCAATTCCAACGCCACCCGGCAAGCCTTCGTTCAAGCCGGAGGACGGCCTGAAATTGTGCAAGTCGCTTACAACGGCTTCAATCCCGAGGTTTATCAAGCGTCTGAAGCAGATTGTCAGCAGATTCGTCAGCGGCTTGCTGTGGGCGATCGCTTCGTCGTTGGACATTTCAGCCGCCTCTCCCCCTGGAAAGGCCAGCACATCCTCATCGAAGCCCTCAGCCACTGCCCCGACAACGTGGTTGCCCTGCTTGTCGGGGATGCCCTCTTCGGTGAAGACGACTACGTAGCTCAACTGCATCAGCAGGTACAGGCCCTTAACCTCCAGCAGCGCGTGCATTTCCTTGGCTTTCGTACCGACATTCCCGCCCTGATGCACGCTTGCGATCTCATCGCCCACACCTCCACCGCCCCGGAACCCTTTGGCCGCGTCATCATCGAAGGCATGCTGTGCCAGCGCCCCGTCGTCGCCGCGGCGGCGGGTGGGGCCGTTGAACTCATTGACCACGGCCACACTGGCTGGCTCACGCCCCCCGGAGAGGCCCACAAGCTCGCGGATGTGATTACCAACGCCTGTCAACAGCCAGAAAGGAGCAGGGCGATCGCTCTGGCCGCCCAGCAGCACGCCCAAACCCATTTCAACCTTGCAGCCACGAACGGGCAAATTTCAGCGCTGCTCCACCAGATATAGGAACTGTCCCAATACTGCTATCCTTTAGGTGAAAGTCAGTCAAAGCCATAGGCAGCAGAACTTCCGACTATCGATTGTAGCGGCACATAAGACAGTGATGTGAGCTGCGTTGGAGCCTTGCCGCTGGGAGGGACTCAGAATCTTCAACTCCACCCGCTACCAGAATTTCAACTGAAACTCGCCATCGTTGAAAATGCTCATACTGTCGTCAGATTGCGCCATAGTCTATGGCCGCTGAGGATGCGCAATCCTCTGCCGTCCAGCTTCAGTAAGCGGTTGAGGCAGCTTAGACAGCTTTACAATTCTATTCGGAATTGCCACATAACGCTAGCGTAACAGGTGCATTTTAAGAGCCCTGGTTGTCCTCCTTCAGGCCGAAAAGCTCAGCTTTAAGGAGGACAACCAGGGCTTTTTGCAGCCGCCGTTAGCTCTATTAAGACTTACGCAAACGCCCCATTAATTAAACCTAGGGCATGTTGAATCCGGTTTTTTCAGATTCGGAATTTCAGGGGCCAACATCAGATTCAACTGCGTAAGTCCTGTCCAGGAGAACAAGGTTTCCCTACATCTCTTTGTCTGCTTGGCTGTGACGCTTCCGCAGCACACCCACCGCGAGGCCTATAAGGCCAGGTAACAGGGCTGGGGTGGGAATAGGGGTGCCTTCCAGATTAATGGAATAATTTCCAGTCTGGCCAGCGGTTTGCACAGAAGAAAAGCTGCCTACAGCTGTGCCCAATCGATTGCCAGCCAAATCGACAATGGTGCCGGACAACCGTGAGTCAGTAGTAATGTTGCTGTCGTTGATAAATCCGGCCAGAACGCTTTCCCCAGCGTCTAAATTAAAGATTGCCTCTTCGCCGAAGAATTGGAACCCAGTGATGTAGGACGAAACTGCGGCATAACTAGCACTACCCGTAACACCAAACACCCCCAGTGACCCTTCCAGAAAAATGGAACCGATATCCAAGGCCGTTGGATCAGACACGCTAAAGTTAATGTCTCCGTCCGAAACAATTGTCTCGTTTGTGACAGAGAGTTCCGTTGGCAAACCATTCGGAGTGTAGGTGGGATTGCCGCTCAAAGTAAATGCTTCAGCAGGAACAGCAGCTAGCGTCGCGGCTGTAGCAACCGTAATTGGAACCAGTATTTTCAAATTCATGTCATCTACCTCTGAGAATTAAATGGATTTTTACTTATTCAAGGGATCAACTAAAATTTCCCTGACTTCAGATTTAGAGCCCTGCGATGATGACTGACAACAGTCCTATAATTAACCTTGGCAAACTCAAGTTTGAACCAATTCCTGTGATTAGAAATAAATTGTCAAGTGGACTAATCTTCATACGTTCCAGGACAGCTAACTCTCTTGGCACCGAGCAATCGCTGGGTAGCATACATTTAGTAGACTACGCTATTGAAGACCTCGCTCTCAGGAAACATGCTCCCCAGATTTATCCGAAATATAGGATCGGGTAGAACATGGCGGTGGAGTAGGCAGCGGTACTGTGGGGATTTACGGTTAAACAGATCAACGCACTAGTAACTCCTACGTAGCCCCCCAATTTCGCAGTGAGATGCTGACCATCTCCGTCTCCGAAATGAATTGTCGTTACTTAGCTTGGTTAGAAATAGAAACTATAGACTGATTTCACTCCCGCCGATACAATGCCTCGGACATTGACAAATGTCTTTTGATCGACCAATACATTTAAGCCTGGACTTAGATGCGATTCAAACATTAGATAAAGTCTATGAAATCGATAGCATTCTTTGCTAAATGCTGATTCGCGTCTGATTTCTTAGAATCTAAAAGGTAGATGAAAGAAATTTTAGTAAAGATGTCTTGCATAATAACACACAAGTCTTCTAGGTAACCCTACTAGCAGAACTGTAACCTGAGAACATACTCGCGTGAATTAGTCCGGATTACGTAAGTCCTCCAAAAGTACTGATGTGAACCGAGTGCATAACTATTAGATACATGCACCTTAACTGAATTTGCTGTTAAATTGTTTGTAGGAACTGCGGAAGTTTACACACTCTTTATAAAGTGATCGACTTTACTCAGTAATTTAACGAATTCCTGAGTAGACATCTGACTCAAGCCAGTTCTCGCAAGCGGGAACAACTACCCTGGAGCAAACGGTCTTGAATGTTTCCAGCATCCCTTGGCTAAATCCACCCTTACAAATCCGGAAGCGAGCTCCTGCATCATTCTTTGATCTTTAGTATGAAGAGATTATGCAGCGCTCGCAAATATACCGATTTACGGTAGTTTTGCTCGTAAATGTTAGCCGTGTGTGGTATTGCTTTCGCTCGACCTGTTGTCCTTAAACACCTGTCGTCTCTTCAATTAAACTTATTTCTATGGCCAATATCTCTACCCACCAACGCTCTGCCCCTGCCGTTTATTCGCCTGGTCAGTCCCTCTGCATCATTGTGGGTCTGGCCTGCCTGGCAGGGTTTGCTCTCGATTTACTGATTCTGGCTCTGCCCCCCGACCTATTTAATATTCAGTGGCGCATTGGCCTCTTGCAGAAAGTGGGCGATCGCAGCATCGTGTTGTTATTTGGTCTGGCCCTGATGATGTATGGCTGTCTGGCCAACCGGGCGTTTCGTAAGCAGTTGGCGCTATTGTGCCTCATCATTGGCATTATGTTCAGCGTCTCAGGGGTGGTGATGGTTCGCGACAGCCTCAAGCTGCAAGACATCACGCTTGTCAATATTGCTATTCAGGAAGATCAGGTTCGCACCCAGATTCAATCGGCCCGCGAGAATCCTCAGGAACTGGCTCCCGAGTTGACACCAGAAGCGCTGGATCAGGCCGCGCAACAACTGAGCCAAAATGCTGACACCGCTAAGCAAAACGCCAGAACCAGCCTGACCAAGATTGGCGCTAGTAGCCTTGGCAACCTGATCGTGAGTGGTATTGCCCTCATTGCTCTGGGGCGATTCGGTAATCGTGCTGTGTGATAGCCATGTTGAAGCAATTTCGGTATAACCAGCTCCAGTCATTTCTCAGCTGGTGTCTTCGCACTTACCATGGCAGAGTCATTGCCATTGGATTAATCGCCGGTCTGGTCTATATGCCCACCTACGTGAGTGTTCTCATCCAGGGAATTTTGGCAGGTCGCTCCACCATTGTGCTTAATCTGGGATTTCTAGGTCTGGGCCTGGAGCGTCTGTGGCGGCATCGCGAGGAAATAGCCGCGACAAAAGTTTGGCCGGACGATCGCGCGATTGGACTCTGCCTCATCCTGGGGGGAGCGCTGTGGCTACCCTTTTCCCTGCATTCGGTATCCCTGCAAGCCTTTCTGTGGATGCTGGTGCTGATCGGCATGGCCTGGAGTAGTTTTACGCCCCAACTCTTTGGTCGTTTTCCCCTAGCCTCGGCGTTCATTCTCGTCAGCATGTACCCTAATCACGCGTGGTTGTCCAACCAGATCTTTCGAGCCTTGACGGGGGCTTACTTGCTAGAGAATCTGATGGCTTGGTTGGGCAGTGTGGCCTTACGGTTGATGGGATATGCGGCTGAAACCCAGGGCCGATTTCTCTCCCTACCAGAGGGCGCGGTGGAGGTCGGTTCGGGCTGTACCGGGTTTGATATGGCTGTCGTATTAGCCGGAGTGAGTATAATTTGGGGACTTTTTATTAAAGCCAACCGGCAACGCATTGCCATAGCCATGGTTAGCGGTATCGCGATCGCCCTAGCCCTCAATATCCCTCGCATTGTCCTGCTAGCCTTTGCGGCCGTTTATTGGGGGCAAGACTCTTTCGATTTTTGGCACGGGTTCTGGGGCGGCCAGATCTTTGCCGCCATTATGTTTACAGCTTATTACTATGCCGCCATGGCCATCTATAGCCCTGCTCAGAAAGCCATCATCAAGCGTTAAGGCTTTCTGTACGGGTGGGTTCAATCGCAAAAGTTAGGGGTTGGGCAAGGCTGATAGCCTCAAATGCGCTAATCTGACAACCCATTGAGCGTCTTTAGAAACATGCTGAGATCTTGGTCAAGCAACGGTTTTAGCTGACAACTCTTCTCTTCTCTTAACCTGTCACCCATCAGCAGTTCCCATATGCTAAAGCCTCCGGCTTGTATGTGTTTAGCGTCCAGCTACTGCCGATCCCCCTCAATCCCCCTTCAAAAGGGGGACTTCCAAACCTATGAGGTACTAGCCCTCTTTTGAAGGGGGCGGCGACAGCGGGGGATTTTACGGCACGCTAAAAGTATCCTCCGGCAAAGCCGGAGGATACTTTTACGCCTGAATCTCCATTTTAATCATGCGATAGTCGCTAAGCCGCCATCGAGTGATATAGCAAATTCCCCCATGGCCTAACTGACGGCTTCGATGGCGGCTTAGCGACGCGGTCCTTCTCGGATAACATACTTGCCGTAGCGCCGCATTTGCGGTTCGGTGCTCACAGGGTAAGGCGTTTGACTAACCTCAATAGGCGCACTGCGGCTTCGACCCACCGAAATTTCTGAACGATTGAAGTTTATATAATCCTCATTCCTTTAGAGGCCATCAAGGTCTAAAGCTTTAGAGCCACCCTGCTGAATTTGTTCCAAAATGACGCCTAACTGACGCCATACTAGCCCAGCCATTAAGACTGTCATGACGGCGCTGATGGCGTAGGCAGGTTTAGCCGAAAACCCAAAAATTTGAATTCCAGAAGCGAGGGTCACCAAAATGCCCAGACAAATGCCGACATAGGAGAACTGCAAGGAGATCCCACGAATTTCTTTTAGGGAGCTGGCTTCAGGATTTTTGGCCCAAGCTCGGGTGGCTTGTTGCAGGGACGTGCTGAAAGCAAAACCAGCGGCGATCGCCGACAAAAAACCAGCAATCATCAATACATAAGGTGGATCAGGATACACAGCGCAAACCCTCTATAGAGACAAAAAGTGGACACAAAGAAATGTAAAGCTGCGCCTATTATATCGGGGGTTGAGACCGACTAAATACGTTCAGACAGCTGAAAGTTAGTCGACAAGGCCGCTACCGGCGGTAACCAGTCGGCAGCGCGTTCTACCGATGATTGTAGGATGGCATTCCAGGCGACCCCCAATACTTTGGTCGGCGTAACGTCGTCCTTAACCAGTTCCCAAAGTTTTTGTACCTCTTCAGTGTGCAGGCGATCATCTTCTGTCATCGCCAAAATGAGGCGATCACGAATATATCGCCCTTCTTCTGACATCAAAAATTGTAGGCCCAAACTGGCTGTAGGCAAAATATCAAACCCTTCGTCATTACGGGCAATGGCTAACAAGTTTTCCAAGCGCTGCCACTGAAACTTGCCGTCTTTGAACAGCACTTCCAGCAAGCGCCGACGCAGCGAAGGCGATTCCCCCTTGAGTAACCGCCGTGCAACATAGGGATAGGCAATGTCGACAATTTTGAAATCAGGATTCAGACTTAGGGCAACCCCTTCCTGGGTCACCAGCGAGCGAATGATCAGCGCAAACTTAGCGGGCACCCGAAAGGGATATTCATACATCAACTCCGAAAAACGATCTGTAATCGTTTTGAAATTGAAGTCTCGTACCTTCGCGCCTAAAGCTTCTCCCAAAACAGATTCCAAGGCTGGAATAATGGGCTCAATATCCGTCTCGGGCGTCAAGAAACCTAATTTCACAAAGTCGCTAGCCAGGGTGGCATAGTCTTGATTGATCAAATGCACTACTGCATCGACCAGGGTTTCCTTAGTTTCCTGGTTCAGCTGATCCATCATGCCGAAGTCGATGTAGGCCATCCGGCCATCCGTCATGGCAAACAAGTTGCCGGGATGCGGATCCGCGTGAAAGAAGCCGTACTCTAATAGTTGCTGCAGACCGGTGGTCACCCCAATGGCGATGAGGTCGTCAGTATCCAGCGATGCCGCTTGAACGCTGTCGACATCAGTCAATTTGAAGCCCTCAATCCACTCCAGGGTCAACACTTTGCCGCTGCTGTAGCGCCAGTAGATTGCAGGTACTTTGACAGTTGGATCGTTCTGAAAGTTGGCAGCTAAAAGCT
>ERZ1740058.835-NODE-835-length-18887-cov-6.261895_pt1 | contig 18887 bp, 13 predicted proteins | sample MGYA00581745_ERZ1740058 | MGnify/ENA primary metagenome ERZ1740058 (study PRJEB43018, sample SAMN04849742) | marine metagenome | isolation source: floating plastic debris | place: Pacific Ocean | collected 2008-08-30 | study: EMG produced TPA metagenomics assembly... | reverse complement strand
AAGGACTATTCGGTCAGAAGCCATTTGTGGTATATGCTTCCGATCAGGTGCATAGCTGCGTTGATAAAAGTGTACAAATCCTGGGTATTGGCCTCAAACACTTGCGAAAAATATCTACCAACGATCAGTTTAAAATTGACACCCAAGCCTTAGAGGTACAAATCAATCAGGATCTGAAGGATGACCTTACTCCTTTTTGTCTGATTGGCACGGCAGGTACGGTCAACACTGGGGCGATTGATGATCTAGATGAATTAGCCAAGATAGCTAAACGATACCAAATGTGGTTTCACGTAGATGGTGCCTACGGTGCATTAGCATCTGCACTGGATTCTACGAAAGAGAGCTACCGGGGTATGGCCAAAGCCGACTCTATCGCCCTAGATTTTCATAAGTGGTTATACCAACCCTTCGAGGCGGGTTGCACCCTGGTACGAGACTGGTCGTTGTTGAAAAAAACCTACTTCAATCGGGCAGAATACCTAGACACATCATTACAGAAAGATCAAAACCGATTAGAGTTTAACGAACATTACTTTCAACTTTCTCGCAACGCCAAAGCCTTTAAAGTTTGGATGAGCATTAAATCGTATGGCTTCGATAAGATCAAAACGATGATTCAGAAGGACATTGACCTAACAAATTATCTAATTGAACAGCTAGAGAGATCATCAGATTTTGAGGTAAAAGCCTTCGGGTTAGCCGTAGCCTGCTTCCGCTACGTAGGCGATTGTCAATCGGAAGAGGAGATTGCGGCAATCAACCAGCAGTTAATTCCTGCTTTGGAGAAGGATGGAAGGGTATTTATTACCAGTACTAAATTGAAGGGTAAACTAGTCCTCCGAGCTTGCTTCATTAATCACCGCAAGACCATTGAAACTACCGATTACCTACTTTCAGTAATCAGAGAAGTTGCCGAGGAATTAACGTCAGTTAAAATTGAAAGCCAAGCAGCTGAATAATTCAAGAAATATGAATCTATTCGATAACGATATTGACGAAATCGCTAATCTACTGCCTTACGACGGCACCGTGCATTACTACGGAAAATTGCTATCAAATACCGAAGCTAATCGCTATCTAAAGCGATTGCTAGAGACAATTGCCTGGAAGCACGATGAGGCTGTGATGTTCGGCAAGCATATCGTCACCAAACGTAAAGTAGCCTGGTACGGCGATGAAGCATATAGCTATACCTATTCCAAAAAGACCAAACAGGCACTGCCTTGGACGGATGAGTTAAAAACTTTAAAAGGCTTAGTGGAACAAAAAACGGAGACCAAATTCAACTCCTGCCTACTTAACCTCTACCACAACGGCGACGAAGGCATGAGCTGGCACAGTGACGATGAGAAAGACTTAGAGGCAAATAGCGCCATTGCTTCACTCAGTTTGGGTGCTGAGCGCAAATTCTCCTTCCGCCACAAACTGTCTAAGGAAACAGTAGCCTTGATGTTAGAGCACGGCAGCTTACTGGTGATGAAAGACACCACTCAAACCCACTGGCACCATCAATTACCCAAAACCAAGAAAGTCACTAAGCCTCGGATTAACTTGACTTTTCGGAAGATGGCCAAATGATTAAACGCAATTCCCTCTACCTTCTGCCTTGTACCTTCAACCCTTAGATATTTTCAATACTACAATTAGGAAATTGTAATCTTTTTTCCTTAGTTGCAATACTACCGATAGGAAATTGCATGAAAACATATTCATTAGGTGAATTCGAAGAAATTGTATTGCTAACCGTAGGCGTACTTTACGACGAGGCTTACGGAGTAGCCATCAAGGATACCATTGAAGAACGAGCTAAACGAAAAGTAAGTGTGGGTGCATTACAGTCGGCTCTAAAGCGGCTGGAGAAAAAGGGCTATCTGGAGTCCCGCGAAGGTGAGGCCAACGCTCAGCGGGGCGGAAAACCCAAGCGCTACTACACCATTACTGCCTTCGGAAAACTAGCTCTACAACAGAACCGCGATATTCGCAATACGCTCTGGGAATCTATTCCTAAGCTGGCCCTCGACTTCAAATTCTCATGATCAAACGCTTGGCTCAACGCTTTTTTCGCTGGTTCTGCCACCCCGACTACTTCGCTGAGATTTCCGGCGATCTGGAAGAACTTTATCAACGCAATCTAAAGCAGGGCGAGAGAATAGCTAAATGGAAATACTTTTTACAGGTAGTTGTTTTGCTTCGCCTTTCTATTATCCGGCCTTTCCAACTCAAACCCGGTGCCTACCGGGTCACTAAAAGTCTGCTTATGCTTAAGTACTACTTCAAATTCGCTTTCCGCCGTATTCGGTTCAATACTTCCTTCTCGCTAATCAATATCATTGGTTTGGGTATTGGATTGGCTTCCTGTATTCTTATTTTTCAGTACCTGTCCCATGAGTGGAGCTTCGATAAATTTCATCCCGACTTTCAAAGCATTTACCGTATTAAGCACGACCGCTACCAAGAAGGAGCAGTACTAACCGAAAGTGCTACTACTTTTTCGCGGATTGCCCAGGAGCTACAGCAGACCTATCCATCGGTGGAAGCAGTATGTCGACTGCATAAAGCGGGTGGGAGTATCGCGGTTCAAGCCGGAGAAAACCTATTTTGGGAAGATCAGATTATCGGTACCGATACTACCTTTTTTAACCTCTTCAGTTTTCGCTTCCTCTACGGTACTCCAGAAACCGCACTAACCTCGCCGAACGCGGTAGTACTAACGGCTTCTACCGCCCGAATATACTTAGGCAAAACTGATCCTGTCGGTCAGGAGATTACGATAGACGGCCCCTACGGAGTTTGGGGGGAATATGGATACGAGAGTCGAGGCACTTATATCGTAGCCGGAGTAATTGAGGATCTACCAACGAACACTCACTTGAATTTTGACCTACTGGCCTCCTTTAGTAAATACTCCAACTTAGAAAACGAAGTTAACAACTGGGGCGATTCTTTTTACACCTACTTTAAGCTATCTGAGCCATCCGAAGTAAGTACTATTATTTCTGGTTTGCCAGCCATTGTAAATAAGTACCGCCCTGACCAGGGTATTGCCCTTAGCGTACAACCGATGCCGGAAATTCACTTAACCTCTAATCTGGTTGATGAACTGAAAAGTAACGGGGACGAAGCAAATACTTGGCTGTTGGCCGCCGTAGCCATCCTGATTTTGATCGTAGCCAGCACTAATTATATCAACTTTTCTACCGCCCAGGCTATCCGACGGGAAAAGGAAGTGAGTGTTCGAAAAATCTATTGGGCTAGTTCCGCTCAACTTTTTAGACAATTATTAGCCGAGGCATTTTTACTCAATATCTTAGCATTAGTTCTGGCAGCTATCCTTATCGGGTTTGCTTCTTCCTTCGTGCTAGATTCGCTAAACTTTGACTTGGTAGAGAGAATAGCTAATCCCCAGTTCTGGGTAATTATTTTAGTTGTAACCGTAGGCGGAACGCTTATTTCGGGCTTGTATCCGGCGTTTTTTGTGGCCCGACTCCGTCCCCAACGAATTGTTCATGCCAGAATAAGTAACTTCTTTTCTCCTGGTCAGATTCGTAAGTCGTTAGTGGCGTTTCAGTTTGTTGTTTCGGTGCTGATCATTGGCTGCGCTATGGTTCTGTACAGCCAAATGAATTTCATGAGGAATAAAGACTTAGGCATCAGCATTGATAAAACCCTAGTAGTTAACGGGCCTAGTGTAGGCATTGCGAATGATTCAGTGTTCACCACCCGACTGAAAAGCTTTAAAGCCGAAGTCCAAAGACTTAGTACCGTAAGTGAAGTTACGCTGGCTAATTTTATTCCTGGTAAAAAAATTAACGGGGAAGCTAGCGGATACGTGCGAAGGGTCGGAGACAGCGAGGGTCAAGCAGGCACGTACTACTTTACCCAGATTGATTACGAATTTATTTCGGATTTTAACCTTCCGGTAATTGCGGGCCGAGCATTTGATCCAGCGTATGCTACTGACCAAGACGCTATCATGATCAATCGGGAAGCCTGCCGACTGCTCGGTTTTGCGTCAGCAGAGGAGGCGATAGGTCAGTCCGTTGTTTACCGTATGAACTCTACCCCGACCATCATTGGCGTGGTTGATAATTTTCATCAGTACGGGCTACAGCGGGATTTTCAGCCGATCATCTTTGAGGTAGAGAAGGCCCCACAGGCCTATTATTATCTAAAACTGTCGGAGGATAACATCGGTGCTGAAGTTCATCAAGTCAAACAACTTTGGGGCGAACTGTTTCCGGGTAATCCGTTTAGTTATTTCTTTCTGGATGATTTCTACGCCCAGCAGTACACCCGCGATACTCAGTTCGCCAACTCCTTCGGAATTTTCTCAGTGCTTGCCACGCTGGTGGCCACCATGGGCTTCTTTGGACTTACGTACTACGCTGCCGTCAACCGAACCAAGGAGATTGGAATCAGAAAAACGTTAGGTGCACAACTCGGCGATATTGTCTTATTGCTGGGACGAGGAACCGTTGCCTTTGTTTTGATCGCAGTAATTGTTGGGGTACCCCTGATGTACTATACTGCTGAGCAGTGGTTACTAGACTACGCCTTCCGGATTGAGATTAGGTGGTGGATGATGGCTGCCCCCGTAGCAATACTCGCTACGGTTTCGGCACTGGTTATTGTATTTCAAAGCATCCGAGCTTATCAACTTAACCCAGTGAAAACACTAAACACCGAATGATCAAATACCTAGCTCAACGATTCTTCCAATGGTTCTGTCATCCTGATTACCGCGATGAGATTTCTGGCGATCTGGAAGAACTCTATCAACGAAATGTGAAGCATGGCAAGCGAGTGGCGCAGTGGAAGTATTTCTTGCAAGTACTCGTCTTGTTTCGTCCCAGTTTAATCCGTTCTTTTTCACAATATTTTAACTCCAACCCAGCCATGTTTAGAAATTACCTTACTACGGGAACCCGCAACCTGCTGAGACATAAGCTTGCTACTACGATCAACATCTTGGGGCTCGCTATTGGACTGGCATCCTTCCTGCTGATTAGCGAGTACGTTCGCTTTGAAGAAAGCTACGACCGCTTTTTTACCGATGCTGATCAAATCTATCGGCTTTCTACCGTACAAAGGGTCAACGGTGAGGTAGGCGTAAAGGATGCGATGACCTACTATCCAGCTTCTAGGGTGCTGAAGGACGAACTGCCGGAAGTGGAGGAAGCGACCGTAACTTACAAGTTTGAAGAACTCATCTTTCGTCGGGAAGAATCAGTCATTCAGGAAAAACAAGTGGTTACCGCAGACTCGAGTTTCTTTAAAGTGTTTGATTACCAGATCATCCGGGGTTCATCGGAAACGATGCTCACCGAACCCTACGCACTGGTGCTTACTGAGAGTAAAGCTAGATTCTACTTTGGCGATCAAGATCCGATAGGGCAAACGCTGGAGGTTTTGGGTGAATTTAACCGAACCTTCAAAGTAACCGGAGTGATACAGGACGTGCCGGAGAATACGCACTACAAGTTTGATATACTGATTTCTGGCGGTAGCATCAAGGAGCGCGTAGGGCAAGACAATTGGAACGACTTTACCTTTTACGCCTTTGTCAAGCTAGATCAGTACGCGAAGCTATCTCCGTTGGACAAAAAGCTAACGGCTTTATCGAAGAAGTACCTAGGAGATGAAACCAACCTGTTCTTTACGTTCTACCCAGTAGCCGATATTCACCTGAAATCTGATTATACCTACGAAGCCGAGGCACCCGGTAGCGAGCGGGCCGTGGTTTTCTTACGGATTATTTCTCTATTCATCCTGCTGATTGCCTGTGTCAATTACGTTAATCTCTCTACCGCCCGAGCGGTGAATCGAGCGAAGGAGGTAGGGCTGCGGAAGGTAGTCGGAGCCGTAAAGGGGCAATTGATCGGCCAGTTTCTGTTAGAGGCAGTGTTAGTGAACTTGCTGGCGGCGTATCTTGCCCTATTGGTATCCGAATTACTGCTTCCGTACTTTAACCAACTGGTTGGTAAGCAACTCTTGCCCCACGTATGGAATCAACCACCTTTCCTGCTAAGTCTGCTAGTGTTTTTCATCATCGGCACGTTCGTTTCTGGCTTTTACCCGGCCCTAGTGCTATCTGGATTCAGGCCGATAGAAGTGCTGAAAGGTAAGTTCCGTAACGCTCGGGGCGGTGCCCGACTGAGAAAAGGCTTGGTAGTGGTGCAGTTTGCCGCTTCGGTAGTACTGATTGCTGCTACCTTCATTGTGTTTCGACAGGTACAGTTTATGCAGGGCAGAGATTTAGGTATTGACACCGATTATGTGGTGGGCGTAAGCTTGCCGCAAGTGGCGAACGGACAGTGGAAAGTACATAATCAGCGAGTAGCGTCATTTAGTGATTTACTACAAAATCATGTCGCGGTTGAGACTGTAGGAGGTACGAGCTATTTGCCCGGTGGAAGCGGAGACGATATTGATTCATGGAGCGGTCAGATACAAATTGTAGGAGTCACCAATCAGACAACCGGCACAACCTACGTGAATTATATGGATGATCGATTCTTAAGTACCGTAGAAATTCCACTACTAGCCGGAAGGGGCTTTGACCGCAACCGGACAGCCGATACGGCGGTAGTATTGGTGAATCAAACATTCTTAAGAAGATTGAATATTGCTGAGGTGGAAAGTGTAATAAACAAACAAGTACAGGTAGGGGGTTTGGAACTTAAAATAATTGGCGTAGTTCGCGATTTCAACCGAACTTCGCTTAAAGCAAATGTAGAACCTACCATTTATTTGCCTGACTATACTCCAGCTTCCTTGGTAGTAAAACTCCGCCCCGAACAGTATCAGCAAGGCTTAGCCTACCTGCAAGAAACCTGGGCTGAGTTCTTTCCCGATGCCCCGCTAGACTATTCATTTCTGGATGATCGCTTTGCCACTTTGTACGCGCAAGACCAGCGGTTCGGTGACATTTTCGCTACGTTTTCCGGTTTGGCTATCTTTATTGCGATGCTGGGCTTGTTCGGTCTCTCTTCTTTTATGGCCGCGCAACGAACAGCCGAGGTTGGGGTGCGAAAAGTACTAGGTGCTACCGTACCCAGTATCATCGGCATCTTCTATCGTGATTTCCTGCTACTCTTGGGTATTTCCGGTCTTATTAGCCTACCGGCGGTATACTTCGGCATGAACGGTTGGCTCCAGAGCTATGCCTACCGCATTGATTTCCCGTGGCTACTGGCAGTAGCAGCCTTACTGATTGTCGTATTTTTTGCACTGCTAACAGTGGGGTATCAAGTGTACCAAGTAGCGGTGCTTAACCCAGCTAAAACATTGCGGCATGAATGAGAATAAACAGGTAGCCAACAAATTGAAGACTATATGATCAAACGCCTGGCCCAGAGATTTTTCCGATGGTTCTGCCATCCTGATTACCACGATGAGATAGTTGGTGATTTGGAGGAGATCTATGAGAGAAATCGGGCTAAAAGTGAACGTTGGGCGCAGTGGAAATATCTCGGTCAGGTACTGTCGCTATTTCGCCCCAGCCTTATGCGTTCTTTCTCCTATTATTCTTTTTTCTCCTTAATTCACCCTGCTATGCTTAAGAATTATTTTAAAATCAGTATTCGCAACCTGCGCCAGTATAAAATGCACTCGGCTATCAACATTCTAGGACTGGCTTTTGGGCTAGCGGCTTTTCTGCTCATCAATGAGTATATCCGTTTTGAAGAGAGCTATGATCGTTCTTTTACTGATGCTGAGCGAATCTACCGCTTATCTACCGTGCAGGTGGTGAACGGAGAAATTGGTGTGAAGGATGCCATGACTTTTCATCCGGCAGCTCCAGCCTTACAGGACGAACTACCGGAGGTAGAAGAATACACCGTAACCTACAAATTCAACGAACTGGTCTTTCGTCAAGGGAATGATTTAGTACAGGAGAGAAATGTGATTTCAGCGGACGCTAACTTCTTTGCTATTTTTGACTATCAGGTGTTGCAAGGAGTGGTGGGCGATATGCTGAGTGAACCCAATACCATGGTACTTACGCAAAACAAAGCGGAGTTTTACTTCGGCAACGAGAACCCAATAGGGCAAACGCTGGAAATTTTAGGAGAGTTTAACCGCACGTTTGAAGTGACGGGAGTCATTCAGGATCTTCCCGAAAGTACTAACTACAAGTTTGATATGCTGATTTCGGATGAGAGTATAAAGGCCTGGTACGAGCAAGACGATTGGAATGGCTTTAACTACTACTCCTTTCTGAAATTGAGACCTCAGGCAAGTCTGGCTGAAATTGAGAGCAAACTGGAGGGTTTATCAAAAAAATATTTGGGTGAAAAGACTACAATCCGGTTTGATCTCTTCCCGATTGCCGATATTCACCTAAAGTCAGACTACACCTTTGAAGCTGAAACCCCGGGCAGTGAAAAAGCAGTAGTTTTCACCCGGATTATTGCTTTATTTATTCTATTCATTGCCTGGATTAACTACGTTAATTTGTCTACTGCTCGGGCCATTAATCGGGCAAAGGAAGTGAGCTTGCGGAAAGTGGTTGGGGCGTACAAAGTACAGCTGATGGGGCAGTTTCTGTTCGAAGCACTGCTAGTTAATTTTTTAGCCGCACTAATAGCATTAATAATATCAGAGTTAGCGTTGCCCTACTTTCGCCAACTCGTAGGTCAGGAGTTTCTTATGCACGTGTGGAACTATCCGCCCTTCTTAATTAGCCTGCTGATATTTCTGGGCGTAGGAACACTAGCCTCCGGTTTTTATCCGGCCCTGGTGCTGTCAGGGTTCCGACCTGCCGCAGTGCTGAAGGGAAAATACCGCAACTCTAAAAGTGGTACCGTGCTTAGAAAGGGATTAGTAGTGGTGCAGTTTATTGCCTCAGTGGTGTTGATTGCTGGAACCTTCATCGTCAATCGCCAGCTTGAGTACATGCAGGGCAAGGACCTGGGTATTTCTACTGATCATGTGGTGGGATTTAGGATGCCCCGAGGGGAAAGTGAGGAGGCAAGAGAATTGATCAATACCAAGATAGAGTCGTTTAAAGAAACACTGCGCCAGCATTCAGCGGTAGAAATGGTTGGTGGCACCTCCAACCTACCCGGTGGAGATGGTTCCGATATTAATTCAAATGACGGAAAAATCCGTATTGTTGGCTTAACTGACCGGCAAACTGGCACCACCTATCTACAGTATAACGATGAATACTTTCTGAATGCTGTTGACATGCAACTGCTCTACGGCAGAAATTTTGATCGTACTCGGGTTGCCGATTCGCTAGTCGTTATGGTGAATCAGGCATTTTTAAGAAGATTTAATATTTCCGACGAGCAATCCGTACTCAGTGAGTTTATTCAGTTCGGAGAAGATGAGAGCAATTCCAAGTACGAGATCATCGGAGTAGTAAAGGACTTTAATCGTACTTCACTTAAAGCCAGTGTAGAACCCACCCTGTATTTTCCGGATTATACTCCGGCGGCTAGTGTAGTAAAACTTCAGGCCGATCAGTACCAGGATGGCTTAGCGTACCTGCAAGAAACCTGGACTTCTTTCTTCCCGGATGCGCCACTAGACTATACATTTTTGGATGAACGGTTTGCGGCTCTCTACGAACAGGACCGTCGTTTCGGTCAGATATTCGGCACTTTGTCGGTGCTGGCCATCCTGATTGCTATCCTGGGTTTATTCGGTCTATCCTCCTTCATGGCCACGCAGCGTACGATGGAGGTAGGCGTTCGCAAAGTGTTGGGCGCTTCTGTTCCCAATATTATCGGCATCTTTTACAAGGACTTTCTGGTGCTGCTCGGCATTGCCGGACTGGTAGGCATACTGGTCACTTTCTTTGGGATGAACATCTGGCTAGAGAACTACGCCTACCGTATTGATTTCCCCTGGTGGATGACGATTAGTGCCTTGGGCATTGTTGCCGCATTTGCGCTGATGACGGTTGGCTATCAAGTTTATCAGGTAGCCATCTTGAATCCTGCTAAAACTCTCCGGGATGAATAACCCAGGAACCTGAACCCAAACTCATGATCAAACACCTCGCTCAGCAATTTTTCCAATGGTTCTGCCACCCTGACTACTTTGATGAAATCCAGGGTGATTTGGAAGAGATTTATCAGCGAAACCAAGTTGAAGGAAAGAGGCGGGCACAATGGAAATACCTTCTTCAGGTGCTGGTCTTGTTTCGTCCTAGCCTAATCCGCTCTTTTCCCCAATCATATTTAACTCAGTCTGCTATGTTCCGACACTACTTTAATATCAGCACTCGTGTCTTGCTTCGGCATAAATTTTATTCCGCCATCAATATTCTGGGACTAGCGGTAGGAATGGGTATTGCGCTGTTGATCTATCAATATATCCACTTTGAGTTGAGCTATGATCAATTTCATGCGAACGCCGAAGGTATTTATCGGATTTGGTTTTCCGGAACCGAGAATGGGGAAGATATAGGTATTGATAATGATACTACATATGGATTAGGACCCAGATCGAAAGAAACCATCCCGGAAGTAAAGGATTTTGCGCGGGTTCACCCTCATTACATTGGACCGATAGTGACAAACCCTGAAAAGAACGAACCCTATCAAGAAGATAACTTGTGGTACGTAGATAGTAACTTTTTACAGATGTTTAGTTTTCCACTAAAATACGGAAATAAAGAGTCGGTTCTTGAAGAAAAATACAATGTAGTCATTACCGAACAGTTAGCTACTAAGTATTTCGGTAATACTGATCCAACGGGCAAGATATTAAAGTTCGAACTAGGAAATCTGGGCGGAGATTTTACAGTAACCGGAGTATTACAGGATCTGCCTATTAATAGTCATATGCAGTTTGATGTACTGTTACCAATGAATAATCTGCTGGATGACTACGGAGCGTATAAGAATGGAGATGGTTGGACATGGGATAATTTTCTCACTTACGTTACCCTACACGAAAATACCGACCTTACCAGGACGGGTGAAAAATTTGATCAAATAGTAGAGGCCTACGTCGGAGAAAGACTAGCGCAAGACAATGTAGTATTAGCAACCGAATTTCGGCCTTTGCCTGAGATCTATCTAAATGCTAACTCCTCGAAAAGTGGACAGAACATGCGTACTTTCACGATCATCGCTACTTTTATACTCCTGATGGCCTGGGTAAACTACATTAATCTGTCTACCGCCCGAGCCTTACAAAGAGCCAAAGAAGTAGGAGTTCGCAAGTCTATTGGTGCTTTGAAGCAACAGTTGGTTAGCCAATTCATGATTGAATCGTTGCTGATAAATTTAGTTGCTGCGCTGCTAAGTATTGGGCTTACTTATCTTATGCTACCCACGCTTAATGGCATTTTAGGCAAGGAGATCCCTTTCAATCTAATTCAAAGTGTAGACTTTTGGTTGATCTTTTTACTGATTGTGCTCTTGGGTACTCTTCTTTCCGGTCTGTATCCTTCCTTTGTGTTGTCATCCTTTAGACCCGTACGGGTGCTAAAATCTATTCGCGTATCTCCTCAGCGAGGGTTTAGCGTGCGTAAAGGACTGATTGTGTTTCAATTTATGATTTCTCTGCTGCTAGTAGCAGGCACATATCTGGTATATAAACAGGTGAACTTCATGCAGAACCAGGAGATGGGTATTGATATGGAAGAAATTCTGGTAGTACATGGTCCGCGGATTATTGACTATGATAGTCTTAGACGTAATTACGAAACCTTCAAGAATGAAGCCGCGCGTCACCACAGTATTTTGGCAATATCAGGCACGGGTACTGTTCCCGGCACCGGAAATATGTTTAGAGGGAAAGTTTGGCGAAGAAATAAATCCCGAGATACCGGCCAAGTGATAAATTTAGAGCAAGTAGATGTTGATTTTACCCAAACGTTTGATCTCCCCCTTATCGCTGGAAAGCCTTTTACAAAGGAAATGCAGCGGTTTGGCGATAATGGGCCAGTGATCATTAACGAGAAAGCGGTAAAAGATTTTGGATTTGACTCGGCGGAAGAGGCAATTGGTGAGAAACTAATTACCATCTTAGGTGATACAATAGAAATTGAAGTGGTAGGTGTGGTTAAAGACTTCTACTGGAATTCCCTTCGAGAAGCCCATATGCCCTATTTATTTGCGCTCAACCATGAATATGGGGCCTATTTCTCGTTTAGAATAAACTTGTCAGATATTCCCACAACTATCGATCATATCAAATCTACTTATAGCGCCTTATTTCCCGGTAATCCATTTAACTACTTTTTCCTAAATGATAACTTCAATCAACAGTACCAAGCCGATCTTCAGTTTGGTAATCTGTTCTCAGCATTTTCAGGGTTAGCAATCTTTATCGCTTGTTTGGGATTGTTTGCCCTGGTATCGTATTCGGCAACGCTACGAATTAAGGAAATTGGCATTCGAAAAGTGTTAGGAGCGAGTATCAATAACTTGATGCTACTGCTTTCCCGAGAATACTTGGTGTTACTCCTTATTGCTATCGTGTTAGCGGTTCCGGCTACGATTCTTGGTGGTCGGACTTGGCTTGAAAATTATGCTTATAAGACCGAGATCGGGCTAGATTTGCTACTATTCCCCGGACTGATTTTGATGCTCATCTCGGTTCTGACAGTTAGTTATCGTACCTACGCGACTGCTAAAACCAATCCAGTGGAATCGCTCAGAACAGAGTGAGTCTATTATTTAGGTTTCACTTCAGTCTTACTAAAAAAATATGTCACCAATCCGGCAGCAATAATGCCCAAGCCGAATAGGCTTTCGGTGGGGCGGTCGTAGAGCGTGTAGGCCAGAATCCAGGTACTGAATCCGATAAAGAGATACTGCACGTAGGGATAACCCGGACTACGGAAACCACTGCTCTTTTTCACAAACAGCACACTGGCTACGGCTAATGTACTCATCAGTTGTAAAACGAATCCGGTGTAGAGCAAAATCTGCTCAAACGTACCGGTCAAGGTAAGCGCGATGCTAATGAACACATGAGCCCAGATTGTGCGTACCGGAATACCTAGGGAATTGAGCGGGCGAAGTACTCGCCATAAGCTGTGTTCCTTCGCCATGGCGTGAGTTACTCGGGAGCCAATCCAGATATAACCACTAATGGTAGCAATCAGTTGAACGGCAATAAAAAAGCTGACCCATCGGCTACCACTCACCCCAAACAAGTTAGAAAACGAAATCGTCGCCACTTCTACTTTACCTTCCAATTGTTCGTAAGAGGCATGTTTCAGGAATACCAGTTGCAGTAATACGTAGATGACTGTCACAAACAAAGCCCCGGCAATTAGTGCCTTCGGAAGATTCTTCCGCACGTCCTGAATTTCTTCTACGATGTACGCAGCAGCATTCCAACCGGTGTAGGCGTAGGTTACGTAGATAAGCGATACTGCAAAGCCCGGAGTGGTAATTTCCTGCACCCAAAAATCAGAAAAAGCAATAGCGTTGGTAGGAACTTCAGTGGTGAAGGCTAACCCCAACCCAATAAGAAGCAGCACAAAAACCACTTTGAGAACCGTAGTCACATTCTGAAACCGCTCACTTTGCTTGATGCTAAATGAATGCATTATTCCTACCAGCACAATAATACCAATCGCTAGTGCATTGGACTCCTGGATGCCGAAGGGAGCTAAATACTGCGTCATGGCGATAGCCGCAATAGCCACCGGAGCCGAAAAGCCTACCACCAGCGAGGCCCAACTGGTCAAGTAGCCCAGTACCGGATGAAATACCCGCGACAAAAAAATATAATCCCCTCCTGATTCTTTAAAGTGGGTACCTAGCTGGGCATAACTAAAGGCCCCAAACAGCGCTAGCACTCCGCCAATCAACCAGAGCAGAATAATACTTATCGTACTTCGTACATCCAGCAACTGGTAACCCAGGCTGGTAAAAACCCCAGTGCCCACCATATTGGCCACTACCAGTGCCGTAGCCGTTTTCCAGGAAATTTTAACGGTGGTTTTCAAAGAGGCGAAGTAAGCTGTCTTGGCAAGTTACATCGTATTCCCTTGAATCCAACTGTAGCATATAGGATTTACTATCTTTGCTAGATAACTCCGTTGATGAACCAGCTTAGGGTTATACTTTGTTATGCCAAGTGAATTTGATATCACGCCATGAAACAAAAAATTACTTACTGGAAGGAGCAAGATGGTAGCTATTTAGGTTATCTCAATGACTACCCTGATCATTGGACGCAAGGCGAGAGTCTGGAAGATCTAAAAGAACACCTGCTGGATTTGTATCAAATCTTTAGTAAAGACGATTTACCTGGCATTAGAAAGGTAGAAGAGATTGATGTGGGGTGAAACGAAAAGACCTCATTAAACGCATAGAAAAGGCAGGGTGTATCTTAGTTCGTCACGGAGCCAAACATGATATTTACCGCAATACTATTACCGGAGCTACTCAGCCCGTACCTCGCCACCGTGAAATCAATGAGTTCCTGGCTAAAAAGATTATTCGTGACTTATCATAATCATTCAGACAATACCCATTCGACCATTAACAACCCATACTACTAAGTAATTGACGTGTTCACAGAATCTTGTGAATTTGCATGTACTGAAGCAGCATGATGGTTTTGCCATCCTTGATTTCTCCGGTTTCAATCATACGTAAAGCCTGATCAAAGGCCATCTCCAACACTTCTATCTCTTCTTGTTCGTCGGCAACACCACCTCCTTCGTGGATTTTCATAGTATCCGTATAGGCCGCAATGTAGAAGTACAGTATTTCCGTTACTGAGCCGGGAGACATATACGCTTCAAATACTTTCTGAACCGAAGAGATCTTGTACCCAGTTTCTTCTTCGGTTTCCTTCCTAATGCAATCTTCCGGATTGTCGTTATCTAAAAGCCCAGCGCAGGCTTCTATGAGCAATCCGGTTTCGTTGCCATTCACAAACGTAGGCAGCCGGAACTGTCGGGTCAGAATAACTGTCCGTTTCTCTTGGTTGTAGAGCAGAATCGTAGCTCCATTGCCTCGGTTATACACTTCCCGAACCTGAGTCTGCCAAGACTGGTTTTTTCTCCGATAGTCATAGGTTATTTTCTTCAGCAAGTACCAGTTGTCCGAGAGAGTTTCGGTTTTTACTATTTTTACCCTATTCTGCATGGGGCACGTCTTCTAAGCGGTAGTATACTTTGAGTCCTCTTTCTTGAGCAATTCTCACATCTTCATCGGCTCCGGCAGACGCACCTTCCAACCGAAGCACAGCATCGCACTTCTCTAGCAAACGGTGCGCAGCCGGATATTGGATTTCTTTCCAGGCTTCGTCGCCCGGTTTTTTTGAACCGGCTAGCTTAAGTAAAGGTAAAGCAACCCACTCACCAATCATGGGTATATGGCCCCGGCGAAACAAGGGTAAGGCTACCGATTCAAGTTTATCTAGATTCTGTTGCATCAGTTTCGGGTCGTCGTTGGTGCCGCTTCGGTACGGACCCGCAATTAGGATTAGCATGAGTTTACCGTTAGTTTATCAAAGAAAACGCCTATACTGCAGACGAAAAATAAGGTACCTTAAGAAATACTCCCTTTTTGCTTGTTCTTACGAATAGTACTAAGAAACTCAGGAGTGATCCCAAGATAGGATGCAATTTGCCTTTGGGTAACCTGCTGAGCTACCTGAGGGTACTTCTTCAGAAAGTTAGTGTAGCGAGCTTCGGCCGATAGCGATAGGGTTTGTATCGTTCTTAACTGCTCTCGGGTGTAGGCGTTTTGCATCAATATTCTAAAAAACCGCTCAAATTTCGGTACCTCCACAAAGAGTTGATCAAGGCGCTCTTTGGTTAACTGAAGAATACAACTCCGTTCAATGGCTTCAATGTGCATCATCGCTGGCTTCTGATTCAGGAAGCAGTACATGTCAGTAACCCACCAGTCAGCCGTAGCAAACATAATGGTGGATTCTTTCCCTTGCTTATCAAGATAGTACGCTCTCAAAACTCCGGCATGAACGTAGTTAATGACACTACAGGTCTCCTCAGCTTCTAGCAAGCATTCATTCCTAGTCACCTCCCTAAAGTTTAGCAAGGAAATAAAGTAGCGTATTTCATCGGAAGTAAGCGTAATATGTTTTGCCACATTGGCGAGGATCAAATCATACTTCATGAGTCGTTCTTTTCGCGAATTGTTTTGCTAACTTTCTGGCAAACCTTTGGTAAAAATAACAGTATGAATAACGATTTACTACACCACGCCTACGATCCCGAACAATTTCGCCAGCAAGGCCACCAGTTGATAGACCGTTTAGCAGATTACCTGACCCAGATGCAGCAGGAACCCCACCTCGCGGTACTCCCCTGGCAGTCGCCGGAGGATAAGCTGTACTCCTGGGAAGCCGATTTTGATAATTCCCCACAACAGAATATTAATCAGTTTTTTGATCGAGTGCTAATGGAATCCATTCATATTCACCATCCGCGTTATGTTGGTCATCAGGTTTCGGCTCCCGCCCCAGCAGCGGCACTAGCCGGATTATTGTCGGCCTTTCTTAACAACGGAATGGCAGTGTACGAGATGGGGCCGGTTTCATCAGCCATTGAACGGCTAGTGATGAAGCAGATTGCTCATCGCATTGGCTACGACACTTCAGGTGGAGGCATTATGAACTCGGGGGGAACCCTAGCCAACCTGACCGCTGTGCTGGCTGCCCGTCAGATAAAAACGGGCCATACAACCTGGCAACAGGGTACTCACGAGCAACTAGCACTGATGGTTTCCGAAGAAGCCCACTACTGCGTAGACCGGGCCGTAAAAATCATGGGCTGGGGCGAAGCGGGCATCATTCGTATTCCGGTAAATGAGAACTACCAGATGCGTACCGATCAGCTTGAGCCCTACTTTCAGCGAGCCGAACAAGATGGAAAAAAAGTGATTGCGGTAGTAGCTTCGGCCTGCTCAACTTCTACCGGTTCGTACGATAATCTGGAGGAAATTGCTAGTTTCTGCCGGCAGCACGACTTATGGTTGCACGTGGACGGCGCCCACGGAGCAGCAGCGGCATTTTCGGAGAAGTACCAATCCCGGGTCAGTGGTTTATCACTCGCCGATTCTATCACGCTAGATTTTCACAAAATGCTGATGACCCCAGCACTTACTACCGGATTGTTATTTAAAAATGAAAGTGATTCATTTGCCACTTTTTCTCAGCAGGCTTCTTACTTACTCAATGAGGACGAAGAGGATTGGGCTAACTCCGGTAAACGTACAGTAGAATGCACTAAACGTATGATGAGCGTGCAGGTATACACCCTGCTACGCACCTACGGCTGGAAACTCTGGGACGAAAATGTGACCCTCCTGTACGATCTAGCCCAACGTTTTGCCCAATTAATTCGTGAGCGCCCGGAGCTGACATTAGCCATTAATCCCCAAGCGAATATTCTATGCTTTCGTTACGCTCCTTCGGATGTTCCGGATAACCTGCTTAGCCAGCTAAACGCAAAGATCCGCCAGAATATGCTAGAAGACGGCCGCTTCTATATGGTGCAAACCCAGTTAAAAAAAGAAATTTTTCTGCGGGTCACTCTGATGAATCCCTTTACTACTGAATCTATCCTAAGCGATTTGTTAGATGAGATAATAAGAAATGGAAAAGAACTAAACTTCTTCTACGACAGAAGTTCCTGAAGAATGGTCACCGCTAGTCCACTGCCAGCGTTCGTGTAGGCGTAGTTTTCCGTTATCCAGTACTTCAGGAGTGGAAACACATTTTCCGGTCATCAGCTCTCCTTTATTGTTCACATGCTGATACCGCATATCCAGTGTACCGGTTTCATCTACCGCGGCAATAAGTTGTCCCTGCAAAATAGCTCCTCCCTCGTAAGTAGCGGTTACAATTCGGCCCGACTGTTGATAATAAAACCGGGTTTCTTCGTTTACCTCACCGCTTTCGCTATTACTTAGTGAGCGAAATACTTTATTGTGATAGTTAATCATATGCCGTCTTTACCACAGTAATTTACGAGAATAGTAGATAATGTATCACACTAAAAATCAGACAATGGCATAAACATATCATTAGGAAGCTAACTCCAGTTTCATCACCACTGCCGAATCAGGACACAACTGGGCATACTCTGGAGTTTGTTGAATAACCACTGGTACCTCAGCCCGATTAATTGGATTAAATCCTAACTTCGGAAAAAAATCGGCAGCAGTAGTGGTCAGTAAGTAGACCTCTTCTAACCCTTTTTTCTCAGCCATCTCCAGTGTTTGCTGAACCAATTGTTTTCCCAATCCCTTGCCCTGGAATGCCGGGTCTACTGCTAAAGAACGGAGCAGCCCTACTGATGAATAAAACTCCAACCCGCAGCAACCCACTACTCTGTCAGCAGTATTTCTAGTAAGTAGGAAAGAAATATGGTTGTCAATATCTTCTACCGGCAACTGCTGCGATTGTAGCAAAGTGCGAATTTTAGTTAAATCATGGGACTGAGCCAAATCAAACTCAAAAGGAGGTACAGATCGTTTCATCAGCAAATCGGTTTGGGGATCGTTTCCCATCATGAATAAGTGAGAGTCAAAGGTACGAAAACCCCAATTTTCGTAAAAAGCAATAGCTTGCTGGTTATGCTCCCAAACCCCCAGCCACAGTGTAGTGAAATAGTTAGCCTGAGCGTAATCCAAAGCGGTTTGCATCAAGCGGGTACCAACTCCTTTTCCAATAACCGACTGCTGCACGTAAAGGCGTTGGAGCTCCAGGGCTCTTTCTCCCGCTAATTGCGACGGTATACGATCAGAGCGCAACTTGAGGTAGCCAACCAGCGACTCTTGCTCGTAAGCAACAAAAAATACAGATTTAGGATCAGCTAACTCCCGCCTAATGGTATACTCCTGAAAGGCTTCATCAACGTAGGCGAAAAAATCCTGCTTATTATTATCCTTCTCAAAGGCATCAGTGAACGTCTGACGGCTAAT
>ERZ1740058.834-NODE-834-length-19023-cov-5.881432_pt1 | contig 19023 bp, 15 predicted proteins | sample MGYA00581745_ERZ1740058 | MGnify/ENA primary metagenome ERZ1740058 (study PRJEB43018, sample SAMN04849742) | marine metagenome | isolation source: floating plastic debris | place: Pacific Ocean | collected 2008-08-30 | study: EMG produced TPA metagenomics assembly... | reverse complement strand
CCTCCCCCCCCCCCCCCCTCCCTCCCCCCCCCCCCCCCCCCCCCCCCCCCCCCCCGCCCCCCCCCCCCCCCCCTCACCCAGTATTTCTTCCAACACCCATTTTCCTCTTAGCACCGGACTGGTTCTCAGCGGCAAAGAAGTTGAAGCTAGTACACTGCCCATGCTCAATACTCCCCCGCGTCGTCGGTCATTCAAGGTGACTGGCCTTAGCTCCGAACCTTGTACTCCGCTAACGCCGTAGTGTTGGGCTAGTTCTTCGTTTAAGATGGCGTAATCACTATCCAGTAAGTCTAGAAAGCTCTGGGATTGGGTAAGAGCATGGTGAAAGAACTCAACCGTTTCTTGATACATTGCCTGTCGTAGGGTGGGAGTGAATTCGGGGAAACGTTCGGGATCAACTGGGCTTTGTTCCTTCAAGCGGGAGATTCCGAACCACTGGGTGGAAAAGCTTTCGGAAAATCGCTTAGCCTTAGGGTCAGCCAACATTCGGGTTACCTGCTGTCGCATTACTAGACTATCATGCAGATTACCTTGGTAAGCAGCTTGAAATAGTTCTTCATCAGGCAAACTCGACCAGAGAAAATATGATAATCGAGTAGCTAACTCAAATCCACTGAGTGGATAAGGAACTTCGGTAGGTTGCTCATCCTCAATTTTATATAGGAAGTGAGGAGAAACGAGAATAGCTTTGTAGGTTTCCTTTAGAGCGATTCCAAAAGCTTTAGCATCCTGGGTATTAGCGTAAACTTTCCGGAAAATTGATCGAAGGTGGTTTTTCTCATCAGTGGTTAGAAATCGACGGTAGGCCCGACTTGCAAAAGGAAAGATGTTTTGTTCGGCTACATTTGTTACTTTATCCAGTGGATCATAGTTCCGATTAAATAGTTGAGCAAACCAATTACCAATTTTGGTCCAAACGTTAGTGCGGTAGCTGTAGGGAGCAACTTGCTGCCATAACCCAGTATCAGCATAAAGTGAGTCAACAATTTGAGTAGCAGCTTCGTAGTAACGTTCTAGCTTAAGCGGGGTGAGAAACAGCGTACGCGCGTAGTTATCAAAACCACGCCCACCGGAACCATCGGCCGGAAAAAAGCCAGCAGCATCAAAGTCTACCCCGGTCAGATCTAGAATAGTGTAGTGATATTCAGTATGGCTCAAGCGGCGGATGACCACACGGCCGGGATTATTCTCTTTTAGCGAAGCTATAAGTATCTCGTTGATACCGTCGGCGAGTATCTCTTTTTCTTCAGGAGTTAATGAGGGCTTATCGGAAGGGGGCATTTGACCCGCTTGCACCTGCTTCACTACGTTTAGCCATATTTCACCGTCCTTTACCAAGTGTCCGGAGCTTTCGTACTTTTCCAGATTGATGCCTCCCGCTACCTTTCCTACGTTGTGGCAGGAAAAACAATGTTTGTCCAGTACTGGGCGTATCTGATCCTCGAAGGAAAAGGATTGCTCCTGAGCAATTGCCGAAAAATGGAAGCAAAATACCAGACTAAGACAAATACTAAAAAGTTGCGACATGGGGTAAAAAGATAGCAAATAGCCCAGGTTTTCGCAAACTATACCAACATTTAGTGATAAGGATGATTGATGTACCCAGGCTTACCTGATTTAGTAAGCAACAGCTAAAAGATTAATAAGTCACTTTCTTGCCATCCTAGCTTAATGTGATTTTCCGCTGGCTTTTCTGAAAAATGTATTCCTAGCGTCTGATCTCCTACAGCCACTTCAGCATGGTAATACTGCCCCATAAAAGTGGTCTGGGTCACCAATGCATTCAGGTTGTAGTCCGAAGGTTGATTGGAGGAAAAATGATGACTTCTTAAGTAGTAGCGATTGGTGGGCACAGGTGCGAACCCAAACTGTTCTAACAAAATAGCTGACATCTCCACCAGGGTATCGAACAAGCTAGCCACGTAGGGAGTAGCGGGCTGTTGGTAAAGTATCTCGGGTGAAGCCTGTTGTAATAATTGTCCGTCCTTCAGGATCATAACCTCATCGGCAATTGCCATCGCGTCTTCCGCATTGTGGGTAATAAAAACCGAACACACTCCGGTTTGTTGAAGAATCCTGAATATCTCAGTGCGTAAGTCAATCCGCAAGCTGCTGTCTAGGTTACTAAACGGTTCGTCAAGCAAGATTAGAGGAGGCTTCAGAGCCAACGCACGCGCTAGCGCCACCCGTTGCTGTTGTCCACCCGAAAGTTCGTGGGGATAGCGGTTCCCGTATCCTTCCAAATTGACCAAACGCAGCATTTCGTCGACCACTTCCGTTTTGTTTGGTAAATCAGAGATGCCGTACCCAACGTTTTTAGTAATGTTTAAGTGAGGAAATAAGGCGTAGTTTTGAAATACAAATCCAATCGACCGTTTTTCGGCAGGTAAATGTTGAGAGTCCGAACTAATGAGCTTACCGTTAAGATAGATTTTTCCCTGATCGGGACTTTCCAATCCGGCAATGAGGCGCGCTAAAGTGGTCTTTCCACTTCCACTTTCCCCAAGAATAGCATACACCTTGCCCGCCTTTAGTTGTAAAGAAACATCAATGAGTGCTTTTACTTTTCCCCGATCGTACTGCTTGGATAGCTTGTTTATCGTCAATAACATTTCGTTAGTTGAAAGTTGATGATAGATAAAGAGCTTGGGGCTGGGAGCAGGGAGTACGTATATCTAACTCCCGGCCCCCGGCTCCCTGCGTAATATACTAGTGGTAAGCAACAATAATAATCAATCTTTCCTTATTAGTCGATTTAGAAAAATGACGGGGAACACTCCGGTAAATACAATCATCAGCGATGGCCAGGCGGCCTCGATGATGCGCTCGTCGCTGGCGTATTGATACGCCTCAATAGCTAGAGTCTGCACATCGTAGGGCTTAAGAATGAGAGTGAGCGGTAGCTCCTTCATTACATCGATGAATACCAAAATGAAGGCACCCAGTAGTGCTGACCGTAGCAGGGGAAGCTCAACTTTCCAGAGGGTGCGGAAAACTCCTTTCCCCAACGACTGAGAAGCTTCCAGTAAAGATTGCTGAACGTTCTGTTTCCCGGCGGAGAGCGGATTATAGGCTACAGCCAGAAAGCGTACCACGTAGGCATAAATTAACGCTGTGGCCGTTCCCGTCAGGAATAATCCAATTTCAAGTGAGAACAGTTGACGATTCATGCGAATTAGCCATTTGTCGACAAAGAGACTGGGCATGTATACTCCAACGGCAATGACTGCTCCCGGAATCGCATAGCCCAAAATACCAAATTTAGATATCTGACTCACCCACCCCAGCGGGTTCCAGTGACCGGCTATTAGGAGGGCTAGAGCAGCCAGGACACAAAACCCGGCGGCTAATGCTGCAATACTCAGGCTCTGCATGATAACCCGGTTCAAATCTATCCAACTGATTTCACTGAAGTTTAGCACGGCCCAATACATCAGCTGAGCCACAGGTACTAAAAATCCCAGAAGCACCGGGAGGGCCACAATAGCCGTAATCAACCCGCGTTTTGCCCTGCGGGGCTTCAATCGCTGGAGTTGTTTTCCGCTCTTGGTATCAACAACAAATCGCTTTCTTCGTCGATGAGCTTGCTCGATGAGAATCAGGGAGAAAATAATGACCAGCAGTAATGCTGCCAAATAGACCGCGGTTTCGGGTTCTTTATACCCGAACCAGGATTTGAAAATGCCGGTGGTAAAGGTGTTGACCCCGTAGTATTTGGCTGCCCCGTAATCGTTCAGTACCTCCATAATCACCAGGATAACTCCACCTGCAATGGCCGGTCGGGCGATAGGCAAGATCAACTTAAAAAAGCCGTAGGTTTCATTCTTGCCCAGTACTTGGGAGGCTTCGATCAGGTGCTGGGACTGTTGTTGAAAAAACGCGCGACAGGCTACGTATACGTAGGGATAAAGTGATACGCTCAACACAAAGGAAAGCCCGTGGATATTCATCACATCAATTTTATCTAGGTTCAGTGAGAGGCCGTGCAGTAGCATGATCCAGGGGCCTCCGTAATCGAAAACTCCCGCGTAGGCGTAGGCTGTAATGTAAGAAGGAATAGCCAGCGGTAAAATGAGCAACCATTCCAGCGGCTTGCGTCCGGGAAATTCGTAGCGAGTGCTCAACCAGGCACTGCTTACTCCCAAAAAAATGGTGAGAATACTACTGACTAAGGCGATATAAAGCGAATTCTGCACGTACTTGGGCAGCAGGTATTGGGCGATAGCTTCCCACGACTCTCCCGGACCCGCGAAGAGCTTGAAAAAGATAAAAATCGGCGGAATGCCAATCAGCAGCGTGATAACCAGAGCGGAGGCCGACCAGCGGTTAAAGTCTCTCCGGTTTCTTAGCAGAAATTTCCTAAATCGATTTTGCAAGGAGCATAGAAACTTAAATGTACTCGATGTTCATAGCTTTTCGGAGTCCGAAGACCGGAAACTGGAGACCGGATCGGGTGTAGCAGCTTCATTAAAAAAGCAACTCAAGGCGTAAGCAGCTAGGGTAAGCATGGATGTCCTTCCTGTTTGTTTTCTCGTTTCCTATCTCCGGTTTCCGGACTCCGTCTTCGATTAAGGCCAGCCCGCGGCATCAAAAATTAAGTTAGAAAGTTTGTTGTACTCTCCGAGCATGAACTAAGTAAAGTTGTCCTCCTTGAATTCCCCACTGGATTGTAATAATTCTGCTGGGGCTACTTCTGGGTGAACAGGATATTCGTAGTTAGCTTGAGCAAAAACTTGCTGAGCCGGTATCGAAGCCAGAAACTCAATAAATTTTATTGCATTTTCTTTGTGAGGAGCGTATTTGGCTACTCCGGCCCCACTGATGTTGACATGCGTACCTCGGCTCTCTTGATTTGGATAGAAAATACCTACTGCCTGGCCTGCCTCCACTTCTACCGGATCGGCTGAGTTGAGCATTCTTCCTACGTAGTAGGTGTTTACCACGGTTAGGTCACCTTCTCCGGCTGCCACGGCTTTCACCTGATCCCGATCATTACCTTTGGGTTGGCGCGCCATATTTTCTACCATCTCCGTTACCCACTCCCGGGCGGCCTCTTCCCCGTTGTTCGCTATGATTGATGCTAGTAAGGATTGGTTATAGATATTAGATGAAGAACGAATCAATACTTTATCCTGCCACTGATCGTCGGTGAGGGCTTCATAACTGGACAACTGCTCGGGTTGCACCCGATCTTTAGCGTAAACAATTACCCGAGCTCGTTTGGTGAGGGCAAACCAGTGTCGGTCAGTGTCGATCAGGTGGGCCGGAATGGTTTTCTCCAAAAACTCCGACTCAGCCGCCTGAAGTAGTCCTTGGTTCTTTGCTCGAGCCAGGCGTCCGGCATCGACGGTAATCAGTACATCGGCTGGCGAGGCCTCTCCCTCGGCCGCCATTTTCTGGATCAGCTCGTCCGCGTTGGCGTTAACTACGTTCACCGTTATGCCGGTTTCCTGTTCAAACTGATTGAATAGTTGTTCGTCAACGTCGTAGTGCCGATGGGTGTAGACATTGACGACGTTTTCTTCACTGTCTGCGGTCTGCTCACCGGTTTCGTCCGGAGCGGAGCCACAAGCCAGCAAAACTCCCGTAAGCAATATGATAAATAGCGTTTTTCTCATTGGTTTAGCGTTTTGACCATTATTCTACAAAATTGTTCAAATAATTAAGCCCACTCTATCCGGTGTTCTCTATGATTTCTTTTATTATTTTACTGATGGAAATCCTGTTAGCTCGGCAACCTATTTCTACCTCTATTCCCTTCCTATGTATATTTAGCACTATTTAATGACTATTCTACAATCCAGGATCGCTTTACCCAGTTCTCCTCCAGGGTCAGCAAGTTCAGTTGATTGTCGACGAATAACCGACTCGGCTTGCCGTTCAGGGTCACGTAGACTTCGGCTCGAACTTCGGGGTTACGCACACCCTTCTTTTGAAAATGCTCTCCGAGAAAGTGCGCGTACTGCAGGATCATATCGGGCTGCATAGCCATCTGCTTTTCCTGGTGGGCATTTAGAAAGTCACTATTGATCACGACTCCCTCTCTCCCTGTCTGGCCGTCCCGGACAAAGAAAGTGGCACTTCCGGCTTTTTCCATCAGCATCACCCGCCAGCTAAAGCGATACCCCTCCTCTGACCAGAATACGTTGCTGTCGTACAGTAAATACCGCCAAGGAAATAGGAGCTGAAAAAGAAAGAAAACGCTAAGAAATCCTAGCAGTACCTTTTCTCGGGTTTTGCCTGTTTGGTAAGCCAATGTATCGCTATCTGTCTCTTCTGATAATTTATTGTTTGATGATTGATTACTAATGATTGATGAATAATAACTTACGTATTTTTTGTTGAATAAACTGGCAACGCTGGTCAGTATTCCTCGATGCCAGTCTTCAGAGAAAAAGACCAGTACCATCGCTATCATCACCAGAGGAAATACCCCAATTTGAAATAACAGTCCGGTGAAGGTATGAAAGGCCACCACAGCCAGAAAGGCCGCTATGCGGGTAGGGCGGTGTATCAGGAAGAAAACGATGGTAGTGTCGAATAGCATGCCCAACCAAGAAAAAACATAGGCCGTGGCGGGTATTGTCAACCAGGAACCGATGAGTGGGAGGGTGTCGTGGGCGGGTAACCATATCTTCAGCGGGAGGGCCTCTAACAGCCAGGTTTCATTCATCTTTGCTAGCCCGGCGTAGAGGTAGACAATAGCGACCATTAGTTTTAAGCAGTTGATCGTCCAGGCGGACACCTGTTGGCAGAAACGCACCCGACTTGAGCTGACATCCAACGACATCGCTCGATGGGCCGGTAAGAAGATAAATAACATACTTACCAGGCTGACGAAATAGTAGTGATTGAGGTAGTAAGTCAGGTCAATGAGTTCGGTGTAGGTAAAGGTGAGAAACAGCACCATCGCGCTCAGGCGATAGCGATACCCCAGCATAAAGGCTAGAGCCGCCGCGAAAAGCAGAAAATGCACTGCGTACAGACCCTCGAGATTGAGTGGAGCTACCCACTCGAAGCCATAATATTTAAAGTGAAAAATCGGATTTACGTAGTGGTCTTCAATCCAGCCCAGAGCCACAAAGCGCGCAGTACTGAACATTATGAGCAGTCCAAATAAGATACGCAAGGTCACCAAAGGGTAGATAGAAACTGGCTGGCTGATAATCCGGTACGACCATCGCCTCAACCTATTTTTTACCTTCCTAGAACCAAGTGCTATTGACATGTTATCGTTAGGGTTCACGCTCATTAGTCGCCGTCGCCTGAACTAAACGTAATGGCTAAACTCAGCAGGCTACTGGAATCTCCCTTTAAGTAGCGTGTCAGTTGCTGCATTGCCTGATGTAACTCCGCCATTTCGGGGTTATTTGCTAGAGCCAGTTCACCTAACCCTTGCTCCTTCGGAATGCGCTCAATAATACTATTAATCTCATCAAATTGCTGCTGAATGGTTGTCACCAATTCTTCCCCGCCTTCAATAGACAGCAAGTATTCGTTCCACCCCAGGCCGTCTTCACCACTACCGTTGCGTCCGTGCCAGAGATCGACAATAGTAGCGTAATTAAGTAGTAAGTAGTCCAGGGATTTTTGACTAAAGCGGGCCTCCGCCAAGGTGGGTTGAGGGCCTGATTGCCCGGCGATGAGCCCCATTGGTACACCTAGTTTGGCATCGCGGAGGGTTTCAAAATTCCGGACGGTCTCGTTAAACATTTGGGTAGTCGAGCTCTTGGCATCCGTGCCGTCGTTGGCCACGAACTCGGCCGCGTAATCTCCCTGCCAGGCCTGGCTAAAACTAGCTAGTTGTTCCACCAGCCTGTCCACCGTCTTCTGAAGATAGGTAGCCCGATTCTCCTCGAGCCGATTGAGAGCGCTGTCGGCATCATCTGTAGCAAAAAGTAAATATTCGACCGTGAGCAGTCCCCGGGTATTGCGCTTAGAATCGTTAAAGCTGGGATCGGTTGCCTCAATTTTCTCTTTAATACCCTCTACATCGATAGGCCATAGAGCTACCTCTTCTAGTAACGTACGCCTTCGTCCTTCCGTACCTCCCGGACCAAAGTTGAGCATACACACTTTAATCCAGGCGCGGTAGGTTTCATCCCACTGGGTTTGGGCTTCTTGTAAATGCTCCACGGTTTTCTGACCAACGAGAGTATCTATGGTACTCTGTAACTGCATTGCTTCCCCCAGCAAGGCTTCCGCCTCAGGCTGAATAATATTGTGGGCATAATTCTCCAGAAAAGCCTGTCTATCGAAGGTATCTGATGGCTTCTCTTCTCCCGATCCACAGGCCGTGCATAGTAGCAGAATGATGGCTAGTAGTTGGTTGAAGCCAGGTGCGGGGAGCTGGGTGCGAGGCGAGAAGTTTATCGTTCCCGGCTCCTTGCTCCCAGCCCCCGGCTTGTTATTTCTATTTTTCCCCCAGAACGAGTCTAGGGTAAGCTTATTCATATATCGCATCTCATATCTCATATTTTCTACAGGCTCTCGACGAAGAAGATTAGCGCTTTCCGTTGTTCGGCGGTCAATTTAGTGAATTTATCTTTGGAAGTTTTCGCCTCGCCTCCGTGCCATAAAATGGCTTGCTCGGTATTTCGGGCTCGTCCGTCGTGCAAAAGTCGGGTGTGCTTGTTTACGGTTTTGATCAGTCCGATGCCCCACAGCGGAGGAGTGCGCCACTCCCTACCGTTGGCCTCAAAATCCGGGGAGTTATCGGCCAGCCCTTCTCCCATATCGTGGAGTAGCAAATCGGTGTAGCAGTATATCTTTTGATCGTTCAGAGCCGTTATCTCATCGTCACTACCGGTAGTGAAAGAAGCCGTATGGCAGGATTCGCAGCTTAGCTCATAGAAAAGTGACCGACCTTGGATGTACTCGGGTTGATCCGTGTTTCTTTTGGCAGGCACAGCTAAGGCCTTGATGTATAGCGTAATACGGTCTAACTGTCGGTCACTAACCTCTGGGCTACCTCCCTCCGGCAAGGCTACACTTTGAGCTTCCTGATAAGGGGTAAACTCATCTTCAGGGAAAAGTGAGCTGGTCAGTCCCATATCTCCGTTAAATGCCCCGGCAGTTTGCTGTAGTACCGTCGGTTGGTTAGCTTTCCACCCAAAGCGACCTAGCGTCTTTTTTTCTTCGAGTACATTCCAGACGTAATTCGCTTTGCCCGAAATACCGTCCCCATCACGGTCGTCTACGTCCTCGTTGGCGAGTATATCGGCCTCCGGGATATTCTCCAGCAAACCCAATCCGGCTACCTGCGGAGCGATCCGGGGGGATAGCTTGTATTCCTCATCTATTTCCCCGTAGGCCAGTTCGGTAAGGTGGTAGTGAGGTTGATAGAGTACGTAAGGTGTACCATCAGTATACTGTCCGTAAAGGGTATCGTACTGGATTTCTACCTGGGCATCGGGCTTCACTCTGGGTAGCGCATGATCTTGGATCTGGCTTCCGTACACTGGGTGGGGCTTCGGTGTCTCGCCTGGATTTTCTCCTACAATATTCAGACGCCAGAGAAGCCCGAACCGGGTTCCATTAGGTTCATCCGGGGGAGCACCTCTACCGTCTTTGAAGTGACAGCTACCGCACGATCGGGCGTTAAAAACCGGGCCTAAACCATCCAGTGATTCTACCGAAGCGGGAGCAGCCACCCAGTTTTCCCGAAAAAGAACATTGCCCGCCTGAAACAATCGCGACTCGTTTCTACTCAGGTTTTTCGCCTGACCGCCGAAGGCATCTTTGCTAAAATTGTAAGAAGTAAAGTTAATTCCCCCACTGAGCTCTTCAAAACGTAGATCAACACTGTAGGTGCATTGCCAGCACCATAAGACGATACTTACAAATAATACTATGTTAACCTCCCTTCTCTTCACGAAAGAAAACCTATTTTTTAAGTTCTAAGCTCGCATCGGCGAAGGCATCGCTCAAGTCTTCTAGTGCACTCACCGCATCGAGAATTTCTTCCTCATTGTGCAGTATGGCTTGGTCAAAGGGATCGGGAATGGCAGCAATGGCGGCTCGGGTTTCGCTTATCGCCGTATCTACCGTCTGCGCTTTCTCCGGGTTAATTCTTTCCACCAAAGAAGCGTAGCTCACGCCACTTACAGTAGAGCCATCTACTTTTTTGTATTCGCCCTGGTACACATTGACAATCCCGACAAAATTATTGACAATATCGGAGATGGTATTATCTGCAAAGCAGGAATGCTCATTTTCCTGATCCCGGGAGTCGACCGCTACAAACATACGTTCGCCGGAGAGCTCTCCCTTACTGAATTCGCCTAGGGCGGTAAAAATTTTAGTGATAACATCGTCTTTAGGCAGTGCCAGAAAAGAGACTCGATAGGCTCCTCCTTCTTCCCACTCTTGCTTGACGGCATCTAGATGATCGAGCAGCAGATCAGCCGTTAATTTTAAGTATTGTCCTCGGCGCTCTGGGTAACTTGCTGTACCATCCACCACGTAATCGGTGTAGGGGCGTTGACCCGCTTGGTCTTCGTAAAAATCCTGCCCCCACAGCAGGAACTCAATAGCGTGGTAGCCGGTGAAGATACTCTCCTCGGAAAAAGACTCGTTGAGTTCCTCGAGCAATGCTTTGGTAATATCCGGATACTCCTCAGGGTTGTTAATCAAGCCGGCCGTAGAATCGCCCTGTACGTAATCGATATAGTTCTCATCCATCGGCCATGCGTTGATGAGGCCCTCCGGACCATCCTCATCATCAATCGGCCCGCCGTAAAAGCGATAGGCTTCGGTCTGCCCGTAGGGAATCCGGGCTTTCAGCCATTGTTCCTTACACGCCTCAAATTCCTTCACAGTGGGGTTAGCCACAAAGGCATCGATCTGTTCTTTCAACTTGACGGTTTCGTCGTAGCTGTCCTGATAGCTAGCCACTACAATATTGGCGTAGTTTTCGGCGGCGGCCGCAAAATCATTTTCGGTTACTTCGTTGCTTCCTGAACAAGAAGGTAGTAGTGAGATGGTGCCCACTGAGCAAATGACAATGACTACTTTTAGGATAGGGATTTTCATAGTAGGGACTTTCATAGATTGTGACGGTTTGTAGATATACGATCATGGGTTAATGGGCAACCCGCAAGCTTTAACCATAATTTAGAATTTGTCTAAATTGACAAACGCACTGATCAAGTAAGCAGTTTCCTTTTCACGCTTATTTTTCGTGCGCTTTCCCTAAAATTCGATATTTGATTTGGTTTTATGATTTTCTTTTAGAGGCCTTTAAAAGAAAAAAGTAGAGGGTTAGCGGCTTCCCTTGAATAGACTCATACCCGGTTTTTAGCCTTCTTGCTATTTGTAGAGCTGTTTGATTTTCTTCCGCAGTGCATCCGTTTGTTTGATGGCCCGGAGCAGAATACGGTGCTTATGGTCAGGATCTTGTCGGAGGCAGTGATTCAGTTCCCAGTAGTAGCGGTCTAAGTTCTGTTGGTTCTCTGTAGGTGATTTCCCGACCTTGTGCCGGGATCTAGTAGTAGGCTGCTTCATAGAGAGAGTGATTTAGTCAGTGGAAGATGGAGTCTTTATTTTGGGGCGGACACGCATAGGTTTTGGCTGATGTGAATGCTTTCCGGCCGAGTGAGCGGTAGTTTGGCTGTGAGGCTTCTTTCTTTTTTTCCTTCGTCGCCCCCACCAGATGAGGAAGCCAGTGACGGGAAGGCTGGCCGAAAATAGGCTTACAAAAAAGGCAATGGTCTTGCCGACAATCCCTCCAACCGCACCCGTATGGATATCAAAATTGTAGTCTCTGACTTTTTCTCCATTGGTTTTATCTTCCCAACGGTCAACGGCAATCATGTCACCTGTATATTGATCGAATCTTAAATGAAGATTTTTTGTCCGGTCATAGCTATTAGCGCGTGCTCTTATAGTACCCAATGAATCTGAGGGAAGAAAAATATTGTACATTCTGGCTTCGGGAAGTTGAGCTCGCATTTGTTTATATATTATATCCAATACATTTTGCGAACCTACTATGGTGGTATCAGACTGGTATATAATTCTTTCCTTTTTTTCCAAAGCACCTCCATTAGCTAACCATTGTATGCTATTATTAACCCACTTAAAAGACCAGATTAATCCAGTTAATGCTATAATTAAAGCCAAGAACATTATATAAAATCCGACTATGTTGTGTAGGTCGTAATTTTTACGCTTCCACCTGGTAGTAGATTTCCAGCGAAACCAAGTATTTACTTTCAACTCCTTTTTATTTCTCGGCCACCAGAGTATTAATCCTGAAATTAGTAAGATGATAAAAAGAACCGTGGACCAAGCAACGATTGTAGTTCCTATTTCAAGTTCCAATAACAAGGAAACATGAAGCATGGTAATAACATAAAAAGCCTCAAGTCTTTCATCATTGAAGCCCAAAATTTCACCACTGTAAGGGTTGATGTAGACGAACTTGTAGTACGTTATTTTATCCCAATACCATATTCCGTCAGAATTTCGATGTTGGTATCGACCAAATGCATAACTGTTATCGTTACCATTCCCCAAAAACATTTCTTTAATGGGGATTTCTTTTCCTAGTGCATTTTGTGCAATCTCAAAGGTTTGGGATAACGGTAAGGGTTTCATTCCGTCCTGAAACTCCACATTCAATCTATGGGCATATACAATGGACTTTATCTCCTCCTCAAAGGCCAAACAACATCCCGTCATTCCAATAACAAACACCACCAGCCCGGACAAAAGCCCGAGCCAGAGGTGTATTTTAGTTATAATTTTCTTGAAGGTCATTAGGGATCTTCACAATTATAATTACGCTTGGATCACAGGTAGAATTTTGAAACTACCAAAGCCTGTCAAAGACTTGGAAGCTTCCTCCACTTGGAGTAGTTGAAAGAACTGTGAAATCGTCTGTTCCATTTTGACGAAGAAGACCGCCCCCTTCGCCACCAAATGTCGCGTAATATGACACTTCTCCATCAACTATATTTAGTAGCGTTCCACCGCCATAGCCTAAATTGTTAAAGCTATCGAATGTAGTAAGATCCCCTGTTTCCAGATCAATAATAACAGTTCTTCTATTATCACCAAGGTTAGTAAATCTATCATCATAAGATGCTGCATGACTATGATCGGCTTGATCTATGTACGTACAAACCAAGTTTCCATCATAAACATAAGTTGAAATAGCATAGAATGAGATATCAATTATATCAGTTAAATCCACAAAAAAATCAGGATCGAACGTGCCGTCTGCATTTAATTTTAAAACAGAAAATCTAGGCGGTAATCCAGATGTATCAAAATATGGATCCAAAAATGAGTTCTCACCAGAAGAAGGTAGGTATAATGAACCATCTATTGGGTCTTGTAGAATCTTGTCGCCACAGTAAGTCCGTTCATCTTCAATATACTGAATAGAACCTATTTCAGGGTCAAACACTGCCATTATTGCCCCATTTGTAGAAAGTTCTGAAGAGCCACAGCAATTATCAGGAGTCCTCTTTACGATATTCATCAAAATTTTTCCATCTGAAGTGACAAACCGAAAAGTCTGTGTATACCATTGCAAATTATCGTTACCCACGTCAGGTAATGAAGGAATATTGAATACTTGATTTATCTCCATGGAGGTAGGGTTCCACTCCACAATGAGCTGCTCTTCTAATTGAATAGTAAAGGCTCTAGTTTCAGAGAAAAATATTGGACGTTCCACAAAACCAGATACACCTGAACCACCAAGGCTTAATACTCCACTCACAGATAGTTCCAAGGTTGTTCTATCCACATCCCATTTCGTCATAGTTGCTGCATTTTCATTCCAAGTATATGGGTGACCATTGTATGAATAAAGCCGAACATTGAGACCTACCTCAACAACCTGTGAGATATCTACTTGAGAAGGAACTTCTTCAGCAGCAGCCATATAATACACCCTGCCTTGTGGTGTTGGGAGTCGGAAACCATAAATCCATGCTGATTCTACTTCTTCTGGTTCCTCTGGCTCAGGAGTTACATTGTTATTGTCATCATCGTCACCGCAAGAGGAAATTCCCACGGAGACCATTCCTATCAAGAGCATCGTTATCCATGTCCATCTTTTTGTTGTTTTTCTAGATTTTAAAATTCTCATTTTTTCTTACTTTGTATTTAACAGTTATTTAATTGTTGCCCGCTTTGATGGAAGTATGTCCTCTCACGACATATTTCCTAGCGGGTTTTTTACCATACTGGCTATGTGTTTATCATTATTCTTGTATTCATATTTTCTTGGTTTAAAATTGGTAATTTGGTTGGTGAGCTCTCGGCCTTCTGCCGGGAGCCATGATGCTTGAATAAGGATGTGTGTTTTCATTTGACATTATTTTCATAGATTAAAATTGAATGGTTGACTTGATGTAAAAGGCTCGTCCTGGTCGTTGTACCCCGAAAAAGTCGAAGACTTTAGCATTAGTCAGATTTTGTACTTCCAGCGTTAGGGCATTTTGTATTTTCCTGATGTTCATGCGGTGAGTTAACCCAGCCACATGTATGGTTTGGTTAGGCACTTCCAGTTTGGTTTGTCGTAAGCCGGAACTTTCCCAGCCGATGAAAAAGGATTGAACGAAACGTGCATTCCAAAAGAAAGACAGGTCATCGTTTTTCTTTAGCACATCCCGTAGGTTGTATTCTGCTGCTGCATTGACAAAAAAGTAAGGCGTATTTGGAAGGCGATCTCCCCTAAAGCTCTCAAAGGGTCCTGTTGGCGAGGTATTTAAATATCGCTGATAGGTGGAGTTAGCTGAAACAGTCAATCCATCCATAAGGTCTTTCCATCGACCACTGAGTTCCAGTCCTTGAGAAGTGGCACTCCATACGTTTTGAAAAGAACCGAACTCATCATTAGCATCTAAGAGTAAAAAGATCAGATCGTTGATCTTACGCAAAAAGAAGTTGCCTTGTAGTTGCCATTCGGTAGCGGATTTTTCCTTGTTTCCATAACCCCATTGCAGATTCACATTATGGCTACTTTCGGGCCGTAATTCCAGATTTTCACTGATTAATTGTCCATCACCAAAAATTTCATTTTGCCGGGGTAAGCGGTAGGCAAACTCATAGCTAAGCTTGGTCGAGAAACGGGATGACCAATTATACCTTAATCCATTTCCCGCTCCGAAATTACTAACCTTCCGTTCGTCTATTTGAATACCTTCTAAACCCTGAGCTATTGATTCAATCCGTATATTTTGACGGTAATTTTTTACAAAGGCAATGTTCTGCAATCGCTTGTCCAGCAGTTCGGCTGTGTACTCCAGTCCACTTACTACATCCCTTAAATATCTCTCGTCCAAAGCGTCATCAAATTCACCTTCTACTAAAAGATCGTCTCCGGTACGGTAGGAGTAAGTAGGCGCTATAGATAGTTTGATGGAATGCTGATCAGAAATAATATAAGTCAGTTGCTGGCGGGCAAAGGCACTTTCGCTAATCGTTATCAAGTGGTCTGCCTCACCAAATTCTCCCGGCTCATTATTTACGCGGATAACCTCGCCTAACCAGTTATACAGATTCCTGGTGGTATCAATGGATGCTCGTTCGTTGTAGTTATATCCAGCTTTCAGGTCAAGTTCCCACCTTGATCCCGGATTAACGTTGTAGTGAAAATTGAGCCCTTCAGAAAAAGTGGTAAATATGACTTCGCCAAAAGGATTACCGAATACAATGTTATCAAACCCTAATTGAGGTAAATCAATTAAACCAGGCAACTGACTGTTTTGAACTTCTTTATGGTAGTTGCCAAGGTAACCTTCAAGGCTGAGCTCGTTCGCCCATTTTCTACTTCTGATCCCAATTTTTAAGTTACTCCCATAGGCTCTATACGCATCATGAAAGCGCCTTGCCTCCACAGGAATCGCTCTTCCGGTTATCGTTCCATCGGCATTTCTTTCATCTACTTTTGCGTCTATCTTGTAATCGTTATCCGAATAATCGTAAAAACCTCCTGCCACTATAAAAAGCCCGGTCTTATCATTGGCGTAATTGATATTGGCTGTCACCCGGTGGGTATTGAATGAGCCGAACTGGTAAGAAGCCGACCCGGCCAGTCCATCATAAATTTCTGGAGGAACAAGATTTACAGCCCCACCCAGGGCATCCGCCCCGAACTGGATAGGCACGACGCCCTTATAGATTTCCACTCGGTCGATCATATTGACGGGTACATTAGCGATACCAAAGCTGTAAGGGGTGTAGTTGAGCGGAATACCGTCGTAGAAAAAGCGCACCTGATCGCCGGACAGTCCATTAAGCGAAAAACGAGTGTTGGAGCCCAGTCCTCCGGCTCGCTGTACGTTCACTCCCTCAGTGCGAGCCATTACCTCGCCCAGGTCGGCAGCTTTGAGCTTCACCTGCTGGGTCTCAATTACCTGCACCGCTTGAGCCGATAATCGTAAGGTCTGGACTTCCGATTCGGTCTCTATCACTACCTCGTCCATCTGGGTAGTACTCTCCCGAAGGGTGAAGGATCGCTGGATGTTCTCTCCGGCTCGGATGGTCAATTCAAACTCCTGCTTTTCCCAGCCTATCCCCGATATTTCAACAGTATAGGTAGCAGGTGAAATATCCTTAATGGTAAACTTACCTTGTCTGTCGGTGAACGCCCCCTTGGGCTGGTCCTTAAGCCGTATATTGATACCGGGTAGGGGTTCACCCTGCTCATCGGTAATACTACCGTTCAACGACCCCATTTGCTGAGCCAAGACTACCGACGAAATAATAGATAAGGCCATGGTAATAACGCATTTAGTCATCTAACCGTAGGGCTGAGAAGCCACCTTCTAATTCTGCATGCGCATTATAGGAATCTGCCAGTTCGCTCTCTTCCGTTAGGATCGGTTCTTGATCTGAACCGGTGAGGTAATACGTTTGGAAGGGTTTCAGCGTAAATTCTCGTTCACCGCACACAATGTGTTTGGGTTGGCCAGCCCCATTGTACAGCCTTAATGACCCATTAAACTCAACCCGGTAACGAGAGCCATCCATTTTACCGTAAGCACTATCGCCTCCATAGATATGTAACACATCAGTGAGTTGCTTAGCTTTCTTTATTGTGTCAGCACTGGCACTCGGTAATGCTGAGAAGTAGCCGATAAAGAATGATCCGATGAGCATACAAGCCACTGCAGCGTAGCGTATTACCCTTTTATACAGTGGGACTACTCTTTTACCCTTGCTAATTGGGGGCTTTTGACTTTTTAAGCTTGGCAGCTCCTGGGTTACCTTAGACCAGATTCGTTCTTTGTTCACTTCCTCACTGCTGAATACCGCAAGACCAGTCTCCAAAGTCTCATCCATTTCAAACCATTCCTCCACTGCTTTTCTCTCCTCTTCGGTACACAAGCCCCTACCGTGCTTTTTTAAAAGTTTTTTGGTTATTCTCATGATAAATTCTAGTTAAGAATTAGGTATCAAGTAATTCGTATGCCGTTAAGCAGCCCCTCTATTAATATCGTCGGGTAACTTTATCGCATGGGTACCTCAGAAAGTGAAAAAAATTAAGCAACATGATGTCTTGAATGCTTATAAGATGAGTAAGTGACTGATTATCAGTGCAATAAATTTATGATTTTTTTTGAGAGAATAAGTTGTTTGGGCTAGAGGCCGAAGTTCGGAAACGGGAAACCGGAGGCTAGAATTGGGAGTGGCTGTTTGTAGTATAGAGAGCTAGTGGGGCCGCTCAGCAGTCCGAACCTTGCCTTTCAGGACTTTGGTTTCCTGACTCCCGACGTTTTTCACGTTAGGTGCCAGTAGATCGCTTAGGTACTGGATAATCGGTGAGATTTTCGCGGAGATAACTAAGTGCTTTGGCAATGTGTTTTTTTACCGCGTTATCCGATATGGAAAGACGGTGAGCAATTTCTTTATTTGCTAGTCCTTTTTCTCTGCTTAATTGGAACACCTGCTTGCAACGAGGTGGTAGTTGGTTAACATAAAGCCTCACATGCTCGGTCAATTCCCCAAAATACAGTTCCTTCTCGAGAGTGTATTCAGCAGGATGAAATACTCGAGCTTTTTCAGACAAATAGCTATCCAATTGCTCTTGGCTTCTCAGGTAATCATAGACTTTATACTTAGCGGCTTTAGCTAGGTAACGCCGCCAAGAATCCGCTTTCCAGGTCTCCTGATGTAAAACTTCTCTGCGCTCCCAGAGCGATATGAATATTTTGGATGTGATGTCTTCGCTAAGATGTTCATCTCCTAAGTAACGATGGCATACTGAGTAGACATACTCGACATAATTCTCATACAAGGTACTGAAACCTGATTCAGTTCGTATATCTAGCCCCTCCTTCTTGAAGATTTTCATGGTTCTCAGTTTGGTGGTCAGTAGTATCAATCAGATATTCTACCTAATCGTTGAATAATTGCTCAAACCATTTGGTAAATCTAATACGAGGGGTAGTACTTTTTTTCTTTTTTAGGGACAATGACATGGTAAGTAGGTTAGTGTTACAGCTAAATAAGACTAATAACTAGTTTTATTTAGATTAGTTATAGATAACCTAACTATTTAGGTAATTGATGTTTTGAGTTTTTGTCCTGCGGCGAACCGTCTGGTTTTTGTTTACCAAACTGAAGTGATGCTTCTTACCTGTTTTCAGATCATTGCGGGACATACCAGTTCATTTTCTTTAGAATGAGGCTTTTTACTCAATAAAATCGCCCATAATCATAACGCTTTCGGGGTCATTCACTTCTCAGATAAAAGGTTTGATGCTTTTTAGTGGCCGCTGTGCAGTAAGTCATCGGTGCAGATTCACTCTGCTAACTATAGAGCAAGCGGGTAACTTGATTATGGCTTATCACTCCATTACCGACTGCTGAAAGCCCAGTGGCGGATACTTCACCTAGATAATCTACGTACAAGTCAAATAAAGCTTTTTGTTCTATACCTCAATTTACTACTTTCAATGTGTAACATCAGTTAGATAAATTCTAAACAAAAAGTACCTTTGAGAAGCTTAACTATCTGAACCTACTATTTTTCGATCTACACCACAGCTTTATGAAAAC
>ERZ1740058.833-NODE-833-length-19028-cov-6.911980_pt1 | contig 19028 bp, 14 predicted proteins | sample MGYA00581745_ERZ1740058 | MGnify/ENA primary metagenome ERZ1740058 (study PRJEB43018, sample SAMN04849742) | marine metagenome | isolation source: floating plastic debris | place: Pacific Ocean | collected 2008-08-30 | study: EMG produced TPA metagenomics assembly... | reverse complement strand
CGGGTCTTTTCAATCCACTTGTGCCGCTTAGCCAGAATATCAGGTAGCTTAGAGCGATCAAATCGAGGCGGCACGACAACCTCTACCTCACCTTCTACCGAAATTTTGATTGAAACATGCTTGGCTCGCTTACTTTCACGAACTCTGTAATCTGGTAAATATACGACTTTGCCAGAAGGTTCTGACGCAGCTAGCTGCTGATTGGACTCCCGGCTACCGTCAGAACTTGCATCGTCAGAACTTGCACCATCAGAACTTTCTAAAAGATCTAGCTGAGACATCGAAAAGTATCATCTTCAAGGTGAGTCAACACAGCCCATTATCAGCGATCGCGCTCACACTGACCACCTACCTCACCGCTCTAACCTGCTAGTCTCTGTTTTTCTTTGTTGTACTCCTCTTTATGAACGCTCGCTCACAGCCGTCTTACTCACAGCCGTCTCACTCACAGTCATCTTACTTACAGACGCATCCCTGGTTAAAACTCGGCATCGCGATCGCGTTCACACTGATACTCTCAGGATGTAACACCTTTGAAACCCAGGGAAATAGAACGGTAACCGTCTTAGGCGCGATAGAAGGAGAACTACAAAAAGACTTTGAACAGGCGCTAGAACCCTTCGAATCAGCGACGAATATCGAGATAATTTACGAAGGAACCACTGACTTTGCGGCGGTCCTTAAAGAGAAGGTTGCTGATGGAAACCCACCCGACCTAGCGATGTTCCCCCAGCCTGGTCTGATGACAGAATTTGCAACGGCAGGTGAGCTTGTTCCCCTCTCAACTTTCTTAGAAACCGGTGCGCTGCAAGCAGCCTACAGCGATGCCTGGATAGAGTTAGGCACAGTTGAAGAAGAAACCTACCTCATTTGGTACAGAACCTCGGTCAAAAGCCTGGTTTGGTACAAACCAACCGTGTTTGAAACCAACGCCTATGAAATTCCCCAGACCTGGGCAGAGCTGACAGCGCTCACAGAACACATTGTCGCAGACGGCGGTACGCCCTGGTGCATTGGACTAGAAAGCGGTGCGGCAACGGGCTGGCCAGGGACAGATTGGATAGAAGATATTATGCTCAGAACGGCGGGGCCCGAAGCTTACAGTCAATGGATCGACCACCGCCTGCCGTTCAACTCGCCTCAGGTGATCAATGCGTTTGATGAATTTGGCAGAATTTTGCTGAATCCTCAATATGTTGAAGGTGGCGGCGCGGCCGCGGCAGCTACATCCTTTACTGAAGCAGCTGACGGCCTCTTTACAGACCCGCCTAGCTGCTATATGCACAAGCAGGCAAGCTTTATAGAGTCTTTTTTTGAAGAGGACCAAGAGCCTAGAAGCGACTACGACATTTTTACGCTGCCCGGCATTGATGAAAAATTTGGAACGCCTATCTTAGTGGCAGGTGATGCCTTTGGTATGTTCAACAGTACGCCTGAAGCCAGAGCTTTAATGGCTTACCTGGCAACACCTACACCGCACGAAATTCAGGCTCGGCTGGGTGGCTTCATATCGCCACACCGTCAGGTCTCCCCAGAGGTTTACCCCAACGCTGTGAACCAGAAAGTAGCACTTATTCTGGCCAACGCCGATGTAATTAGGTTTGACGGCTCAGACCTAATGCCTGGTGCAGTGGGCACTGGAAGCTTTTGGTCCGGCATTATTGATTTTGCTAAAGGTAAATCAGCTGAAGAAGTTACCCAGGAAATCGATGCTAGCTGGCCTCAGTAGTTGAGCTTTGGAGTGGGTTGATCCTTCGAGTCAATTTTAGAGAGGCTCCACCACACTGGCTGCTCTACTGGCTGCTCTACCGGCTTCTCTAGGCTGACTAAAGAAACGTTCTAAAGGCATGCTTGAAGAAGCATTGTTAATAACAAAACGTTTCTTCCTCTCAGGAGATTCTCAGAAGACTCTCAACCCACCCAAAGATAACTATCAAGCTGGGCCGTTACGTTAGTGAGCATCCGCAGAACAACAGCGGATTAATCACACTTGTCTGAGGCACCTCATCTCGTTCAGCTGGCCCGTTCAACTGGCCCGTTCGACTGGCCCGTTCAGCTGGCCCGTCAGCTGGGATATGCCTCTTGGCGCTGGTGTATCTAAACAATTACAACACTCACTAGAATTACATATCATTACCATGAATAGCAGCCAAAAAGTTCTCGTTTCTGTTGAAAATATTGCACCGGATAATGGCACCGCCCTCACCCCATTTTGGGTGGGTTTTCACAACGGAGAGTTCGATACTTACGATCGAGGTAGACCCGCTTCTGAAGGGCTAGAACGGATTGCAGAAGACGGTAACCCAGAAGTTTTTAATGAAGAATTCACGCTGTCAGGTTTGGGCAGCGCTCAGGCAGTTGTTGAAGGTCCAAACGGACCCTTGACGCCTGGCGAAACCGGCGAACTACTGGTAGATGTCAGCGATCCTGCATCCGCAGGACGCTACTTTAACTACGCAGCGATGATACTGCCTAGCAACGATATCTTCGTAGCAAACAGTAATCCTACAGCGCACGCTATTTTCGATGAGCGTGGCCGTTTTGTTGGCGCAGACTTTATTATTGGTGGCGATGCAGCTCTTGATGCAGGGACAGAAGTCAACGACGAAATTCCAGAAAACACTGCCTTCTTTGGTCAAGAGACACCTGATACAGGCGTTGAAGAAAATGGCGTCATTGGTCTAAGTGAAGGCTTCATACCAGATGGCAACATTTTGAGCACGCCTCAGTTTAGCAATGCTGACTTTACACAGCCAGGCTATGAGCTAGCTCGGATTCGGGTCTTTAATGCAATTGAGGGCGAAGACGGAGCAGACCGCCTACGCGGCACTAATAAAGACGACTACATTGCAGGAGAGGGCGGAAACGACCGCATTTTAGGCAGAAACGGCAACGATCGTATTTCGGGCGGTGCGGGCGATGACGTTTTAGTTGGGCAGGGCGGTAATGACGAACTGACTGGTGGCGCGGGCGATGACCAGGTTCTCGGCGGCGCAGGCGACGATATTTTGAATGGTGGTGCGGGCAACAATATTTTGAGAGACTTTAGCGGAGACAACACTTTTGTGCTGTCAGAAGAAGGTTTCGCAGATGTTCGTGGATTCGATACGGGCGATCGCATCAGCCTGGGTGCCGACCTTCAGTTTACCGACCTAACTATCACACAAACGCGTAATAACACACTCATTGAGACAGCGGGTCAGCAGATTGCTGTTTTACGTCAGGTAGATGCGAATACAATCACCGAAAGCGTGTTCATCTAATCTAACCAGTCGCTAATCAGTCTGAGAAAAACAGGTAAAGCCGTTCTCTTCGAGGACACCACACATCCCTTGCTATGTTGCGACGTAGCAGGGGATTTTTGCTACGGACACGGATAACTGCTTATAACAAGGCCAATTCTTTCTTCCAGACACTCACACACTTATCTCATACATTTCTCATCTCATACATTTCTCATACATTGTTGCTTTGACTATTTTTTACGATGCTTATCTGTTGAAACGATATATAGCAAATGTCCTAAGCAACTTGACAGAAGCTATATATGTCGTTTGAGTCGAGGTAATCGTATGTGAGCTAAAAAAAGCCCTTGTGCGTGATTTTTGTCACTTTAAAAGAAAGCTGTGGGAAATTACGTAAAGCTTTATTTTTATTAGACACACTTAAAGGTTCGGTAAATACATAATTTATGTCTTGCCACTGAGATTTTTTTACTAGAAAATCTGAAGTACAAAGGTCAAAGAGTTGCAGCGCTTGCAGTTACGTACTTACAAAGTTCTGCACTCATGGGTTACATACACTTACGGACATACAACTCGTAGGTACGCGACTCACGGACGTACAAATGCAGACATACATAGTCTGTCCATCACTATCGCGCAAGCGGGGAATCTAACATGACAGCATACGAAAGAACAGCCGACGTGCCGAAGTTTCCAGTGCCAAAGATTCCGGTGATGAGTCCTCAATTTGATTTTGACAGTAACAAGGTTCGAAATGACAAGGCTCGAAACGACAAGGTTCAAAATGACAAAGCCCGTCAGGTTTGCTTCAACATTTCTAACGGCATCTTGATCTCTAGTTTTGAAAATGCTGAAGAACCTATCTCTGTTAATACAGGCAGCAAGCTTCTAGACGCTTTAAACAACTCTGAAGCGATCGCAGGCAACGCAACGACGCTATTCAACAGCAACAATGCCAGCAACCTGGGGCTACAAAACATTGAACTGCCAACTTTAAAGAGTACGCCCCTCTCTGAAATCAAAGTCAGAGGAACGGCTAGAGAGCAAGCCGTCTCTCGAATGGCACGCGTCCTCAGAGCAGATAGAAACATGACGGCATAAGCAGTCAGTAAAAGGGGCTCGAATCGGCAATCGCTAGGTAGGTAGGTAGGTACAAACAGATTGCGGCCAGTGAGTGCACAGCTTAAGTGCAGCTTTATCATTAATACTGCAAGCGCTCACCCCAGTTTTCTACCAACGCAAGAAGATTGGAGCGAGCGCTACTTTTCATAAGAGGGATTTTCTACTACCAGAACAGGCCAAGTACTAGATTCCAATATTTTGCAGGCAACAGAGCCGATTGTTGTTTCACGACTATTCTCTCTATGGCCCCTTTTACCTATGATAAGTTCATCTACCTTGTAGGTTTCAGCAGCCGCTAAAATTACTGCAGCGGGTATACCCATCTCTGCAACAAACCGATGGTGCACGTCAGCCAACAGCCTTTGAGCCTGCAACCTAAGCTTTAACGTACGCTCCGGATCGTCAGCTTCTCTGACATACAGCACAACTACCTGGCCATTGCGGCTACGAGCCAATTCAGCGACCTTAGCTAAGACAAAACCGGCAAAAGCAGAAGAATCTATCGCGGCAAGAAACGTGGGACTGTAGGCGATCGCAACTTTAGTTGGATCTACCTCCCCTTTCTCTAACAGCTTTGGAGCGAAGGTAGGAATTGCCCAAGCGCCCAAGGGTGCGCTCACTAAAATAGAGAGCGCGGCGATCGCTAACATAATATCCCCCCCCTCTATACCCACTGCCAGTGGTATCGCTCCAATCGCGGCTTGAACCGTTGCCTTGGCTGAATTACCCGGCAACAAAAACAGCCGCTCTTTTACCGTCCAGTTGCTGCCCAGCGTGGCCAGGTACCAGCCAATCGATCGCCCAACTAACGTCCCAAGCGCCAACAGCAACAATCCTGAAAGCAGCGACGCCTCAAGGACATCGATCTGAATACTGGCACCTAGCAGCACAAACAAAACAATCTCAGCAACTGCCCACAAGCTGTTGAAACCTTCTCGCAAACTGCGCGCCAAGGGCGTTTCTAATTCATTCAAAAAGAATCCCATTGCCATGACCGCCAAATAGCCGGAAAAAATTGGCAGATGCGTTGCTAAAACGACCAGCGTGAGTGCGCAGGCCGCTGTTATCAGTGTCTCATGGACCTGATTTTGGGCCCACTTTTGCCGATCTAAAATAGAAGAACCCAAAATAGAGGCTAGTAACAAAGCCACCATAGCGCCAAAGGAGAGTCCTAAAGCAACTTGAATGACCACCTGAAAAGGCAGCAGCTGTAGTGGCGTGAGCGACAAACCACCCCACAAGGTAAGACCGGACGTAACGCCTTGAGAGAGAAACGCCAGCAACAAACTAAACACCAGTAGCAACAGAACATCTGACAGCGCACTGCCCAGCAAAATCGCGTCGGGAATGCCTTTTTTCACCCCCCAGCCCAACTGCTTTAATCGCAACATTCCTGGCAAAATGACCGCAGGAGACTCAGCCCCTACAATGCAGCCCAGCAGCAGGCCTGTGAGAAAGTCAAACTGAAAGAGCCAAACGGCGGCAAAGGCAACTGCGATCGCTTCGCAAGCAGCAGGCAAAAATCCTAGCCTTACCGCGACCGAACTCTGTTGAGCTAGCTTTTCTCGGTCTAGTCCTAGGCCGGCTTTCATCAAGATCACCATGACAGCAATCGTTCGCAGACTGTCTGCCGCATTTAATACTTCAGTTGCGATCGCAGCCGTAGCCTGAGGTCCGAGCAAAATTCCAACTAGCACCATCCCCAGCAGCGCCGGTGCCTTTAGCCGTTTAGCAACTTGTCCAGCAAAAAAGCCGCCCAGCAAAATCCAAATCGTACTCTCTAACATTCACAGCCCAAGTGAGACACCCATGCTAAAGCACAGGCTAATTTATCCGAACTGGCCAAAGGAAAAGGCAGCGGGTGCGACAGATTTTACCGGAAGGGGCGATCGCTCACCCATCTGCAAAAAATCTAAATACTTTGCCTGGAGCTGAGCCATTCGCCGTTCTAGCCTCATAGAGGGTTTCGTAGGGAGCGTCGCCAAGGGATATAGCGACAATCGCTCGCTCAATACCTGCAAAAGGTTCACTTGCGGTATGGACAAGTCCTTGGCATAGTAATGCGACTTCAAAAAGCTAAAGTCAGCATCGCAAGTCGCCAATAATTCTAACCGCAGATAGCTAGCCCTACAGCCCAAACACAAAAACTCTTGTAGCGTTTCGGCAACAATAATATTGGCATTGTCAAAACTCATCGGAATCGTCATGACAATCGGCGAGTAGCGCAGTTGCTCAGACTCCAAAAAAGAATAGTGAACACCGTCTAGCCCCGTGCTTGCAAAGGTCTTCACGTTTTTGGGCGTACAGTAATACTGCCAGGGATGCGTTGGACGCTCTAAGCGTAGCCCAATCGCCTGAAAAACAGACTGAGGCGTTGTTCTATAACGCTCGGCAGATTGACAAGCGACCTGCCATAGCTGATCGAAAGTAGTCGCCGTCTGCTGTATTGTCTGAGACTTTGACATTTTCTTCAGGCCTCCGCTGACGGCAGTAAACCACTCTCAATAAAAGCTTTCAGCGCTTTCTGATGCGGTGCGCCCAAAGGTCTCTCTTCATTCAATTTGTCGGAGTACTTACGACCAGCCAACACGTCATCAACAGAACAGAGCGCCAGATCTTGCCCTTCGTTTAGCTCAAGCTCGCTTACAGGGACAGTCAGCGCACCGTGATAGTAATAGCGATGCACTCTCTCATCAGCTTGATCAAAAAACAAATCTAGGACAGGTGGAATATAGCCCAATTCTTCGCTCAGTTCACGGCGCACACCAGCGTCTGGGCCTTCGCCCGGTTCAATGTGGCCCCCAAAAAAGCCCCACACGCCTGGATAAATGATATGAGGAAAGTCATCGCGAAGCTGCATCAAAAAGCGGCCCTCTCGGTACAAGATGGCCAGCGTTACTTCTATGAGCGATGGGCTCGCAGAGGAAGCACTATCGGATGAATCCATAGCCGCATATCCCTATATGAAAATAGCCTTCAGCAGCTTATAGCATCTATTCGCGTCTGCAACCGTGCTAAAGATAAATTACGGATCACATTCTTTACGAATCGCCCTCTCGACAAACCACAATCATCAAATCATAGTCGTCGAACTTACAATCATCGGATCATAGTCATCGAACTACAATCTTCACTGATCGCACAGGACACTAGCGCCTTCACCTTCTCGAACGATACCGCAGCCTGCATACAATCCCGCTGGCGTCTGGCCGGGACGAAACAGGCTGATAACTTCCGTGCCCGCAGCAGAGCCTTGACGAACCAGCAGCGTGCTATCCCAGTAGCGAATGCCCAGAACGGTGTTGTAGGCATAGCTAGAAAATTCATCGGGAAAGCCGCGGTTGGCCGACTGCAAGGAGCCGCGCACCGCCGGTAGCTGCGTGCGATACAGGGCGTAGCCGCCGCCTTCAGCAGGATCCAAAATGAACACGGCCATCTGATCGACTTCAACGCAAGAATCTAACAAGACAGGCACGGCAACGTTCCCAGTCATCGGATCAACCACGGGCGTTCCCACAATCCTTTGCGCCGACATCATTTTTGCTTCTACGACGCTCAGGCTTTCACAGTCCAATGCGTTAAGGATATTGATATCCCAGCTTTGGTCGCCATCATTGATATCTACTGTGCTGGTAGTGCCGCTGGGCCAATTGAGTTGAATAGCACTGCCATCGTTGATTGCGGTGGCGACGGGTATATCTTCTGGGTTAGCAGCGGCTGGCGGCTCAGATTGTTCAGGGGAAGGAGACTCAGCAGCGGATTCAGCAGCAGGCTCAGGGGCTGGCGGCTCAGAAGCTGACGGCTCAGGCGAAACGCTGGGTGAGTCGTCAGGATCTGGGGCAGCAGGTGGGTCAGCAGCTGGCGCAGAGGGATCGACTTGAGCAGCAGAGAAGGCTCTAGGGCTGCTGGGCCTAGAGCCATCAGCAATATCGAAGCAGTTTGAGCCCGCAGCTTCGGCAACCTGACCGCTGGCAGGCCCTAGCGCTACGCCGAACTGGTAGCGGTCGTATTCACGATAGGGCCACTGGTCTGTTTGGTCGCAGGTTCCGTCTTGACACACGCATAGGTACACCGGAACGTCTGCATAATAGCCGCGCCATTCTGCAATGATTTCGGATAAATCGACATCTTCACCATTGGCATATCGAGCGGTAGGCGCGGCAGGGGCGGCAGGTTCAGCGGGTGTTTCGGTCTCTTGAGCGATCGCAGGAGGAACAAACAAGAGCGAAGCACCGCCTAAAGCGCCTACTACAGAGCACATTGCAGCCGCGTAACGATTTGTCCGAGCCCAAAGATGAGGCGAAAGAAAAAGATGAGGAGGCAGAATACGAGAGAAAAAATACAACATTTATCTGTGGTGACTATCTGTCTTTATTAACTGTCTAGCTTTTTTAACTGACCAGCTTTTTTAACTATCTAGCTGTAATAACTATCCGTGCCTATCCCCGCTATGGGCTACGTCTATATTGCTATGGACGCTCACCGCTTTCCATATCGAAGCAGTTAAATCCGTTCTCTTCGTTGCTAGCAGCGTTCTGTGCGCCTAGCGCGACAAAGGATTGATATTGAGAGAAAGCGCGATAGGGCCAGATTGACGTGTCACCACAGGTGTCGGCGCGGCAGCTACAGGCGTAGATGGCAATAGCCGGATAGCGATCGCGCCATTCTTCCACAATCAAAGAGAGATCTACGGCTTCTCCTCGACCGTAGCGAGCGGTAGGCACCTGCTCTGGGTTACGTGCAGGCGTCAGCCTAGTTCTTTGGGGCGGCTCTTGAGCTTGAACCTGACTGGGCAAACCCAAGAACAGGAATCCTAAAGCCAGTAGCCATTGAATTCTTTGCTTCTGCATGACGATGATTGGCCCGTACTTGTACCGATGCTTTTCCACAGTACTGAGTTGCCCGATCGCTTTGCAAGCTACTATCAAAGCTGAAAAAAGCCTTTTGCATCTCCTTCCGCATCTAAGAAAACAAAGCAGTGCATACCCAACTAAGGTCAAGATGGATTCTATTCTTGGCTGCAGCGGCCTTGAAACTTAGCCCTTTCGGCTGATTTTATTACACATTTTATACACAGTGTTTTATCCATACTGAATTTCTGTGAGACGTAGCAAGTTTCGTTTATATGACGGGTATATTATCGTCATCGAAGCCTAATACACTGTGTCAGAGCGGCTTCCCAATGGACCGTCAGCGGGATAAACAGCTTTGCGTGAATCAACAGTGAGATAGCCCAAAAGCAGCCCCTCAGATAATCTGAAGGACTGCTTTTTTCTAGCTTATTTTGTTTGGCTATAGGCTTTTAACCAAACATGCTGTTTACAATCTTGAGCACAATCTGAACGCCTGTTACCGCCTGCCAGCCAAACAAACCGACCAGTACAGCATTTAGCGTGATGTGAGTGTAGCGAGCGGTGTTATTGCCATTTTTCATAAACGGCACCATGGAGGCAGACGTGGCAATTATCCCCATCATGCCAAGACCTGCCAGCAGATGAGGACCAAAAAACAGCTTGCCGTTGTTGATATAAGTAGAGGCCATGCCGCCCAAACTACCCAGCACCATAACAGCTAGCAGCGTTGAGCCAGCCTGATGATGACGTGCCAAAAACTTACCCTTGATCAGCTCTTTCTTCTCTGGGCCTGTCGCCAACCGGGTCTGCCTGTGCTGATAGCCCAAATAAGCGGCGTAGAGAGTAAGTGCAAAAATACCCCACATTAACACTGGGTGTATAAAATTAAGCCAGGGTTTAATGGCTTCAATAGTCTCGGGGTTCATAGCGCTGCTTTAGGAATCTTTACACCTTTAAGTATAGCGAAAGACTTGACCCTGATTCTGTCTGCCTCACGTCTTGTTCCTTTGGGAATCTTATGAAACGCCTTAAGTCACTCTCTATTGCTACGCTGCTTGGATTCACGATCGCTATGAGCGTAGGATATTGGTCGCCTTCTGTGAGCCACCAGTTGCTAGAGTTGCCACCAGAAACAACAGAAAAAATCGGGACCACCCCAACCACGATTACGTCAAAACTGGCAACAGAACTAACGTCCAAGCAGGACACCAGTAGCCCGGAGGCCGAAGTCAACAGAGCAGATGAAGCCAGCGCAGGGACTGAAGCATCTGAAGCAAACCCAGAAACCCCAGACGCAGAAGCAAACCCAGAAACCACAGACGCAGAAACCCCAGAAACAGACGTCTCAGAAACAGAAACCCCAGACGCAGATAATACGTCCACAAATACATCCACAGAGGCAGAGTCCGAGGCAGATACAGAAGAAGAAACAGCAGACGCGGAAGATAGCGAACCGACGCTCACCGCTGAAGAGCGGATTAGACGCAAGCTGATCATTCAGGCAGATGCGGCCTACGAAGCTGGCAATATGACCGAAGCGCAAAGGCTGTACCGGGAGGCCAAAGATCAAACATGGCTGCTCCCCCACCAGTTTGCTAACCTGCCGCCCGAACCATTTAGCGATGAGGCCTCGCTCAGTCCAGCGGGTACGGTGTACTGGAGAGAGGCGCAAGCAGGCATTGAAAACGATCGACGCTCGCAGGCCATTACGGCGCTAGCGTTGCTAACCAGTGAGTATCCAGAATTTACGCCGGGCGTCGCTGAGCATGTGAGGGTATTGCAAGAGAGTGGAGAAGAAGAAGAAGCCAGCGCCGTCTTGGAGCAAGCGCTGACTATTTATCCGGGCGATAGCGATTTGCTGCTAGCTCAGGTCGATTTGATGATGGAGCAAGAAGAGTGGATCGAGGCCGCGATTGCCTCTCGTCAGTTTGTGGCGCTCAACAGCGATCACGCAGCAGCGCCCGAGCAGGCTGAGCTTGCACAAGAAAATTTGGAGCGGTTTCAGAGTGAAACCCGCGAACGGATTCGCAATGGTGCGATCGCTAACGTCTTTACAGGCGTTTTAGGCTACGCGCTCACAGGCGGCATATATGGCCCATTAACCGCTGCCAGTTCAACCATCATGCTGCTCCAGGGCGAAAATGCTGTTGGCAACCAATACGCCAACCAAATCGAACAGCAGCTGCCGATGCTACAACACCCAGAAGCATTGAGCTATGTTCGCAGCATGGGCGCTCGGCTGGCCGCCGCCACCGGGCGCCATGACCTTGACTACGAATTTTTTGTCATTCTCGATCCTAATCTCAACGCCTTTGCCCTGCCCGGCGGCAAAATATTCGTCAATGCCGGTGCTACTCTCGACACCCGCTCTGAAGCGGAACTCGCCGGGCTGCTAGCGCATGAGATTTCTCACAGCGTCTTATCTCACGGCTTTCAGATTGCCACTCGGGGCAACCTCACCAGCAGCATCGCCCAATACCTACCCTACGGCGGCGTCATCAACAATGTGTTTATGAGCGGCTACTCCCGGCAGATGGAACGTCAGGCAGATATTGTAGGCACACAGATTCTGGCCTCTAGCGGCTACGCGGCCGATGGCGTTTACAACGTGATGGCGACCTTGAATAAGCAGGCCCAAGCCGAAGGCCGCAACGTTCCAACCTGGATCTCTACCCACCCCAACCCAGCCGATCGCGTTGAGTATTTAAAGGTGCTAGTAGAGCGGGGCGGGTACGACCGCTATGCCTATGAAGGCATTGAAAGCCACGAAGCGATTCAGGCCATTGTGGCTCGGGAGCTAGCGGCGTATGAAGCTCAGCAGGCCGACGAAAATGGCAGCGTAGAAGACGCGGTTGAAGAGGCAGTCCAAGAGAGGGAAGAGCAGCAAGATTTGTACGATGCGGTAGAGCGGTTTGACTGGTAGTTTTCAATGCTAACCATTAACAAAAGATCAGCTTCGTCGTATATTGTTGCATTTCTTAAAAACGCTAGATACCGCTATTTAGCCTTGGTACACTACTGCTAATACTTTCGCCCGATCAGTAAACAAGAAAAGCGGATAAAGAGAGGACCCATGGTAGCAACCCAAGAAAGAACGCCCAAAGACGGATTCGATGAGATCCGTCCTGGCGTAAAGGCACCGGCCAAGGATACGATCCTCACCCCTCGCTTTTACACCACAGATTTTGAAGAGATGGCCAACATGGACGTCTCTGGCAATGAAGAAGAGCTGAAGGCGATCATCGCCGAGTTCAAAGTGGACTATAACCGTCATCACTTTGTGCGCAACGAGCAGTTTGAGGGCGCTTGGGATCATATTCAAGGCGAGCGCCGTCAGGTGTTTATCGAGTTTTTGGAGCGCTCTTGTACCGCTGAGTTCTCCGGATTTTTGCTCTATAAGGAGCTTGCTCGCAAGCTAAAAGGACGCAACCCTTTACTGGCAGAAGGCTTTGATCTGATGAGCCGTGACGAAGCGCGTCATGCAGGCTTTTTGAACAAGGCCATGTCCGACTTTGATCTTCAGTTGGACCTAGGCTTTTTGACCAAGAGCAAAAAGTACACGTTCTTTAAGCCTAAGTTCATCTTCTACGCCACCTACCTCTCTGAGAAAATTGGCTACTGGCGCTATATCACTATCTTCCGCCACCTAGAGCAGCACCCCGAAGACACCATCTATCCCATCTTTAACTTCTTTGATAACTGGTGCCAGGACGAGAACCGCCACGGCGACTTCTTCGCAGCAATGATGAAGTCTCAGCCTCAGTTCTTGAACGATCTAAAAGCTCGCCTGTGGTGCCGGTTCTTTTTGCTGTCGGTGTTTGCCACCATGTATCTGAACGATATTCAGCGCAAGAGCTTCTACGCGGCGCTAGGTCTCGATGCCCGCGAGTACGACATCGAAGTGATTAAGAAGACCAATGAGTCGGCAGGTCGGCTGTTTCCCATCATTTTAGATGTAGAAGATCCAAAATTCTTTGCTGAGCTAGATGCCTGTACTAAGCACACAGCAGCAGTGAGCAAAATCAGTCAGTCTGGTCAAAATAAAGTGATCCAGGCATTGCGCAAAGTTCCTCATATCATTGGCATTGGCAGCAAGCTAATCAGCCTGTACTTGATGAAGCCGATCAGCATGGAAGCAAATCGCAATACCGTCCGATAGCACTGACGTCGAACACTGACGTCGAAGAGCTTTCCATCAAAAAGTTGGAGCAGCGTACTAGGCACGTAACTAACTAAACGCCAAGAAAAAGGAAGGTCATAGGGCCTTTCTTTTTCTTTTTGCGGCAGATGATACTATCACTGGCGCTGTCATACTCTGGCGCTGTCACATCCATAACGCGCATTTCCTGTCAATCTATCAAGCAACATGTAATTTTTGCAATACTTAACTACGCACACAATCTGTCATCTATGATTAGACGTGTTAAAAAATATAATTATTTTTAGCTTTAAATTAACAAACAATATTTTTTGCTTGCTATTTTTGAATGAAAGAAAACGACAATCGTAATTTTGGTCAGGCTAACGAGTTTCCCATCGTTGGTATTGGTGCCTCAGCAGGTGGCCTGAGAGCCATCGAAGATTTTTTTGATCATATGCCGTGTGATAGCGGTGCAGCGTTCGTGATCATTCAGCATCTTTCGCCCGACTTCAAAAGCCTAATGAAGGATATCTTGGGTCAGCGCACTAAGATGCCGATAAAGCGTGTCATAGATGGTATGACGCTAACGCCTGACACCATTTTTCTGATTCCACCGGGTCAGAACCTGGTTTTGAAGGGAAGCTGTCTACGTCTGACAGCGCAAGATCGTGATTCGGGCCATCCGCCTCACTTTCCGATAGATCTTTTTTTCCAGTCTTTGTCTACCGAAGGGAAGGAAAGGGCTATCGGGATTATTTTGTCTGGAACTGGAAGCGATGGTGCTCGTGGTATCAAGCACATTTCTGAGATGAATGGAAGTGTCATGGTGCAAGATCCAGAAACGGCAGAGTTCGATGGCATGCCTCGGAGTGCGATCGCAACTCGTATGGTCGATCTGGTTATGCCAGCTATTGATTTAGCCAAATGCACTTATAAAATCGCGACCGCACCCAACCCAAGAAAAGCGATTAAAAAGGAGCTGCAAGACCAGCTGCAAGACCAGCTACATCCCAGGCAGCTACAGCATATTATCGATATCTTAGAGCGCTTTGAAAACATCGATTTTACTCAGTACAAAAGCAGCACCCTAACCCGGCGCATTCAACGACGCTGTCTGATTGCTGGTCATGAAAATCTAGGAGACTATATCCACCGGCTAGAAGCCTCAGAAAAAGAGCGTCATACTCTTCGCAACGACCTATTGATTACGGTCACACGCTTTTTTAGAGATAAAGAAGCCTGGCAGTACCTTGAACACAGCGTATTGCCTAACATCATTGAACGCGCTGTCCCCAACCAGCCTATTCGCATTTGGGTGACTGCCTGCGCCACAGGCGAAGAAGCTTACTCCATGGCCATCTTGCTAAGAGAGATGCTAGACCATGCAAAGATCGATGTCCAAGCCAAAATTTTTGCGACCGATATCGATCCGATCGCCCTTAACAAGGCGTCAGCAGGCATCTATCCGGCTTCGGCCCTTAGCACAGTGAGCGAAGCGCAGTTGGAGAGATTTTTCGTTCCTAAGAATGACGGGTTCGAGGTGTCTCGATCTTTACGGGAGATGATCATTTTTGCCAGTCACAACTTGACTAGGGATGTTGCCTTTACCCAGATGGATTTAGTCAGCTGCCGCAATGTGCTCATCTACATGCAGCCCAAGCTTCAGAACTATGTTATCCGCAACCTACACTTTGCGCTCAAAAAAGACAGCATTCTTTTTCTAGGCGAATCAGAGAACTTAGGAGAGTTAGAAGACGAATTTGACACCCTCAGCAGTCGATGGAAAATCTACCAAAAGCTGCGAGATGTCAAACTGCCCTTAAATGTTCAGACTCTCTCTATTACTAAGGCCAACCAGTCGCGAGCAAGAGCTTTCACACCCAGAAAAGCCTCCCGTTTCGACCCGCTCCTAGAATCTGCTTTTAGCGGCCTGCTGCGCAATCGTGAGGCCACCTGTTTCTTAGTTGATAGAGACAATCAGCTCATCCATTTGTGCGGAGATAACCTACGCATTCTTCAGCTGTCACCGGGCCGCGCGTCTCAAGACGTCATGAAGATGTTGCCCAAAAGCTTGCAGCTGCCAATCAACACTGCGATACATAGGGCCCGACGACAGGAGGAGATTGTTCGCTACGACAACTGCCAGCTGATAGAACCAGATGGCAACTTGGTGAGCACAGTAAGCATCGAAGTGAGTCTGCAAAAAAATGAGCACACGGACCCTTTCATTTTGGTGTTTATTGAACGTAGAGCACCGGTTGTTGACTTTGATAAAGAAGCGATCGCACCAGAAGAAGACACGCAAAAAACGAGGTATATCTTGCATCTGCAACAAGAGCTGCAGATGAACCGGGAAAGTTTGCAAAGCACTATAGAAGAGCTAGAAACTACGAATGAAGAGCAGCAATCAACCAATGAAGAACTGATTGCTTCTAACGAAGAGCTACAAAGTACCAACGAAGAGCTGCATTCGGTCAATGAAGAGCTTTATACCGTTAACGCTGAGTATCAGGCAAAAATTCAAGAACTTATCCAGCTCAACAGCGATCATGACAACCTGCTCGACAACATTGATATTGGCGTTATCTATCTAGATGAGGCTTTGCGAATTCGCAAGTTTACGACGGCGGCAACAGCGGCTTTTAACCTGGTTAATGCAGATATCGGCAGGCCGCTAGAGCACCTTACCCACAACTTAGAAGATGTTGATATTCCAGAAAAGCTAGAACATGTTCGTCGGCAGCTAACGCCAACAGAGTACGAAGTTCAGCTAAAAAACAATGGTGACTATTTGCTCATGCAGATATCACCCTACTTTAGAGAGAAGACAGTTGTTGACGGCTTTATCGTCACCCTAGTTGACGTTAATGACATCAAAAAAACGCAGCAACAGCTAGCCAATATCACCACTCAGCTCTACGAGGCGAATGATTCTTTAGCGCAGCAGGTGCGCGATCGCACCGCCGAACTAAAAAGCTCTCAACAGCTCCTACAGTCGGTTACACAAGCGACCCCAAACGCCATTTATATCTACGACCTGACAAAGCAGAAAAATGTCTATACCAACGCTTTTATCGAAAGGCTGCTAGGCTATACGCCCGAAGAGCTGTTCGACATGGGTGAACGCTTTAACGATTACATTTTTCATCCCGACGACTGGCCCCGGATTATTGATCACCACGAAACAATTCGTCAGTCAACAGCAGCCGATGATCACATCTTTGAAATAGAGTATCGGGTACGCCACACCGATGGTCGCTGGATTGATTTTTATAGCAAAGACATCGTCTTTACCCGTTCAGAACAGGGACAGCCGATTGAAATTTTGGGAACAGCTATAGATATAAGCGCCCACAAAGCTGCCTTACAAGAAATTAGACAAAGCGAAGAACGATACCGGCAGCTCTACCAGAGCACACCTGTGATGATGCACTCTATCGATAGTAAAGGCATCATACATAGCGTTAATGACCATTGGACAAATCGACTGGGATACAAATCTAGTGAAGTCATTGGTCAGCCGATTTCCCAATTTTTGATGAGCGCCCCCGAACAGACAACTGCACATACTCTCGCACCAAAAAGCGATACTGCCAAACAGGATAATGACATAGCCCACAAACCAATGAGGCTCAACACGTCAGGCTGTCACGAACTCGCCTGCCAGGCAAAATGTAAAGACGGCCAGATCTTAGACATTCTCCTTTCTGCCGTACCAAATGAACATGAATCTAAAGCCAGCAGTCAGCTCCTGACAGTCTTAATAGACGTTACCCAGCGCAACCGAGCAGAGCAAGAGCTAACCCACTACAAAGAAAATTTAGAAGAGCTGGTAGCAGCCCGCGCGGCCGAAATTCAAGAGAGCAATCAGCGGCTTAAAATAGAAGCCGCTGAGCGACTGCAAGCACAGCAAGAGCTGGCCAAACGAGCTCGGTCTTTGGAGCGTTCGAACGCCGATTTAGAGCAGTTTGCCTATGTTGTTTCTCATGACCTACAAGAGCCCCTGCGGGCAGTAACCATCTTTACTCAGCTGCTGCAACAGCGATATCAGACCCAGCTAGACGAAACCGCCAGCGGATACATCAACCACATTGTTGAAGGCGGCATTCGTATGCAGGCACTGGTAGATGGTATTCTCGATTTCTCTCGAATTACGCATCGTGGGCAAACGCTTGAAACTATTGATTTAGGTTCAGTGATTGAAACCGTTGTTGACAGCTTAAGAAGGCTGATTCAAGAAACCAACACAACCGTCAACTGGACTCACCTACCTACGATTACAGCTGACCAAAACCAAATCAGTCAGCTGTTTCAAAATTTGATCAGCAACGCCATCAAGTTTAGAAGTAACGAGCCTCCTAACATTCAAATTGAGGCAGCACCCTCAACAGCCGAAAACGAGGCAGCTAGCTGGCACGTTATCGTTAAAGACAACGGTATCGGCATTAACCCCAAACAGAAAAAGCGAATCTTTTCGCTTTTTCAAAGACTTCATACCCGCGAAGAAGCAGAGGGATATGGCATTGGGCTAGCCATCTGCAAGAAGATTGTCGAACGCCACAACGGCGCTATTTGGGTAGAGTCACAGCCGGGGAAGGGCGCAGAATTTCACTTTACGCTGGCTCACGGTGACGTAGAAGAGCGCAGCGCAGGAAAAAAGCAGCTAGTTAAAGCGCTCAGAGCCAGTGAGTTAGATCACAGCATAGAAGATTGTTGAACCAATTACCTCTAGCGGTAGAGAAACATGTAACATTTCTGTTATAAGTTTTGCAGTATTACTACCAGTAGTATTAATAGTATGAAATGCCTGGGCGATCTCTATCTGGGCAATCGCTATCTGGGCGTCCATGCCCTTTTATGTACCGAAGCCGCTGAGGCACTAACAAGCTGACCAAAGCGTTAGACACCTGTTTTGATAGCAGCTAGATAGGATAAAAGGCTAACCTGCACTCTTGGAAAGATAGCAGATGTGAGCATTCAGAAAAATGACTTTAACCAAGCTAACTTAAAGCAATCTGCTGATTTATGAGTACTGACATTCTTTTAGTTGAAGACTCACCCACGGATGCCGCTATTTTGGTAGCAGCCTTCGAGGGCATCGGTTACATCGGAGATATTCAAGTTGCCTCTAACGGCATAGAAGCTATCAACGTTTTGGGTGAAATTGGCAACAACCAAGAAAACTGGCCACAAATGATCATTCTTGATCTGAATTTGCCACGAAAGAATGGCTTAGAGGTGCTAGAAAATATTAAAAGCAATCCTGAATGGCTGAGCATTCCGACTATCGTATTATCTAGTTCATCATCGTCTAAAGACATTTCAAATAGCTATAAGAGGCACGCTAACGCCTATATTTCCAAGCCTCGACAGCTTGAGCAATACGAGAAAGTAGCTAAGCAGCTGCATAGCTTCTGGTTGGAGGCTGCAGAGCTGCCCACAGAGTAGGCGTATCTCACGCCTTTATACGGTCTCTAGTTAGAGCGGTCTCTGGTTAGAACGGTCTCTGGTTAGAACGGCCTAACGGTCTTTGATTAGAAGCTTCGATTCTGTTTTTTCAATTCCCCTTCAGAAGACCTCTATTAGAGATATCTATCTGAGCTAGAAATATCTATTTGAGCAAGCGTTCTACGGTTTGTAGCAGTTGGTCTGGGCATACCGGCTTGT
>ERZ1740058.832-NODE-832-length-19066-cov-10.020514_pt1 | contig 19066 bp, 9 predicted proteins | sample MGYA00581745_ERZ1740058 | MGnify/ENA primary metagenome ERZ1740058 (study PRJEB43018, sample SAMN04849742) | marine metagenome | isolation source: floating plastic debris | place: Pacific Ocean | collected 2008-08-30 | study: EMG produced TPA metagenomics assembly... | reverse complement strand
TGCCCTCATCCTCAACCAGATAGTCGGGGCCGGTGAAGAGACTGACTTGTAACATGATTTTGAATTCTTTCCTTTCGTGATTTTCAGATTTATTGCCGTCAACAAGCAGCCAATTAAATCCCTCGTTGTCATCTGGACACAGCCTTAACTCGCACCAGCTAAGAAAGCTGGCGCAGGCTGCACTGATTGATCGCAGAGTTGAGTAAACTTGTCTAATTGGCTGCATTAAAATCTAGAGAACTCCTTGAGAACACGTAAACAAGAAGGTTGTCAAAAACGTGTAGGGGGGTTTCTCTAGAAAGGATTCACGATGGATAAGCAAATCCCGTGACTATTGAGAATGGAACTCAATAGTCACGCCGAAGCCAACATACTACGGATCGCTAAGGAATGAAGAGCAAAACGCCGTCTCGAAGAACTAAAGCAACGTCTCGAAGAGAAAAAGTTCAAATTCCATCAACATTTTTTAAATGTATTGACAAGCTGCCTGTTATAAGCAGTGCGATTCGTAAGGCAATGCAATCGTGGTAAGTTGATCATGAGATTAGAAGCCCCCCGCTCCTCCGCTCCCCTACTTATCTACCTTCAGGATCATGACGATTGCCCTGAACTATCAAGATTTCTCAGAGCTATTTCAAGAAGCAGACAAAGAGGAACTAAATCTTGATGTTTTAGACGAACTGGATGTCACCTGGCAACGCCAGGGAAGGCTTGGTCAAGGATTGGATCGACGTATTCAGTTGCGAGAGGGTATCTCGTTAAGGATTAGCAAAAGGCAGCCTGGCGAGCCATTTCTGCTAAACTTCGCTGAACATAAAAGACCCTTAAAATGGCATTTTTTTCTTTCGGGCAATATGCAGAAAACATTTGTGTCCCCCGCTGGCAAAGAAACTTGCTTACCGCATTCTGCTGGACAATATAGTTTCTCTGGTAGTGGTCTGACTAAACGGCTGATCGACGATTGCACGGATACAGAACCAGCTCTTGACGTTGTGATTGATGTGCAGCCAGACGTGCTGCGGTCATTTGTCAGCGACTCGTCAGGAGAATTGCCTCAGCTATTCAATCATTTGGTGCTACCGCACGAGGCTTGCTACAAGCGGGTTGGCGAAACGCCACCGATGGTTAACACCATCCTGCATCAGATCATTCAATGTCCCTACCAAGGACTGACCAAACGTATCTACCTCGAAAGTAAGGCGACAGAAATAATGGCGTTGATGCTAGAGGAAGAAGCAGCCGTACAGGAGGGAGAATTCCAAAGAGCTACCTTACAGCGCGATCGCCTAGACCGCATTCACCATGCTAAAGAAATCTTGCTTAAAGACTTAAAAAAATCACCAACTTTAGAGACGTTAGCCGATCAAGCCGGGATGTGCGAATACAGCCTGAAACGGGACTTTAAAGAAGTCTTTGGGACAACCGTCTATGGTTATTTGCGCGATCGCCGTATGGAAAAAGCTCAACGGTTGCTTTTAGATGGGCAACTGAAGGTGGCGACTGTAGCCCGCGCCGTCGGTTATGATAGCCCAACCTCATTCAATGCCGCCTTTAAGCGTAAGTTTGGTGTGAGTCCGAAGGCTTATCAACTGTCAGTACGAAAGTAATGATGGATGGGAGCGGTGTATTTAAAGCTCAGCTTTTGCAGTCTTTTCGATTAAACGCAGCTGAGGCATTCTAAAGCCGACAATGCCGACTAGCAGCATGGCGATCGCACTACACACGTATAACAGCGCGATCCCGGCTCCTGGCCCTGACCCAAAAATGGGAGCGAATAAAGATTGCAATAAACCAGGTGATCGCATGGCAGGTTCAAAAATTCGGTCACTCATCACCCCAGCCGCCAACCTAACGGGCATAATCACTAAGTCATAAATCAACCAATGTGCCGCAAAGACTCGCCCCTGAAACTTAGCGGGTGTTGCGGCCATCCACAACGCTGTTTCTGAACTTCCCATCAACGGAAAGTTCAGCGATGAGCAAAACTGAGCAGGCAGCCACACTGATAGACTACGGCCCAATCCAAACACGGTTTTAGCGAGACCGGCTCCGATAAACCCAGCGAGCATACCCCGCTCATTACGTCGCAAGCCTCCCCAAAAGCTCAGAACCAGTGCGCTAGTCACGCCACCAAACCCCGCAAAGGTGGCTGTTGCTCCTAACGCTTGAGAGTCCCCGTTAGTACGCGCGAGAATCATCGGACTGTACACGGTGTTGCTAATACTGTGGGCGATCTCGAACATCATGATGATTATCAATAGAGCGCGTAGGCTGGGAGACTGCCACAGATAGCGTAGGCCAAAGGTCACTTCTTGCCACACCGCCGTGATTCGACTAGATGCCTTTTGTTGTGGACTGTTATCGGGCGGTGGCTGGGGAATTTGGAGTAGCGCGATGGTAGCAATGGCGATCGCAAACGCGGCCAAATTAATTGGCAAAATTCCCCCTAGTCCGATCATTGGGTAGAGAATTCCGGCGATCGTCGGTGCCGAAATATTTGCCCCATAATGGATGGCGGAATTCATACTGTTGGCGCGGGTATAGTTTTGCGGCCTCACCAGCAGTGTGATTGAGGCTTGGTAAGCAAGTTGCCCAAACTTCTCAAATCCACCCTTGATCAATGCTGCTGTGTACAACTGCCAGATCGCCAATTGTCCAGTCAGATACAGTCCTAACAGCACCAGCGTTGAGGTGGCTGCTACAGCCTCACTCAATATCATCAGAGATTTGCGGCTGACGCGGTCTACCAAAATACCGGCAAATAAAGATGTGCCAATGCGCGGCAGCTGATAAAAAACACCAGTCAGCGCCAGGGCTGTTGCCGAGCCGGTCAGCTCCCAAACCCAGAGGGTAATGGCAAAGTCGGTCATGCGAGTGCCAATAGTCGAGATCAGGCGGCTCAGCCAAAGAGTAGTAAATTTACGCAAGCTAGCAGGTGTAATAACAGCCCTGTGATACTACACTGGTGGACGGAAAAATGTGGTTTGACTGTACAGGAACTGAGTAAGCGGGAGCAAATAATAGGGAGCAAAGGAGCGGAGGATTGGATTAGGCTTCAACATTTGCAAAATTTGCAAGTTTCACCCTGATCTCATCTGGAGATGGATGCGATCGCTGACGGTCGTGGTTGGGCTGGAAGGGGCGATCGCTCCATACTTTGCATTCCAAGTGGCTAAAAAAATCCGACTGCCTCTCATGAGTGCAGTCGGAACAATGGTACAAGTTAGTCTGAGGGCGTTGCATCCTACCTCGGCCTTTCCCCGCCCTCCCTGGAAAAGGCCAAGTGACTGTTAGACAAAGATGCTGTAGAGACCCGTAACGCCCTGCACGACGCCGATCAGCTCGTTGCTCTGGGTCAGCACCAGGGTATCGTTGTCCAAGTCGAAGAACTTGACGCCGCTGGGGGTGAGGCCGCCCAGCTTGATTTGGTCCACGCCGATCTCGAAGTCGGTGATGGTGTCCACGCCTTGGGCGATGCCGAGGACGAACTGGTCCGCCCCCGCGCCGCCGGTGTAGATGTCGTCGCCGAGGAGGCCATCGAGCAGGTCATCGCCATCGGTGCCGGTGAGAGTATCGTCGCCGTCAGTGCCGGTGAGGCCGCCCCCCGTGCCGCCGCCATTCCCGCCGCCATTGCCCTCGACGAGGGAGGCCGTCAGCTCATAGTCACCGAAGAAGACGCCCACCTCAGGGAAGGTCCAGCCGCTGCCGCTTCTCTCTACGAAAGGGTCGTAATTATCGTTGCCGAGTTGACTCACGCCCACGTAGTAAGTACCTGCGGTCTCGGCAGTAAACTCCAGGTAGGGATCGCGGGAGAAGACTTCGTCGGGGGCGGCACCGTCGTTATTAGCCGCTAGCTCATTGCCATCGGCGTCGAATAAGCGCAGTTCGGTGTCGGTCGTCTGCAGGATGTCCTCCAGCGCTGGAAATACCAGGCCATCAGCCGTTTGTGGCTCACCCGCATCGATATCTAGCGCCACCGTTTGTCCAGCATCTAGCGTAACCGAGTAAAAGTCGACATCTTCATAGAAACCGAAAAGAGAATCAGGATCTGCCGATCCCGCCAGCGCTCCGCTAAGGGAAACGGTTGGATTCTCCGCACTCAGACCCAAGGCATTCGCCTCGGATAGAACGTTATTGCTCTCAATCTCTTCCGAGAAACCTTGACCTAAATTATCGGCTAGCTGAAAGGTCACCTCACTGACTACCTGAACAATTTCGTAGCCGTCATCGGGTTCTAGGGTAAACGTGGCCGTTTCGCTCCCCTCGTCTACGCCATCAGCGAGAATGGGTAAGTTGACAGTCGCTTGTCGCTCTGTGAGGGTGACGTCGAACCCGTCGTCTCGCACCGCCGCCAGCGTCCCCCCCGCCACCTCAATCGCTGCTGTGTCAAATTCAGCCAGCGCCTCGGTGCTGATGCTGACGGTTAAGCCTTCGGTTGGTAGCGCCCCCAAGCTCAGGTTAAGCACGCCCACGGTGCCTTCTGACTCAATCAAGGTGGTGCTGTCGGCGTCATCGACGGTGGCCGCCGTGAGCAGAACCCGAATCTGGGAGTCGGGATTATCTAAGATCGACAGGTTAATTTCACTGGCATCGGGGTCGATGGTGTAACCGGGCTGGGACTCCAGGGCAAAGGTGAGGTCGAGAATGCCCTCTTGAAACGTGTCTGCAGGAAACCCTGGCACCGTTAGCTCGTCAAATACCGAAAGGGTAATGGTGGCCGTTTGTTCGGTGATGTTGAAGAGAAATCCAGACCGATCGCCAGTGGCAATGGGAAAATCACCGCCAACAATCTCAGCATTGAGAACATCGAACTGACTGAGAACACTCCCGAAATCAACTTCATCATCACTGTCAAGCAGTACGCTGACGCCTGCGGCTGGGGGCGGTTCAGATAGGGTAAAGGTGATGGTGGTTTCGGTGCCTTCTGTCTCGATTAGAGTAGACTCGCTGATGGTCACGCCCACTTCGGGACCCACATCTCCACCAGCCGGGGGAGGGACATCTGCTAGAGAATCGTAGTATGTGACCTCGGTCTCTCCCGCATTACTGTCAATCTCGTAGCCTTCTCCTGGCTGCAGAAAGAAGTTGACCACTTCCGCTCCGTCAGTTTCTAACTCTTCAAACTGTTCTAGAACAGGTTCCGCAGTATTGCCACGAACCGTTGTCTCTGGGTCAAGAAAATCTCCTGGATTAGCACTGTTCAGATTAACGGTCATCAGGGGTTCTTCGATCAGCAACCGAATCCCCGTGGGGATACCGTCTTCGTTATAAAACGCCCCTAGGGACTGGCCGCCAATGGTGCTGGGAAGATCGTTCTGCTGCAGGAATGAAACATAATCAAACAAATTCGCATCGCTATTGAGGACAAATTCAATGCCCCCCTCCGGAATTTCACCCTCCGCTTCAATCGTGAAGGTCACGGTGGAGATGCCACCAAATTCCTCTAAGTGTTCGACCACTGCATTGGTGAGGTTCCCCTCAGCATCAGTGGTGATTGGGCTAGCGCTCAAGGCCAGCGTGGGCGGATTGGTCACATTGGGATTGCTCACAGGGGGAGTGGGCGTCCCGACAATGCGGGGATTCTCCTCTGTCAGCAAATCAATCTCAATTTCGTAGTTGCCATGCCAAAAAGCAAACCCCGCATTGTCTCCTGAACCCGGAACTGCAATGTCATAGGCAAAATCTTCTCGCCCAAACAGGCGAAGAAAAGCCGAAAAAACGGCACTGCCCCCAACGTAGTAAGTGCCATCTTCTAGAACCGTGTATTCTTGATAAGTATCGGTCTCATTTTCATTGACGGTGCCATCTTCATTAAAGGCACCCGTGCCACCAAATAGCTTATCGGGCGCAGCAGGCGTAAGTTCAGTCACAACACTGAGCCGATTTCCTTCTGAGTCAAAAATGGCGACACCCGTAGGCATTCCGAAATCAAACTCAGCGCTGTTGCCTTCCACCTCAAAGGTTTCAACCGCGATGGTGTCTCCTGCACTCAACTCCATCTGATAGAGATCGACATCTTCGTTGGTGTCGATGTAGGTGTAGGTGCCGTCGTCGTTGAGGTAGCGGTTGCCGATATCGAAGTAAATGGAGCTAGCCGCCGAAAAAGAGGGATTCTCAGGGGTAATCTCCGTATCCGTTGCAACGGAGGTAATGTCATTGGGTTCGGTCACAACGCCGAGCGGAATATCCGCTTGCGTATCCACTAGATTGAAGGTGCCGCTGCTGTAGTCCTCAATAATTTCGTACCCGTCTCCCGCAGCCAAACTAAAGGTCGCGGTTTCCCCTGCTTCGGTTTCGCCATCATCGGCAATGGGCAGGTTTACTAAGGTGGTGTACTCCGTCATTCGCAGGTCAAACCCGCCGTCGCGCACAGCTTCGATTTCGCCCCCTTCGACTGAGATGCCTGCCAGGTCAAACTCGCTCAGGTTAGGCGCGTCTACCGAGACGACCAGCCCACCTTCGGGAATCACGCCGTTGGTTGCGAGAAAAGCATGGGCCGAAACGGTGCCCTCATCCTCAATCAGATAGTCCGGCCCGGTAAACAAACTCACCTGCAACCCCTCAGCGACAGGCGGACTTGGCGGCTCTGGCATGGGTGGTTCCGGCATCGGCGTCTCCATTAGCTGGCTCGCCTCATCTGCAAAGATCACCGTACTGCTCGCTGCTGCCGGGTCAATGGTGTAGTCACCCACCCCCGTAATATCGTTCGGATCCGCCGCCGCAATCTGATCCGCCGTCACCAGCGAAAACATCGCCTCCACCCGACCATCAAACGTCTCAGGCAAAAAGGTATCCGGCTCCGCATTGTCAAACACATTCAGCGTCACCGTCGCAAACGTCGCACCTTCGGTGATTTCAACGGCTAGCCCTGAGTTGTCGAAGTTAGTTTGGGTGGCCAACAGGTTGAGGTTTTCGACTTGCGGGTTGGCGATCGCCCCTGGCAAATCCAGCCGATTCAAAATTTGCTCGACTTCGCTATCGATATAGACCTTCAGCCCACCGGCAGGGGCAGGCTCATCGAGATCGAAGCGGACGGTCAGGGCTGTGCCCTGGTCTTCGACAAGGGCATTGAGGTCGCCGTCAAAGCTAGTGGAGGTAGACAAACTGACTTGGGGCATAGTTTAAGTCTCGCTGAATTGTATTGGGGATTGCAGAGTTTGACGCTTGCTCATTGTTGAGAATGAGAGCTATTAAGCGCCCTGAAGAGAACGTACTACGAATGAGCAGGCACGGAAGGCAAAACGCCGTCTGGAAAACAAAAAACACCGTTTGGGAAACAAAAGGCAGAAGCTCAGTTAGCATTAATTACAGGCACTGACGAGTGCCTCGCGTTGATACGGACTTGGTGCGAGACGTTTAGCTTCCTTGCTACCTCAGCTCCTCTGCTTAGCGGTATCCTCTGGGGCTAAACTTTTTCTCTTTTTGTTATTCCTTACCCTCTGCCGATGATGACTACTTCTCTAACGTGGCAAGAATACTGGGAGCTACTTCAAGAAGCAGACAAAAAGGAGTTGGGATTTGATGTATTGGATGAACTAGATACTGTCTGGCAATATGACGGAAGAATTGCCAAAGGATGGACACGACAGGTTCTACTGCCGGGGGGATTCGTGCTGGAGATAGCGAAAATTCAAAATCGAGACAGGGTTCTATTGAGGGTTCCTGAGCAAAACTTGCCATTACAGTGGCATTTTGTGCTTTCCGGTAAACAGCAAAATATCTACAGTTCCTTTCACAGTCAAAGCAGCTTAGAATTTGATGCTGGACGATATGCTCTATTTGGAAAAGGCGTTGAGCAGATTATCGAGGATTGGCCAGATAAAGAATCATGTCTAGAAGTCACAATTCATGTGTGGCCAGAAGTGCTGCGCTCTTTTGTCAGTAATTCGTCAGGAGAGCTGCCAAAAATATTTCATCATTTAATTCAACCGCGCGACAGCGGTCGTTACAAGCGGGCGGGAGAAATACCGCCGATGGCAATTGCTGTCTTGCAGCAAATTCTACAATGCTCTTACCAAGGGCTGACTAAGCGGATGTTTTTAGAAAGTAAAGCAACAGAACTAATGGCGTTGATTCTAGAAGAAGAAGCCGCCTTTCAACAGGGAGACTTCAAAAAATCTTTACTACAGCCCGACCAATTAGATCGCATTCACTATGCCAAAGAGATTTTATTGAAAAACTTGGTAAATCCGCCTTCTTTAACAGAGTTATCTCGTCAAGTGGGAACTTGCGAATACAATCTCAAACGAGGATTCAAGGAAGTGTTTGGCACTACTGTATTTGGCTATCTGCGCGATCGCCGCCTCGAAAAAGCGCAGCAGTTGCTGTTAGAACAGACCATGACCGTTGCCTCTGTCGCGAAGGCCGTTGGCTATGACAGTCGTGCCTCCTTCACCGTTGCCTTTAAGCGAACCTACGGCGTGAGTCCCAAATCGTACCAGATAGCCGCCCGAAAGTAATCAAGGTTTAAACCTACAGATTAGGCCTCACCAGATTTGCAAATTTTGCAAGTTTGATAAACCCTGGGCAACTGCCTGGTGTTGAGATTAATTCTCATCATACCTCTGAATAGAGGCGCGATATTTCGGCTAAAGCGGCTACCCTAATGCGATGCTATATCTGCTGTGGCTCTGCGATGCTCTGACAAAGTGGCTTTGCGATCGCTATTTAATGGCGTAGGGCGATCGCTTTTTGGTGGTCGTGGGTCATCCCTATGAGCTAGTTTCAGGATGTCACCCTTGATTAACGATGCGCCGAGACTCTCTCTTCTATCAACTATTCCAGCAGTATCCTCAACTCCTCTTCGAGTTGCTGAGCACACCGCCCGACAATGCCGCAGGCTACGTCTTCGACTCCGTTGCCGTCAAAGAACCGCGCTTTGAAATCGACGGTGTCTTTTTACCCCCGGAAAGTGCCCTCCCCGGCGTCATCTTTTTTAGCGAGGTGCAGTTTCAAAAAGACGATCGCCTCTACGAACGCCTGTTTGCTGAAATCTTTCTGTACTTCTACCGCCAGCGAGAGCGCTTCAGCAATTGGCAAGCCGTGGTCATCTATCCCACTCGCCAGACTGAACAAAGCGAGGTTCAGCCCTACCGCAGTCTGCTCAACAGCGAGCAGGTACATCAGGTCTATCTGGATGAGTTGGGAGAGATTCGGCAACTGTCTGTGCCTCTGGCGCTGCTAGTGCTCACCACCCTCGGGCCAGAGCGAGCCGCTGCCGAAGCGCGGTATCTGCTATCGAGGGAGACAACCGGGCCATCCTTTTCCAGCCGGACGCTGGTTGATATCGTGACTACAATTATGGTGTATCGCTATGAGGGCAGTAGTCAGAGGGAGATTGAGCAGATGCTAGAGATTTCGCTAAAGGAAACGCGGGCCTATCGGGAAATTAAAGCGGAAGGCCGCGAGGAAGGCCGCGAGGAAGGCCGCGAGGAAGGCCAGCGATCGCTGATTCTCCGTCTACTCACTCGCCGAGTGGGTGACCTGCCTGAGGCGGTGCGCGATCGCCTCGCTTCGCTGCCGCTAGACTGTGTAGAAAATTTAGGCGAAGCGCTGCTAGATTTCAACGATTTATCTGACTTACAAGCCTGGCTGGAGCGAGAAGATATGAGTAACAGTTAACGGGTGACCGATAGACTTGTTACTTGATTAACCGAACACACTGCTATCCAATCCCGTCACGCCCTGCACCACCCCCAGCAACTCATTGCGCCCCGTCAGCACCAGCGTGTTGCCATTGACCTCAAACAATTGCACGCCCTCAGCCGTGAGGCCACCCAGACTGATGCGGTCTACCCCCACCTCAAAATCAGTAATCGTGTCAACGCCCTGAGCCAGGCCAAAGACAAACTGGTCCGCCCCCGCACCGCCGGTATACCCATCATCCCCCGCCAATCCGGTTAAGCGGTCATCGCCGTCCGTGCCCACCAGAGTATCGCTGCCGTTTGTCCCCGTGATGTCAATCAGCCTCGCGGGCTCATGCGCCAGCGGTGGCACACTGGCGGGAGCGACGCGATGCTGGGTAGCCTGTTCGTAGTCGTAGGCCAACCCCAACAGCTGCGCCTCACTAAAGGGCTCGCCCGCAAACTCCAAGCTGACCGGCAGCCCGTCTGCGGTAAACCCAGCGGGCACCACGATGCCGGGTAGCCCGGTAATGGCACTAAAGGGATTGTCCGATTCCGGCGATAGCTCCCCAATCAAGGGCGCGGGCAGGGTTTTCATCGGATAAACCAGCGCATCGAGATCCAACTCATCAATCAGCTCAATGGTGGCCGCTTGCAGCACTTCGCGACTCTCTAGCAGCGCCTGGTATTCTGGGTTGTCGGGCGCTGAATCAATGCTCTGAGCAAACGCCAAGATCAAGCGGGTGCGAGGCAGCAGCCGACCATCTTCTAGAATCTCTTGCAGGGTGCTAACCGGCGTTTCGGGGCCGAGGCTGTCGAGATAGGCATTGAGCGCCGGCTCGGTTTCAAACAGGTTGACGCGAGAGTCGGCCAGCACGTCGAACAGGTCCAAGCCCAGGCTGACATCTTCGACAATGACCGCTCCCTCAGCGGCTAAATCATCGATCGCCTGGTCGATAATCGCTAGAGACTCTTCATGCTCTGCGCCGGTGCGAAACAGGTCTTGAAACACGCCAATACGGACCCCTGCCAGCGCCTCGGTGCTGAGCAGACTGGTATAGCCCGCGGCAGGAATATGGTCGATGCTGGCCTCGGTGACCGGGTCGCTGGGGTCGAACCCGGCGATCGCGTCTAGGGCGATCGCCGCATCAGTCACCGTCCGCGCCAAGGGACCCACCCGATCCTGCGTAAACGAAATCGGCACCGTGCCGTCGCGGCTGACCAGACCCGCCGTGGGAGCAATGCCCACCAGCGCATTATTGGCTGCCGGATTGCGGATGGAAACGCCAGTTTCCGTACCCAGACCCAACACGGCAAAGTTGGCGGTCACCGCTGCTGCCGTCCCCGCACTCGATCCACCGGGTACCCGATCCAGCGCGTAGGGGTTCAGGGTTTGGCCGCCCAGCGAGCTGAGTCCCTGGACGGCGCGGGCTAGTTCATCCAGGTTGGTCTTGCCCAGAATGATCGCCCCGGCCTCCCGCAGGGCCTGCACCGCAAAGGCATCGTCAGGCGGCATCGAGGTTTCTAACGCCAGCGCTCCGGCAGTGGTGGGCAGATCGAAGGTATCGATGTTGTCTTTAATCAACACCGGAATGCCGTGCAGCGGCCCGCGGGGGCCTTGAAGCTGCCGCTCTTGATCCAGGGCGATCGCGGTTTCCAGAGCATCCGGATTGAGGGTGATGATCGCGTTGATGGCTGGCCCCTGCTGGTCGTAGGCAGCAATGCGATCGAGGTAGTGCTGCACCAGTTGCTCGGCAGTTAAGGTGCCCGCGTCAAAGGCTTGGGTAAGGTCGGCGATCGTGGCTTCTTCGAGGGGGAAAGCAGAGAGGCTGGATGGGAACATAACGGTATCGATGAGGGTGGGGAAACGTGTAATAGGAGCGGCGATCGCCCTGAGATGCGACCTGCAGAATGGGGGCGATCGCAGAGCGACCCCCTCGGGATATCGCGAATTGGGCCTTAGCCAAAGGATATCGGATGTCGCCGCGAAACCGACTGTGGCGGCTGGTGACTGGTGACGTTGGGTGGCTGGGGCGGTGGATGAAAGGGGCGATCGCTGTTGGGTTGGGAGGTGCGATCGCTCCCCAAACACGAAAAAATCCGACTGCCCCATAAGAAGACAGCCGGAGCCATGGTACAAGTTAGTCTGAGGGCGTCAATCCGCTCCCGGCCTTCCCCCGCCCTCCCTAGAAAAGGCCAGGACTTTTCAGGTAATGGGTAGCAGGTAACAGGGAGTGGGGGAGTGAAGGAGTTCTCCATCACCCCATTACCCCGTCATTCGCGCTAAGCGAAAATGCTATACAACCCCGTCACACCCTGCACGACGCCGATCAGCTCGTTGCTCTGGGTCAGCACCAGGGTATCGTTGTCCAAGTCGAAGAACTTGACGCCGCTGGGGGTGAGGCCGCCCAGCTTGATTTGGTCCACGCCGATCTCGAAGTCGGTGATGGTGTCCACGCCTTGGGCGATGCCGAGGACGAACTGGTCAGCCCCCGCGCCGCCGGTGTAGGTGTCGTCACCCGCTAAGCCATCGAGCAGGTCATCGCCGTCGGTGCCCATAAGCAGGTCGTCGCCGTCGGTGCCAGTAAGGTCGCCGCCATTGCCGCCGCCGTCACCCTCGGTGAGGGTGGCGGTGAGCTCATAGAGGCCGTTGAAGACGCCGACTTCTGGGAAGGTCCAGCCGCTACCGTCGCGGAAGGTGAAAGGGTCGTAGTTGCGGTTGCCGAGTTGACTCACGCCGACGTAGTAGGTGCCGGATGCTGTTGCTGTGTACTCAATGAACGGGTCGCGGGAGAACACCTCGCCGGGAGCTGCACCGTCATTGTTAGCAGCCAGCTCGTTGCCGTCTGCATCAAACAAGCGTAATTCGGTGTCGAAAGCTTGTAAGGTCTCTGCAAATTCTGGAAACACTGTGGGTGCATTACTAAAAGTACCAATAGTGCTGTTACCGTCAGCGTTGACAACGAGTGCCTCTTCGCTATCAATGTCTAAGCTGACGGTTTGCCCTGCTTCGAGATTGAAGGAGAAGAAATCGACATCTTCAGGTAGATCGACGTAGCTTTCAGCAATTTGTCCGCTGATAGAGACAGAAGGGTTATTAGTACTCAAACCCAAAGCGTTAGCTTCAGGAATAGTACTGTTGCTGGTCTCCCGGCTGAATCCAAATTCGGTTTCCTGGGGAACCGACAGTTGGTCTTGGGTGTCGGCTAGGTTGAAAGTAGCCCCTGCTGCTGCGGCGTTAATCTCGTAGGTGTCGCTCGGTTCTAGGGTAAAAGTAGCGGTTTCACTGCTTTCGTCCACACCATCATCGAGAACGGGTAGACTAATCGTTGCTTCCCGTTCGGTGATGGTCAAGTCAAAGCCATCGGAGCGTACCTCAGAAATCGTACCACCTGTTACTTCAATCGCATCTAGATCGAAATCATCCAGAGAGTCTGCACTGACGCTGACGGTCAAGCCTTCGGCTGGAGGGGGCGCACTGAGGCTAAAGGTATGAACGCTAACCGTCCCTTCGGATTCAACCAGATCGGTGCTTCTTGAATCTGCCTCAGTAGAACCTGTCAAGCTTACCTGAATCTGTGAGTCGGGATTATCTAGGATTCTAAAGTTGACTTCGCTAGCATCAGGGTCAATGGTGTATCCCTCTTGCTGTTGTAGGGCGAAAGTGAGACCGAGAATACCTTCTTGAAAAGAATCTGGAGCAAAGCCTGGAACCGTTGACTCATCGAAAACGGAGAGTGTAATCGTGGCAGTCTGCTCAGTAATGTTAAAGAAAAAGCCAGAGTTATTCGCATTACCGACAGGAAAGCTGCCTCCCTCAACCTCTGCTTCTAAAACAGCAAACTGGCTTAGGGGACTACCGACAACAGTATTATCTTCACTATCGATGAAAACAGTTACGCCTCCTTCTGGCGGTGGCTCAGATAAGGTAAAGGTTATGACTGTTTCCGTTCCCTCTGTCTCAATCAGGGTTGACTCGCTAGCGGTCACGCCCACTTCGGGAATGGTATCGCCACCTCCAGTTGGAGGCGGTACATCTTCCAACGAGTCATAGTAAGTTACTTCAGTGGTTCCAGCATCGGGAGCAATTTCATAGCCCTCTCCTGGCTGTATGAAGAAGGTGACATCCTCTGCTCCGTCAGTTTCAAAAGGTTCAAAAGCTTCGAGGATATCGGGTGAATTCTCCACAAAAAACGATATTGGATTAGAAGCCTGGTAGTTGACGGTCATGGTCGGCTCTTCTATCAGCAAGCGAATGCCTGTGGGAATTCCATCTTCGTTGTAGAAAGCCCCTAGTGATTGTCCGCCAATAGTACTGGGGAGGCTATTCTGCGCCAGTAGTGAAACGTAGTCAAACAGATTAGCATTACTATTAAGAACAAACTCGATACCCTCTTCAGGAATTTCTCCATTGGCTTGGATCGTAAAGTTAACGCTGGAAACTCCAGCATCTGGAGCACGTTCCACCACAGCATTAGTGAAGTTGCCCTCGCTATCTACGGTAGAAGGGTTAGCAGTCAAAGAGAGGGTGGGTGGATTGGTGATATCGGGATTGCTTACAGGTGGGGTCGGAGTCCCAACTGCGCGAGGATTATCCTCACTCAGCAGGTTAATCTCAACCCTATAATCGCCGAAAAGAAATTGATTGCCCTGACCAGAACCCGGTACAAAAGGATCGTAAAAAGGACTAAAACGCTCTGGAGTGGTGTATCGTACCTGGTCAGTACCTGCAACGGCTACGTAGTAAATACCGTCTTCTGGAGCAGTAAATTCTTGATAAGTATCCGTTTCATTTTCATCAAAAGCATTAATGCCACCAAACAGTTTGTCGGGTGCAGCGGGACTTACATCGAATGTAGCAGGGTATTGAGCTACATTCCCTGCGGCATCAAATATTTGTTGGCGAAAGAGAATACCAGTGCCTAAGCCACCAGCTCTTGCGGGGTTCTCAGGTTCAAAGGTTTGAACGGTAATCGTATCTCCCGCGCTCAACTCTACCTTGAAAACACCAACATCTTCGCTGTAGTCGATGTATTGGTAAGTACCGTCTTCCTTGAGGTAGCGGTTGCCGATATTGAAGTAGATAGAATCGCTGGCAGAGAACGAAGGATTTTCGGGGCTGATGCGGGTATCGGTTGCGGTTGGGATCGTTTGGTTAGGTCCGGCGATTACGCCTCGCGGAATATCCGCCTCGGTATCCACTAGGTTAAACGTACCCTTATTGTAGTCAGAGATGATTTCATACCCTTCTCCCTCAGCCAAACTAAAGGTTGCCGTTTCCCCTGTTTCGATTTGGCCATCATCTGTGATGGGCAGATTCACTAGCGTCGTGTACTCGGTCATCCGCAGGTCAAACCCACCGTCACGCACTACTGCGATCTCGCCGCCTTCTACTGAGATGCCTGTCAGGTCAAACTCGCTTAGGCTGGGTGCATCCACCGAGACAACCAGTCCACCCTCGGGAATCACGCCGTTGGTTGCTAGAAACGCATGGGCGCTGACGGTGCCTTCATCCTCAATTAGGTAACCCGGCCCAGTAAACAGGCTCACCTGAAGCCCGTCAGGCGTGGGCGGAGTCGGCGGATTGGGCGGTTCCGGTGGCGTATCCAGCAGCTGGCTGGCGTCATCGGCAAAGATCACCGTACTGCTGGCCGCATCTGGGTCGATGGTGTAGTGGCCCACCCCCGTAATATCGTTCTGGTCCGCCGCCGCAATCTGATCCGCTGTCACCAGCGAGAACATAGCTTCCACCCGACCATCAAAGGTATCGGGCAAAAAGGTATCGGGCTCAGCGTTGTCAAACACGTTCAGCGTCACCGTGGCAAAGGTCGCGCCTTCGGTAATCTCGACGGCTAGCCCTGAGTTATCAAAGTTGGTTTGGGTGGATAGCAAGTTGAGATTTTCGACTTGCGGGTTGGCGATCGCACCTGGCAAATCCAGCCGGTTCAAAATCTGCTCAATTTCGCTGTCAATATAAACCTTCAGCCCACCAGCAGGCGCAGGTTCATCCAGGTCAAGGCGCAGGGTGAGGGCCGTGCCTAACTCTTCAACGAGGGCATTGAGGTCGCCGTCAAAAGTGGTGGTGGTAGACAAGCTAACTTGCACCATGAATAAAGCTCCTTAAGTAGTGGCTATCTCACAGCGATGCAAACGAATGCCAATAGGGATGAGAGAAGCCCTCACCAGCTTGATCGTTCTCCAAAGCCCCCTTTTCTGAATGCCCCTCGGGCCATTATGCTAGGGGGCTTTGAAACTCTGGTTTCCCCCCAGGATTGGGGGGCAAGGGGGGCAAAAGCAGAATCTCGATGAGGATCGAGAGCCGCAGCCCCGTTCAAGGAGGCTGGGGGATGACTCTACCGAGAGCGTTTTGGAGGTTGGGTTGCGCAGTTTCAATCCTCAGCTCTCAGTCGAGCATTGTTGGTATCGCTAATGAGATAAGTTCTCAGCAATCATACGGAAGTTAGGAATTCTTTTTCGATCCCAGACGGATTATTTTCGATCCCAAACGGATTATTTTTGAGCGCAGGCAGAAGACCGGCTTCATTCAGAATCGGTAGAAGATTCAATGGTTTTGAACGTCGGCAAATCAACTCACTTCCGGCAGGCTTTCTGATATGCCTTAGGGCTGAGGCCAAACCGTTTATGAAAGGCTTTTGCAAAGGCTCCGACGCTGGCGTAGCCGACCTGATAAGCGACTTCAGCAACCGTGAAATCTTGCTCAGCTAGTAGTCGCTGAGCCATTTCGATCCTATAGGCTCTTAGCTCGCCAAATACCGTCGTACCAAAGGCCTGACGGAACCCTTTCTTCAGTAGAAAATCATTTAGACCCACCTGACGAGCCAATTCTTCTAGGGTCGGTGGGTTGCTCAAGTCGCGCAGTAAAATCTCTTTGGCATAGTGAACCCGTTCTAGCTGCTCGGGCTTGAGTGTGCTCTTTTCATCCTCTCCCTGCTGAATGGCAATCTCGTGCGCTACAACCAGTGCGATTAGCTCAGTTACCTTGCTTTCTAGATAGATCCGTTTGACTATGCCCTGGTAGGGGCACTGCAAAATCTGTTGCAGCACGGTAACCATCATCGGCGTCGTGTCTCCAGACCGCCAATAGACCTCTTTGCTTGGGGGCTGGATTAAATGTTGCAGATGTTTAGGCAGCTCTCCGTCTGGAGATGTGGCAAAAGAGCGAAGTACTGATGGATGAAAGTAGATTTGCAAGATGGAAATAGGATCTATATCTGAAAAGTCACCAACACTCCGAGGGCTTGAACCATTGCTCCGTAAAAAGTATTTTGTAGGGAGATATAGATACACAGTTTCAGTAAGCCTAGAAGAGAATACCCCTTTCCCTTTTCCCGAAAGCGTGAACAAAAAAGTGATATTAGAAGTCTCCGCCTCAGAGTAATTTATGAGCAGATGTTCAATTGGCTGGTGGCGATCAACGAGTAGGCTAAGTCCTTCTCTTAGCTGAATGTTTCGCCGCCATCCCTGAGAAAAGCGAGCATCAAATTGATAGGTGACATCTCGCTCGTCCGAAGCATCCCACTGTAGCTTTTCTTCAGCAGCTTCCTGAAATTGCTCGACAAAAAATTCATCCCACGTCAGTTTGATGGTCATTTTGTTGGGTAATGGGTAGCAAGTAGCAGGTAACAGATATTCAGAGCGCTTCAGAAATCAACCCGGAGATTTGCAAAATTTGCAAATCTAGCCCAATGATTGCGGCACTCTTGCTTAATCCTACAAGATGCCCCACAAAGCCCTTGCCAAAGCGTATCCGGCTACACTGCTTCGGTCTTCCGCAGCAAGCGGAGTTGAGGCAGTCTAAAGCCGATGATGCCGACTAGCAGCATCCCACCCGCACAGCCCACATAAAACAACGCAAATCCCGCTCCCGCCCCCGTGCCAAACAGAGCCATCAGCAAAGACTGCCACCCGCTTGGTGACGGCGTTGCCGACTCAACCACCTGTTGGCGAAACCACGCTTCCAATGCATCGCCCAACACCCCACCCGAGAGCACCATCACCATATCTAAAATATCGTCCACCACCGCCCGCGCGGCAAACACTCGTCCTTGCAAGCTGAGCGGTGTGGCTGTCATCCAGAGGGCTGATTCTGATGCCCCTAGCAGCGGAAAATTCAGCGATGAGCAAAACTGCGCCGGTAACCAAACCGGTAGCCCTCGCCCTAAGCCAAAGCCGATTTTGGCCAGCCCTGCACCGATCATGCCCAGCAACAGTCCCTTATGATTTTGCCGAAACCCACCCCAAACCGTAAGGGCGATCGCGCCTGTAATGCCCCCAATTCCAGAGGCGGTGGAAATCGCCCCCAATGCCGCGGAGTCGCTGTTGGTGCGCGATAAAATCATCGGGTCGTAGACCATGCCGCTGAGCCCGTGAATGAACCAAAATGAGACCGTAACGATAAGTAGCGTTCGGAGGTGGTGAGAGCGCCAAACATAGCGAATGCCAAAGGTCACATCGGCCCAAAGGGCTTGCAGCTGAGTGACCAGCGCCGTTTCTCGCTTTGCCCCTGGGGCTGTGGGTTTATGGGTCTGTGAGAAAGACGCATCGGGTTCAGGCCGAGGGATAGGGAGGGCGGCTAGAACGGCGATCGCCATCAACAAAGCTGCCAGATGGATGGGCAATATCCCGCCTAGGCCCACCATGGGATAAAGCATTCCCGCCGCCGCTGGGGCGACAATACTGGTGCCATAGCCCACCAGCGATCCCATGCTATTAGCCCGTGTGTAGTTGGGCGGCGCGACAATCAGCGCCACCGAGGATTGATACGCAATCCAGCCGCATTTTTCAAACCCACTCTGCGCAAAGGCCAGCACATACAGATGCCCAATCGCCAGATGCCCGCTCAAGTACAGCACCAACAGCACCAGTGTTGAACTGGCCGTGGCCACTCGTTCGAGAATCATCAGCGCTTTGCAACCCACGCGATCAATCAAAATCCCTGAAAATAGGGACGCCACAATCCGGGGTAATTCATAGAAAAAACCCCACAGGGCCAAAGCTGTCGCTGAGCCGGTCTGGTCCCAGACCCAAAGCGTAATGGCAAAATCGGCCATGCGCCCCCCAATAGCGGCCATCAGGCGGCTGAGACAGAGAATCGTGAATGTACGCAAGCCTGTAAGTGTAATAACAGCACCGTGATATTACCTCATTGGGCTAGGAAGCCAGGCGAGCAACGGCTGAGGAGCAAGAGCCTAGCCCAGCGGCCTGCATCCGGCTCATGGGCAATTGGAGGCCAGCGCATTTGCGGCATGTCTTTGCGAGAGGGCATCGCTCATGCTTTAACCCGTGACTGGTTGGGGAGATTGTGGGTAAAGTGTTCAAGGTGCAGCTTGGCGATCACTGGATGTCGTAGCAGCTGCCAAAAAAATCCGACTGCCTCAAATGAGCACAGCCGGAGCAAATGGTACAAGTTAGTCTGAGGGCGT
>ERZ1740058.831-NODE-831-length-19101-cov-24.667384_pt1 | contig 19101 bp, 15 predicted proteins | sample MGYA00581745_ERZ1740058 | MGnify/ENA primary metagenome ERZ1740058 (study PRJEB43018, sample SAMN04849742) | marine metagenome | isolation source: floating plastic debris | place: Pacific Ocean | collected 2008-08-30 | study: EMG produced TPA metagenomics... | reverse complement strand
ACAGCCTAGTTACCTCCCTCGATATCTTCCCTACTCTACTAACAGCCACTGGCACTGCTTTGCCAGATTCTATCCAGCTAGACGGGCACAGCTTATTTCCTTTGCTTCGGGGTGAAAGAGACACCATAAGAAATGCTATGTTTTGGGAGCTAAGGGGTGAACAAGCTGCCCGGATAGGAAAGTGGAAATGGATCTCTTCACCTCAGAGAAAAGGCCTATTTAATTTAGAAGAAGATATTGGAGAACAACATGATCTCACGGCCTTACAACCCGATATAGCCCAGATGATGCAAGAAAGGTTTGAAGAGTGGCAATCAACAATGAAAGCTGCCGAACCCCGAGGTCCGTTTAGGGATTTCTAGCATCAGTTTAGTAAATAAATACTATCTTTAGCTTAGAAGAATCTTCTTCTAAGTTTTTGTGCATCCAACTACCTAACTCTATGAATTTTCGCACCCGCGCCCAGCTATCGGGCATGATGTTTCTTGAATATTTTGTTTGGGGCGCCTGGTACGTCACACTGGGTACTTACCTCAACACAACGCTACAATTTGATGGAACCCAAATCGGCTTAGCTTACAGTGCTTTCGCCATTGCTGCTATGGTTTCTCCGATATTCGTGGGTATGATTGCCGACAAGTACTTCCCCACTGAAAAAGTATTAGGCTCATTACATTTATTAGGAGGGCTTATTCTTTACTTCCTATCAACAATAACCGACTTTACATTGTTTTTTCCGGTGATATTGCTGTATACGTTGTGCTTCATGCCGACAATAGCACTTACTAATTCTTTATCCTTCCGGCAACTTCCTAATCCCGATAAGGAATTTCCTGGAATTCGTGTACTGGGCACAATTGGATGGATTGTAATTGGGCAATCCATGCCTTTATTTGGAGTAGAAGAAGCTTCCAATATTCCCATTCTAATTGCTTCAGTTTCCTCCTTCGTTTTAGGCTTGTACAGTTTCACTTTACCTAATACTCCTCCGATAGCAAGAGATAAGAAAACCAGCATAAAAGAACTACTTGGGCTCGAGGCATTGAGCTTAATGAAAAGTCGATCTTTTGCAGTATTAATCATTTCGTCAATGCTGATTTGTATTCCTTTGTCTTTCTACTACGCATGGGCAAATCCGTTTCTGAATGATATCGGTATGGTGAATGTAGTAGGAAAAATGACGATGGGACAAATGTCTGAAATCCTATTTCTGCTGTTAATGCCTTTTTTCTTTAAACGTTTGGGTTATAAAAAAATGCTGATAATTGGTATGGCTGCCTGGGCACTTCGTTATGTACTCTTTATGATGGGCAACCCTAGTGAGTTAGTTTGGATGCTGTACGGTGGTATTATCTTGCACGGTATCTGCTACGATTTCTTCTTTGTGACTGGGCAAATTTACGTAGACGAACGCGCCCCTAAGAATATCAAAAATGCTGCCCAAGGGCTCATCACTTTTGCTACCTACGGAGTAGGTATGTTCATCGGCAGTTTGCTTTCAGGAGTGATTGCTGAAAACTACACCATAGACCAGTCTACTTATTTGTGGGATAAAATCTGGCTTATTCCCGCAGTACTTTCTGCGATTGTTTTAGTGTTGTTTGCTGTTTTCTTTCGGGAAAAGCGAGCTAAACGATCAGCCGATGAAATCCGAACTGAAACCTCTCAAGCAATCTCAGAATCAAAACCAGCTTAGAAAATATGAAAACCTGTTCCGGAATGTGAGCCGGGTCGCCAGGCGGTTAGAGATATGAAAACTTGTCACAGACTTGGTTCTCGCTTATGAAAGGAAGGATTAGGTGCAAAAATGGTATCAATTCTCATTCTCCGTTTTCCGTTCTCCCTTATCCGTACTCCAATACCCAAAAAATTCGCTTATCTTTGTCGGCGCATTTTATTGGTTAACCTAAACTTTAATTACACAGTGAAAATTGCATCCCTTGTTTTAAATGGTGTTCTGCTTATTGCAGTTATTTATTTATATGTGCTTCATTTTAGCTCCAATAGCGAAAACAGTATGGCTACTGACGCTCAAGTCGGTAGTGTAGCATCCGGAGCTATTCCCCGCATTGCGTACGTCAATTCGGATACTCTCTTAGCCAACTACAAGTTCTTTCAAACAAAAAAAGAAGAACTGGAGAAACGAGCCGAGGACTTGCAAAAAGAATACGAAAACCGCGCCCGGGGCCTACAAAATGAAATTAGTAGCTTTCAACAAAATGCAGGGGGAATGACCATGAACCAAGCGCGGGCTGTTGAAGAAGACCTTCGTAAGAAACAGCAGAATTTGCTTCAGTACCAGCAAAACCTAAGTACCCAACTTCTAGAGGAAGAAGGTAAAGTAAATGATGACCTTTACGATCGGGTTTCTAACTATCTGGAAGATTACGGTAAAAACGAAGATTTTAAATTAGTACTCACCTATACTAAAAATAGTGGCGTACTCTATGCCGACGATAGCTTAGATATTACCAATCAGGTAGTGGAAGGATTAAATCTACAATACGAGGGGGTCACAGAAGTAGCTACAGATTCTACTGCTTCTCAATAAATCGGCAAAAATTCACGCTAAAGACCTGAAGCAACCTTTATGTGAGCTGTAGCATCTTGCTATAAATACATTTTTTATGAAACTAGCAGTTGCTCTTTTTTGCGCTTCATTTCTAGCCAATATTTGTTCAGCGCAAGTAGAGCGTGAGATCTCTTGGTTTACCCGTGTTACCGTATCAGATGGGATAGATATTGTACTTCAGAAAGGTAAAGTTCCTGAATTACGTTTAGAGTACTGGGGAGCTGACCCACACGCTATTATTACCGAAAATAAAGGTAACAGGTTAAGTATTTACATGGATGAGGGCACGACTCTTGCCGAAGGAACAGAGGTAACCGTGTATTTGACATATACCACTCTTAAAGAGCTAACAGTTCTTGGCAACAGCCATGTAGTTAATAAAAGCCCAATAATGGTTGATAAGTTTGTACTGAAGTCCTTCGGAAGTAATATCATTCGCCTGCAAGAAGTACAAGCAAGGAAATGGCGGGCAGCATTTTATGGTGAGAATGAATTTTCAGCTAAAAAAGGAAAAGTAGTGACGCTAAGAGTAAAGGAGGCCGGTGACAATAAACTCAATTTTCGTCAGGTGACTAGCGATGTAGTTAAAGTAGTTCCGTGGGTGATCTTAGGTGAAGGTCCTCGAAAGTATTTGATGTAAAATCATTAGAGTTTATATGCTTCAGGGGTCAGGGCACTTCACACTTTCGTCTTGACGATAATGTAGTAAGGTTCGATAAAAGAAAAACCGCAGACAAATATCTGCGGTTTTTACCTTACAACAACCTTGTCACACCTCTTAGGGTGCAACTTCAACCTATGCAAACTTTACTCTGAACACTTACCTCTCATACGCCTTACAACTCTTTTCAATTTTTTCCTTAACCCTCACATTACAAATATACGGGGTGAGGATAGGATGGCTGTCAAAACTCGGTCAGTGGTAGAAATAGCTCGTTCAGTACCCGATTGTTCTCGTTATAGTGAACCACCTGAGTCATCCTTGTAGGACTTGCTACCGGTACACCGTAAAACCAGATATTCCCGGTACCGCATCATAATCAATTCTCATTTTTTCGCTCTTTACATCCAGATGGTGATTCAGCAGATTTTTTTGGCACCAGGGGTACTTCCGTAGTAAATCGTATCTTCCCTTCAAATTTTCATTCAACGGAATGTCCCGACTGGCCCGAATATTTCAGATTAAACACTTCTTACTACTCAATGCAGCTATTTGGCTATGTGCTGGAACAATCAGCACAACCGTTTACTACTCTCTAGCTCAAGACTGGGATGTCGCCTATACTCTTCGCGATAGCATCCGTCACCCCTTAGCTATGGTGCTTGCGTTTTGGATACTGAGTTTTGTAGTATTTGACCTATTTATCGCCACCCGCCACTATCACCGACGTTGGTTCGGACTATTTCACTTCGCAATGAGTGTATTCTTCGGCGTAGCACATAAAGCGCTGAGCTACTTGAGTGGGTTGTTACTAGAACGGCTCTTCTTACCTCAGGAAACTAAAACGTGGCAGGAGCTCATTATTTTGTGGAAACACACTTGGTTCGATATTACATTAGGCGTAGCTGTATACTGGGTTATTTTACTGATTCTGATGGCACTGGAAAACCGTCACCGCTACCGAAATGAACGATTGGTTGCTTACGATTTGCGAAACCAATTATCAGAAGGACAATTGAACCAGATGAAATTACAGATGCAACCGCACTTTCTGTTTAATGCTCTGAACACTATTGCTATGATGGTTCGAAAAAATAGTCAGGATGCAGCCCTCTCTATGCTGAGCAGCTTAAGCGAAATGCTACGCAACAGCTTGAGCCGAAGCCGACAAGCTTTTATACCTCTAAAAGACGAACTACAATTAATCGATCAGTATCTCATCATAGAAAAAGCCCGCTATCAAGATCGCCTCACGGTAAAGCAACATATCCAGCCCGAAGCATTAGATATGCAGGTGCCCAATCTTATCTTGCAGCCTATTGTAGAAAATGCCTTTAAACATGGTATTTCTCAAAGTATTGAACCTGCCCGACTTGTCATTTCAATCAGCCTTGAGAATAATAAAGTAATAATGGAAGTATTTAATACCGGAAACCAACTTCCGGAGGGCTGGCAGCTGCAAAGCCACCAGGGGATTGGTCTAAGAAATACGACTAACCGCCTAATGCAGTTCTACCAAGGAAACTTTAAATTTCAGATTACCGAACGGGAAGATGGCGTACTGGTAAGAATTGTGTTACCTCAAGTGAATAAACTACAATAAACCTGAGCATTTTGATACCTTGAGTAACGATGGAAAAAATAAAAGCCGTTATTGTAGATGATGAACTAGAAGCCCGGGAAGGCGTTGCCTGGCTTCTAGCCAAAGATCAGCAAGTAGATATAGTAGCCGTCTGTGCCAATGGTATTGAGGCAATTCAGGCTATCCGGGAATATCACCCTGAACTACTGTTTCTGGATATTCAGATGCCCCAGATTAATGGCTTTGAGGTCTTGAATAGTATTTCAGCCGAATATTTACCAGCTGTGATCTTCACTACGGCTTACGATGAATATACTCTTAAAGCTTTTGAAGTACACGCTGTAGACTATTTGCTAAAACCGTTTACCGACGAACGTTTCTACGCGGCACTTAGTCACGCTAAGCAAATTATCGAGCGAAAAAACACTTCTAACCAACAAGTAGCTGGGTTTATTCAATCCCAATTAAAAACTGGCCAATCCAATCAAATAGTATCTGAATCATCAACTTCTGAACGTCTTACCGTAAAGGTAGATGGTAAAGTCTACTTTGTTCCCTTTCAGGAAATCTCCTGGATAGAGGCGTATGATTACTACGTAAAGATTCATGTAGCTGATCGGTTTTATCTGCTCAGAGACAGTTTGAAAAGGATGGAAACCCGCTTACCCAGCCCACCTTTTGTGCGAGTTCACAAATCTAGTATTATCAACCAAAGACACCTTCAAGAGATTGCCCCTCAGCAAAATGGAAACGAGTACCATATTACTTTGATGAATGGTCAGCAGCTTAACAGCAGCCGGAGCTACCGCGACCAGATTAAAACCCTAATGAATAATTGAGCTATTACGCCAATAAAAATAGAGCTAATAATCTCTGTATTTTTTATAAGATGAACTACATGCGCTGAACGGAAAGGGAAGGTAGCATACTCTTACACATTCATTCGCTGCATAATAACAGTAGTTGGCTGCAAAAAATGGACTTTATCACGTGTAAGGTCAATATTGATTGCATTACTGATTCCAGCAATTTTTTAGCTTAAAAGACCGATGCTACAAAACTATCTTAAAATCGCGCTTCGTAACTTTTGGAGACACAAATTTATATCGCTTATCAACCTGATTGGACTTTCGCTTGGTATTACCGTAGCCATCCTCGCTTTCCTGTTCATTCAGGATGAATTCCGTACCGATCGTTTTCACCAAAATGCTGATCATATCTATCAGGTAATTGTAGAAGAAAAAAATCTAGACAATGGAGAAATTGATATTACTGAAGTTCAACCGTATCCTTTGGCCTCATCCCTATACGAAGATTTGCCGGAAGTAAGTAGCTTTGTTCGTTTCAAAGGAGATGACTACTATATCAAAACCGCTGACCAGGCAATTAAGCAAGCGATAGTATTTGCTGACTCTACCCTTTTCCAGGTATTTGATTTTCCATTGGTACAAGGTAACCCTAAGCTGGCGCTAACAGATGCCACTTCCGTAGCCATTAGCCAAACTAAAGCTCAGCAGCTTTTCGGAAATGAGAATGCGGTTGGGCAACGACTTGAAGTACGGTTAGATGATACCTACGAGGATTTTCAGATAACCGCTGTATTTGAAGATATACCTTCCTACTCCACCATTCAGGCTGAAATAATTCTTCCAATGCATTTGTCCATTGCCAAAGCAATCATACCTCCGTTAAGAAGTGAAAAATATGATCCCTGGGATGTAAGTGCTTTTAAGACTTTTGTACTACTTCAACCTTCAACTACTCCATCACTATTAGCTGACAAACTAGCCGATCTACGAAATACTTACCACCCGGACGAAGCTGAGTACTTTATTGAAGAAAAAAAGCAATCAGGTAACGACTTAAGCCGAAGTTATCTTTTAAGACCCTTACCAGAAGTCTACTTCACTTCTAATTATTTGGTCAGCGGTGAAAAGGGAAGCAAACCTATTTACTCTTATATTCTGGCTTCCATTGCCGGGGGGATTTTACTCATGGCCTGCTTTAACTACCTCACGTTAAGTATTGGACGAGCCAGCCGGCGTACCCGCGAGATTGGAATTAGGAAAGTGGTCGGAGCCCGTCGCCGACAATTAGCCTACCAGTTCACGAGCGAAGCTGTAATACTGAGCATTCTATCACTTGGATTGGCTCTGTTGCTCGTTTTTTTGCTATTACCTCTTTTCAACCGATTAGCCGATAAATTATTAACCTTCGTAACTCTCATCCAACCGTTGACCTTCACAGCCATAATAGGTATTACCTTAGTTACGGGCTTGCTGTCCGGTATCTACCCCGCTTTGTATCTTTCGGCTATTCCTACTCTGGATGCTTTCCTAAAAAAATTTACGCTCGGCAAAGTAAATCTATTTACCCAAACATTAGTCACTTTCCAATTCTGCCTGCCAGTTATATTTCTGGTAGCTACCTTAGTGATGATTTATCAGCTTAATTTTATGCGTTCTCAGGACTTAGGTTTTGACGATGAACACGTACTGGTAATTGAAAACAACGCAGCCAACTCCCATCAGGCTTGGGAGCAGTTTCAAAACCACATTACTACAAGAAATGATGTCATCTCAACCGCAGTCACTGAAAGTGCATTTACCAAACCTGGTCATACATTCTTCTTTCGCGATGATCAGGAGCAAGACCGACCCGTTCGAGTGTATTCCGTATCTACAACATTTCTAGAAACTCAAGGTTTGAGGCTAAAACAAGGTCGCTGGTTCAACCCTGAATTATCTTCCGACTCAACCGAAGCCATTATAGTAAACGAGCAATTTACTCGCACATTCGGATGGAATGACCCTATTGGAAAAAAAATAGAAGGAGATTATATCATTGGTGTGGTAGAAGATTTTCACATAGAGTCGCTAGCATCAGCCATTTCCCCAGTAGCATTTTATCTTATTAAAGACCGGCATGACAAGTCGTTTATATTACTCAAACTTGCTTCCAATAACTTATCCAAAACGTTGGCTGATCTCAGTGAGCTATGGCAAAATGAGATTTCTGATAGCCCGTTTCTGTATTCATTCATGAATGAAGACTTCAACGCACTGTACCAACATGAGGAGCGCTGGAAGCAAATTATGCAGTGGGTGGCTATTATTACAATTGTAATTTCCGCACTGGGACTCATCGGACTCACGGCATTGGCTGCGGCAGGACGGGAGAAAGAAGTCAGTATCCGCAAGGTACTAGGTGCCTCGGTATCATCCATTTTACTACTATTATCCCGAGACTTTCTAAGATTGGTAATTATTGCTCTAGTCATCGCAATACCAGTAGCAAACTATTTGATTACGGAATGGCTGGCCGGCTTTGCCTACCGGGTAGAAATACAATGGTGGCTCTTTGTTATTCCAGCACTATTAATCCTACTAGTAGCGATACTCTCGGTCAGCCAGCAGACTTTCAAAGCTGCTACCCGCAACCCTGTAGATAGTCTTCGGTACGAGTAGTAACAATTCATTAGAACTTCTAGCTAATTTTCATAGAATTTTTTATTGGATCAACTTCAAAACTATATGCTTCGTAACCAAATCCTGATAGCACTCCGCCATTGGCTTCGTAACCGGACCGATACACTTATCAAAGTTGCTAGCCTATCTTTGGGTATTACTGGTTGCTTGCTAATTCTGCTATTTGTTCAGCACGAGTGGAGTTATGATGATTTTCATACGAATAGGATTTATCGGGTGAATCGTCATCATTTGTCTCCTTCTCAGGATCGAATAGGTGCACTAACTCCCGTACCACTAGCTCATTTTATGAAGGACAATTTACCAGAGATAGAACAGGTAGTGCGTATTGATAAAGACAAGGTAGTTGTTCAGCAAGGAGATCAATTGATACGAGAGTCCGTTGTGGTGGCTGATACCAACTTCTTCTCACTATTCAACTTTCCGTTACAAGCCGGAAATCCAGAAGAAGCTTTACAAAGTCCATACAGTATAGTTTTAACTCCACAGTCGGCGGAGAAATATTTCGGCACTCAAGATGTGCTAGGAAAGACGCTATCCCTTCGTTTACCAAACGATAGTATATTTTCCGATTTCTTGGTAACCGGCCTTACCAAGGCTATTCCAACCAATACAACGGTTCCCTTCACCATACTACTCTCGATGCAGTGGCGGAGCTTCAAAGACCTTCGGTCAGAAAAGGGAACCTGGAAGGGAAGTAGTTCAATGACCTACGTAGCGTTAGACCGAAGAGCTAATCAGAAAAGTGTAGAGGAAAAACTTAATCAACAATTACGAGCAGCGTTGGGTGATGAGATAAAGTATGCTACTTACTTCTTTCAATCCATCACTGATATTCATGGCGGTGAAAGTATGTTTGGCGAAATTGCCCCTCCCATTGATTTTAGGTATCTGTCAGTAGCAAGTATTGTTGCCTTCTTACTGCTCATTATCGCCTCTATTAATTTTACTACCCTTACCCTGGGAAGATCCGTAAACCGTTCCCGAGAAGTAGGGGTGCGAAAAACCTTAGGTGCTTCTCGTTCCCAATTGATCCGACAGTTTTTGGGCGAATCTTTATTGTTAACGCTAGGAATTGCCATCCTCAGTCTCGGGTTGGCTTACCTACTTCTTCCTTATTTCGGTCAATTATTGCTAAAACCTATTGATGTTTCCTTCACGGATGGGCGCATTTTGATCTTACTGGCTAGTGTTATACTAGTTGCCGGTATTACCGCTGGCTTCTACCCTGCCTGGGTGCTTTCTAACCTATCAGCCACCCGCATATTAAAAGGGCAAACTGTTATCAGCCGAAAACAACAATTAATTAGCGCGTTGGTAGGCTTGCAATTTATTGGTACAATTATTCTGCTAGTGGGTAGCACAAGTATGCACCAGCAGTTGGCTCTCTTTCAAAACAAAGAACTAGGTTTTGAACAATCGTACATGATTCGGCTGGAAGTTCCTTATCGGGAAAGTCCTAGTTTATTCCAGCAGCTCAGAATGGAATTAGCCTCGGTACCCGAGGTGCAATCTTTGACTGCCAGTTGGCAACTATTTGGTCATGAAGCCGCAGGGATTAGTCATAATATACTCCCTTGGGATGTAGAAGGTCAGGAAGTACAAGCTTACGAAATGGGAGTTGGACCTAACTTCTTGGAAACTACCCAAATCGAGCTGGCACAAGGACGACACTTCTCCGATTGGTCAGAAAATCGCCCTAAGCAGCTTATTGTAAACGAGTCTTTTGTAGAGATGATGGGATGGGACAATCCGATAGGTAAGCGATTTGGTCACGAATTCCTTTTTGAAGAATCAGAAATTGTTGGAGTAGTAAAAGATTTTCACTTTTTATCGCTTCACCAACCTATTGCGCCACTCATTATCTATCCGAAAGACTACTTTACCAATATCTACGTACGAGTTGCCTCCAGCCAGATTCCTAATACGTTAGACAAACTGGAACAAACATGGAAAACCACAGCTACTCATGTTCCCTTTATCTATCACTTTACCGATGAAGATGTTGCCCGGCAGTACGAAGCCGAGCAAAGCTGGGCCAGTGTCATCACCTATACGTCTCTGTTAGTAGTGTTTATTGCTTGTCTGGGCTTATTCGGTATGGTTTCTTTACTAACTCAACAACGCACCAAAGAAATTGGGATTCGTAAAGTACTGGGGGCCTCAGTAGTTAACCTGTTAGTACTATTATCGAGGGATTATCTTAGACTATTAGTCATTGCTCTGCTGATAGCGATTCCTATCGCTAACTATTTCATGCAAGAATGGCTCAATAGTTTCGCTTATCGAGCTTCAATTCACTGGTGGATCTATGCACTAGTAGGTATTGGAGTATTGGCCATTGCTTTGTTTACCATTAGTGGACAAACTCTCAAAGCCGCTACTCGCAATCCGGTAGATAGTTTACGATATGAATAGGCAAAAGGTAAATGCTCGAGAGTAAAGGGTCAGTAACGAAAAGCTCTCGTACCTTTTACCTTCTACCATTTACCCTTAACCTTACAAAACTTATGATAAAGAACTACTTTAAAATTGCGCTGCGCACCCTTTGGAAAGGCAAATTATTTTCCCTAATCACTATTCTAGGATTGGCTCTAGGCATGGCTGCGGGATGGATGATTTTTCGTTACGTAACCTATGAACTGAGCTACGACCGCTTTCATACGTCTGCTGATAATACCTATCGGGTGTACCAGCGTATCTACAAAGATGGAAACCTCCATGCCCAAACTGCTCGGGTAGCCCCTGCCGTTGCTACCGCTTTTCAGGAGAACTTTTCCTCAGTAGAGAACTATACCCGGATGGTGATTCTGGGCCCCGACGGGGTATTAACCCACCAAGACCGATACGCCAGCGAAAAGGAAATCTATCTGGCTGACTCTGCTTTCTTCTCAATCTTTGATTTTCCGCTTTTGTTAGGAAATCCCCAAACTGCCTTGTTAGAGCCCTTTAGCGTAGTAATTAGTGAAAGTGCGGCCAAAAAACTATTTGGAGAGGAAAGCCCACTGGGAAAAACCATTACCATTGATGCTGATAATTTTGATGGTCAATCGCCAGAATTTAAAGTTACGGGAGTGATGGCGGATATGCCGGAGAATACACATCTGGAGATTGGAGTGCTTGTCTCCTACCCTACGCTATTTGAATTCGTTGGTCATCGGTTTGATAATTCCTGGGAGTGGAATAATACCTATACCTACCTTCGGCTGACTAAGAACACTGATCCGAAAACGCTAGAAAGTGAGTTTCTACCTATTGTTCAACAGTTTAACGAAAAGCGTTTCGCCGAAGCCAATGTCAATTGGCAATTTGGGCTTCAACCTTTGCCTAGCATTCACCTTCATTCTGATCTACAAAATGAGGCTTCGGTAAACGGAAGTGCGCTTTACGTATATCTGCTAGCTGCTTTGGCATTGCTAATTCTGCTAATTGCCTATATCAACTTTGTGAACCTAACTACCGTAAAAGCTCTTCGGCGAGCGCGAGAAGTCGGGATTCGTAAGGTAGCCGGTGCTAAACGGGGCCAGCTTATCCGACAGTTCTTTCTAGAAACATTGCTGATAAACCTTATTGCCCTATCAGTTGCGACATTAATTATCTACCTAACGTTTCCTATTGTCGCTGAAGAATTTGGGTTAAATGTGAGTACTACCATCGACGTTCCTCCAGCGGTTCTAATTGGGGTAATTCTTTGGTTACTAGCTTTGGTGGTAGGCAGTGGCTTTTATCCAGCCTTTATTCTATCAGGCTATCAGACTATGAAAGTGCTAAAAGGTCAGTTTTCCCGCAGCGCCCCGGGGGCTTCGCTTCGTAAAGCACTCGTGGTTGGGCAGTTTGCTCTGGCGTTTGTATTTATTTCTCTAACGCTGGTAACGAGTGAGCAGATTTACTTTATGCAGCAGCAGGATCTAGGTTTTAATCCTGAACAAGTTGTCGCTCTAAAGGCGCCCAAGGCGATTGACTACGGCTACGGCAATAACTTTACTCGCTTTCAACAGATAGCTTCTACGATTCCTAACGTACTGAGTGCTTCGGCCAGCAATACTGTACCTGGTCAGGATATTTACGGCTTTGCTGATCAAGTCACTGTTAATGGTGAGGAAACTTCTGGTGTGTTTTCAATTCAATCGGTAGCTTCTAATTACTTTCAGCAGTATGATATTGAAGTTTTAGCTGGAAGAACGTTTAATGAAGGAAACGATCGACAAATCGTGATTAATCATTCCGCACTTAATCTGCTGGGCTTCGATAGTGCGGAAGAAGCTCTGGGTAAAACACTTGATCAAAATGGCCAACAGGGAGATATTATCGGGGTAGTCCACGATTTTCACCATCAGAGTTTGCGGGAGGCTATCGAACCAATCCTATTTCAAAGTCAACGTGTTTTCAACTACTATACAGTGAAAGTACAGACTAATAACCTTAGCCAAACCTTAGAAAAGCTACAGGAAAACTACCAATCGCTGTTTCCCGGTAGCCCATTTGAGTTTTTCTTTCTAGATGAATTCTTTAACCGACAGTATCAATCTGAACGTCAGTTCAATGCATTATTCCGGCTATTCTCAGGCTTAGCAGTAATTATCGCTTGTTTAGGTTTATTAGCTCTCTCTTCTTTCAACCTGACTCAACGCACTAAGGAAATTGGTATTCGTAAAGTGCTAGGGGCTTCAGTGAATAATCTTATACTATTACTTTCAACCGATTATCTGAAGCTAATTGGTATTGCTTTGGTGATTGCCATTCCGTTGGCTAACTATTTTGCTACCGAGTGGCTGAGCAACTTTGCCTATGCTATTGACATCAGTGTAGGATTACTATTGCTACCCGGATTAATTATTCTGGCTCTTACTTTATTAACCATCAGCGGCCAAACGCTTACCGCTGCCCAACGTAATCCAGTGAATAGTTTGCGAGAAGAATAATCTTTGATGATCGCGCGACGACCGCTAATGATTGATAATTAATGGTTAATATTGTTGATAATGTTCATTAGTCATCATTCACTAATCATCACAACATGACTAGCCTGAAAACTCAACCTTATGACCGTGATATTTCTGAATTTCTTTCCAAAGTAGAAGAACCTCAGAAGCGAGAAGACTGCTTTACTTTATTGGAGCTGATGAAAGAAGAAACGGGCGAAGAACCTCAGTACTGGCACAATAATATGGTCGGCTTTGGACAATATCACTACCGCTACGCCACCGGAACTGAGGGCGACTGGTTTCTGACGGGATTCTCGCCTCGTAAACAGAGCCTAACCATCTACATCATGGCGGGCTTTGAGCGTTACGACGAATTAATGACTAATCTGGGTAAATACAAAACCGGAAAATCCTGTCTGTATGTTAAACGCCTAAGTGATATTGATCAGAAGATACTAAGAGAATTGGTCAGCGAATCAGTAGCTTATCTACGAGATAAATACAAGTAGCTCACATTAGTTCCACGCGCGGGACGCAGTTTGCTCTTTGGAAGGAAAATCTTCGGGAATGCTCTGCGTAACGTTACCCGTAGCTGCCCACTCAGTACCTCGTTGTAGGGTGGTAATAAATCCTACACACTCCATAGAGTAGTCAAAGTGCCCTAGCGTAGTGTGAAAGACCCGACCCTGATCGTAATCAATTGCCATGATAGTGGGCACGTGCTGCCCTAGCCCTTTCAAATCGGGGTTCCAAGGAGGAGCATTACCCTCTGCATCGGAGTACGCAGTAGCTAGAATAGTAGCGTTCTCAAAGGGGCCGCGCATACGTTCGTATAATTCATCTTGGGTATGCAACCACTCAGTAGGTAATCCCTGCATTACCGGATGCTCTGGCTCCCTTGAGGTAACTACATATTCAAACTCGGGTCCGTGCGACCCGCAGACTCCTGCTGAATAATCTTTCTCTACTTCTCCGGCATCAGTATAGTATACGTAAGGACCATTGGTGCTATCCCGGTCACCCCAAGCCCCTAACCCAATCATTTTGTCAAACGCTGGCCAATCACCCCAAACGTTGCTGGCGGCGTGGACAACAACAAACCCTCCCCCTTCTGCCACGTACTTTTCAAAGCTGCGTTTAGTTTCTTCTGGCCATTGCGGTGAGGAAGCTCCCAAATTGGATACTATAACATCGTACTGGCTGAAGTCCAGTGAGAAGTCTGATGTCTTTATCGGGTCAGGCGATATTCCGTAAGCGGTTGAATCCATTGGAAACATCTCAATGTAGCCCTGGTAGGGTACGGGGCGAGTTTCGTTGTATTTGACACCCAACCATACCGAATCCATCCGATAAATCTCTACTTCAAACAAGTCGGTTTGCTCCAGATAATCTTGCATCATCTGAGTGGTTTTGGGCCATATATAATGATTATTTTGCCCGTCAATAATTAGGGCTTTAAGTTTTTCTGGCTGAGCTTCTTCTCCCCCAGTTTTCTTAGCCTCACCACAAGCAACAGTCAGCAGCAGTAGAGTGATTACCCAGTATAATTTGGTCATATAGATCAGATTTGATTTAGCGAACGAAGTTAGATATTTCTAAGAAATAAAAAACTAGCTGAACGATGTCTAATCTAAAATAGCCAAAGCAATATTGAAGAATCACCCGATCGAGAGGCTTGTTCCACATACATTTCAGTAGTATTTAAAAAAGCTGATAAAAGTCATGATCTACGAAAAGATAAGTCATGGCAGTTCAGCAGCAATTTCTCCTTCTTGGTCTGAGAAAAGTTTCTACAAGCTTTATAAATAGCTACTCAGAAACACAGTATTTTAATCTCGACATTCGAGAGTTCTGATTTTTGAACCCTATAACTCTTAAACCTATGGACTTTGACCTAACTCAGTACGGGATCGATGTGAAAGAGATCCTGAGAAATTCGAGTGTGCCTGTCCTGTATGAGATCGGCCTCCGCTACGAAAAAGGAACCGCCATCTCAGATACTGGCGCGTTACTCGTTTATTCCGGCGAAAAGACTGGCCGGAGCCCGAAAGACAAACGGATTGTCCGTCATCCCGATTCCGAAAATAATATTGATTGGGGTAAAATCAACATGGAGTTGGACGAACATACCTACAAGGTGAATCACGAGCGAGCTATCGATTATTTAAATACTCGCGATCGCCTGTTTGTAGTAGATGCCTTTGCCGGGTGGGACAAAAAATACCGACTTAAAGTAAGGATCATTTGTCATCGGGCTTACCACGCATTGTTTATGCAAAACATGCTGATTATGCCTAATGAGGAAGAGCTAGAAAATTTTGGTACCCCCGATTACGTGATATTCAACGGAGGCGGCTTCCCGGCCAACCGCTATACGTCCTCGATGACTTCTAAGACCAGTATTGACGTCAATGTTGAAGAAAAGGAGATCGTTATTCTGGGCACTGAATACGCGGGTGAGATGAAAAAAGGAATCTTCTCTATCATGAACTATCTGATGCCCCTCCAAGATGTATTGCCTATGCACTGCTCGGCCAACGTAAGTGATGAAGGTGATGTCTCTGTTCTATTTGGGCTATCGGGTACTGGGAAGACTACCTTGAGCGCCGACCCCAAACGGAAATTAATTGGCGATGACGAACACTGCTGGACTGACACCGGAATTTTCAATATTGAAGGTGGGTGCTACGCCAAAGCTATTGATCTTTCGCCAGAAAATGAGCCTGATATCTATAATGCCATGCGCTATGGTACTGTACTGGAGAACGTAGTTTACGATCCAGAAACCAGGGAGGTAGATTACAGTGATACCAGCATTACGCAAAATACCCGGGCATCTTATCCCATTGGTTTTATCGACAACGTTCAAATTCCTGGTATTGCCGGACATGCCAATCACATTATCTTTTTGACCTGTGATGCCTTTGGAGTATTACCGCCTATTTGTGAGCTAACTCCCGAACAGGCTTCTTACCACTTTATCTCTGGATATACCGCCAAGGTTGCCGGAACTGAAATGGGCGTAACCGAACCCCAAGCTACATTCTCGGCCTGCTTTGGCGCCGCCTTTATGATGTGGCATCCTAACCGATACGCCGAGTTACTAGCGGAAAAGATGAAGAAGCACAATACCAAAGCCTGGTTGGTGAATACCGGTTGGACTGGGGGAGCCCACGGAGTTGGTTCCCGCATAAAACTGAAGTATACCCGAGCAATTATTGATGCTATTCATAATAATGATTTTGAAGGCGTTGAAACTAGAACTGACTCCAGCTTTGGCTTTGAGATACCCCTTAGCTGCCCCGGTGTACCGTCCGAGATACTAGTTCCTAGAGATACCTGGCAGGACAAGAATGCTTTTGATGCCACCAAAGAAAAGCTGGTCGGATTGTTCCAGGACAATTTCAAATCGTTTGAGGATAGTGTCAACCCAGAAATTATTGAAGCTGGCCCCAAGGCTCACAAGCTTGTTTAATAGTAGACAAACGTAAACAATTCTTTCGGAAATTTCAGATTTAGGGGAATTGAATATCGATTCCCCTAATACTTTGTGTTGATAGCTGGTAACGTTTTGGTTATGAGCAGTAGCGGATTATACGCAACTTCTTTTCAGATTACAATATACTTTAATTTATAAAAAAACGGTTCGAGTTTGTACTCAAACCGCTATTGCTTATACACCGTGTTGGCGGTAGTTTATTCTTCTTTTGCTTTTTTCCATAGTGGTCCAGTCAAGGCGACTATTAAAGCAATGTTCGTTATTGAGTTACTTACATTTCCTGAAAGTATACAACCTAAGCTATCCATAAAGAACCAAACCATTAAACTAACTAGTACAGCTTTCCTTATCGTTTCAGGTTCTCTTTCGTATATGTCCGCCAAAAGCCAAATCAATATTGCCCATCCAAACATTACTCCACCTAAAATTGCCGAGAGAAGAACTGTAGTCGAGGCGTCATAGTTCTGAAACCCATCGAGTGGCCATTCCGAGAGGTCTAAAACCATTTCGATTGGTTTTCTCAAAGACTTAATTGAACCAACAAAGAAGAGCAATGCATAAACCGATATTGCAATAGCTGAAAATTTTAGCCAATTTTTATGAATCTGTTTTGTCATATCATTGATGTTTTGTTTAGAACAAAGCTATCAATGACAATCTGGAAATTTTAGTCGGTAGCGTACAACTGCCCTACAAGCTGTTTGGATGTTTTTCCTAAACTTTCAAAGTATGTATTGAGATATTCACGGTTCAGATTTTTTTCATTAATTCGCATATAAAAATCGTCTGTGGCAATAGCAAACAGTCCATCTAATTGATTTTGTGACAGATTGTGATTAATGTCACGTGCCCAGAGCATTATTGAATAGTTACCAAGTATTCGATTGGACTTTTCAAGAGCTTTTTCGATTCGACTATTTTTACGATTGATTCTCAACTGACGATGGAATAATAAATCAGTTTTATGTTCCAAGAGAATATCAATCAAATCTGGATATAAATTGTCACAGTTTTTCTCCTTGTCCGCAAGCATCACACATTGCCCAAAGTGGTATTCAAAAAGGTCTCCAACAAAACAGTCAAGGTCAGCAAAGTAGTGATAAAAAGAAGACTTGCTAATTCCAACAATCCTTGCAAGCTGTTCGATTTTAAGTCCATCAAAGCCATTAACAGAGCAAAGCTCGTAGCCTTTTAATATCCATAAATCTTGTTTTTTCATTGCTAATTTGTTTTGCTCAAATTACCGCCAACAATTGCACAACGGCAACTAGTCTCCGTTATTTTCCTTATGTTAAGGACATTCTTCGTACTAATCCAGCGATTTTTCAATGCTTTTGAATCAGCAGGATTCAGCAATAAAGCTAACTTGAATACCTCCTCAAATTTGTATCCGGTTCATCAGTTTACTGAAGTTGGTGGAATCTATCCGCAGGTAGGAAGCTATATCTTTTTGGGAAACCATATTGAGCAGATGAGGGCTACGCTGTACAAAAACTTTAAAGCGGGTTTCCATATCAAAAGCGAGCAATTCGTGCTGCCGCTCAATCACTCCCACTAAAAAATGCTCCACTGCTTTTCGGTAAAGGGTTTCAATCTCCCGGTAATCCTGCATCAATCGTTGATGCTTATCGTACGATAGTCGCAGAAACTTGCTATCGGTAATGGTTTCCAGATAGTATCTGGAAGGGGTTTGGGTAAAAAATGATTCGGGAATACCACTGAACGAAGGGGAGTAAGCAAAAGCAATGATGTGCTGTTTGTCCCCGTTCAAATAGTAAGATTTTTGGATGCCTTCTACCACGTAGTAGGTAAATCGCTCGGTCTCACCCGGAGCGGTCATAATGGTTTTCTTGGGCAATTCGTAAGGTGTCCAATGCGAAAGATATTCATCTAGAATCTCATCATCTACCGAATAGATTTTCGTCAAAAATTCCTTCATCTGGGTTGCTGAGGTCATGCGAGCAATATACCTCACAATGAATTTGGGGACAAGCCACTATTTATACTAATGCCAGCATCGTTTGATTAATGTGCTTTATCGGCAAAATTCGTAAGAAAAATCCCCCTAGCCCCCTTTACGAAAGGGGGAAATGGATAAACGAGTATAACAGGCTCCCGTGGTGAGCTTAGTTAACCCAGTTTGCTATCTCCCCCTTGGAAAAAGGGGGGTAGGGGGATTTAATGCCCACCTAGAAAGAGCACAATATTGAATCGATATTAGTATAAAAATATACGTGCATCCAGAAAATAGGTGCTTAAGCTGTATTCCTTACTGTAACTTCCCCTTTCAGCTCTTAGTTCTATAGTTTTTGTAGCTCGGCTTTTGTATTAGCTTTTCGTTCTGTCTACTAGTTTAGCGATTGTTTTGTGCTGA
>ERZ1740058.826-NODE-826-length-19260-cov-4.590159_pt1 | contig 19260 bp, 18 predicted proteins | sample MGYA00581745_ERZ1740058 | MGnify/ENA primary metagenome ERZ1740058 (study PRJEB43018, sample SAMN04849742) | marine metagenome | isolation source: floating plastic debris | place: Pacific Ocean | collected 2008-08-30 | study: EMG produced TPA metagenomics assembly... | reverse complement strand
GCGGGGGGGCGGCCGCTTCGATCTGCAGGGTGTAGGTGCCGGTGCCGGTGCCGAAATACTCGTCGACCATGATGTAGTAGGTGCCGGTCGTCGTCGCGGTAAAGCTCATCGAGGCATCGAAACCGTCCCCGGATAAATCGTCATATTCGATAAAGGTGCCGTTGCTGGAATACAGGTGCAGATCGGTCTCATTGAGCGAGCCGCCGCCCGAGGGGCTGCCCAGAGCGGCGAGCGTTTAGGTCTGGCCCGCCTCGAAGGTGATCGAGAAAATGTCCTGCTCTCCGCTGGTCGAGATAACGCCAAAGACCGAGCTGCCCACAGAAATGCCCGTGCTGCCGGCAATCTCGGACCCTGTCAGATTTGAGGTATCGGCAAAATCCAGCGGATCCGTTGCCGGCCCGTCAAAGATCGTGTCGCCGGAGGTATGGCGACCGGGATCGAAGGTCTGGGTCATCGCGCAAATGGTACACATAAAAAGGTCCTACTCTTTCAGAACGGCTCAGCGCTGCGCGCCGAGGGCGCGGGCAAGGCCAGGGCTGGACGCCACGAGTTTGCGGGCAAGGTCGGTTTCGGTCAGGCCGGTGCGGGCCACCACGTCGCCGTGACCGCCCTCCTGCCAGTGCAATCGGGCCCGGCCGGTGTCGCTCAGATCAAGGCGCAGCCGGAACGCCTGCGGCGGCATCGGGTCGGGGTTGATACGGTAGATGTGGCTGGGTGCCAGCTCGGCCATGGCCTGCACCAGGGCGCGGCACAGATCCATGTCGGTCGTGCAGGAAATGGCGACCACGTCGCGCGGGCGCTGACTGGCCTCCGCAGGGCGGGCCGCGCTCACGAGCAGCACAGCAGACAGCACGGCAGCTGCCGCGCAGATCCGACCAAACCTCCCGTCCCAGCCCATCGGAGCCGCACAGTACAAGCTCCACACCCACCACGTCTCTCTAGACTTACTCATAGGAGAGTTTACTGTCCCGGAGCCCCCGCCTCCAGTACCGTATGGCCCAAAACGGTGCGATAAATTGTGCAAAATATGGCATTTCGGGGGCCGGGACCCACTTTCCCGATCCGGTTGCACGCGGACGGCTGGCCGTGGCACATCTGGGCGGCAACAACGCGCCCGGCCACCGGCGGGCGCAGTCTGGCGGTGTGATGACGATTCTGGTCATAGGGGCGGGCCTTTCGGGGGCGGTGATCGCGCGGCAACTGGCCTGCGCGGGACAGGCCGTGACCGTCTGCGAGGCGCGGCCCCATGTGGCGGGCAACTGCCACACGACGCGCGACCCCGAGACCGGCGTGATGGTGCATGTCTACGGGCCGCATATCTTTCACACCGATGACGCCGAGGTGTGGGACTATGTGAACCGGTTCATGACGTTCCAGCCCTACAGGAACCGGGTCAAGACCACCGCCCGCGGCCAGGTCTTTTCCCTGCCGATCAACCTGCACACGATCAACCAGTTCTACGGCCGCACCATGCGCCCCGACGAGGCGCGCGCCTTTATCGAGGATCAGGCCGACACCTCCATCACCGATCCGCAGACCTTCGAGGAACAGGCGCTGCGCTTTGTCGGGCGCGACCTCTACGAGGCGTTCTTTCGCGGCTACACGCGCAAGCAATGGGGGATGGAGCCCGCCGACCTGCCCGCCTCGATCCTCAAGCGGCTGCCGGTGCGGTTCAACTACGACGACAACTACTTTGCCCACCGGTTTCAGGGGATGCCCGAACAGGGCTACACCGCCATGGTCGAGGCGATGCTGGACCACCCGGCCATCACCGTGCACCTGTCGACCCCGGTCACACCGGACGCTGTCGGCGATTACAGCCACTGCTTTTACGCCGGCCCGCTCGATGGCTGGTTCGACCACCGGCTGGGACGGCTGGGCTACCGCACGCTCGATTTCGAACGCTTCCGCCATGACGGCGACTATCAGGGCTGCGCGGTGATGAACTACGGCGAAGAGGACGTGCCCTGGACCCGCATCACCGAGCACAAGCATTTCTCTCCCTGGGAGGAACACGCGGGCTCGGTGCTTTATCGCGAATATTCGCGGGCCTGCGGGCCGGACGACATCCCCTATTACACGATCCGGCAAGTGCGCGAAAAAGCCCTGCTCAGAGACTATGTGGCGCTGGCCGAGGCCGAGACGGGCGTGACCTTCATGGGCCGCCTGGGGACCTACCGCTATCTCGACATGGATGTGACCATCCGCGAGGCGCTGGACACGGGCCAGCTGTTCTTGCGCGATGGCACCGCGCCGCCGTTCGTGCACGCACCGCTCTAGGCGCGGGGTGCCTCGGGGCCAGCCGACCCTCCGGGGGGGATTTTTTCGGGACAGAGACGGGGCGCGGCGGCGCTCAGGATTTGGCGCGGGTCCGGACCCAGCCCAGAAACGCCCTGTCCGGCGAGGTGAGGCGCTGCCGGCCCGTCTGGTCCCAGAAGGCGCGCCAGTCGGCCTCCAGCGCATAGACGTCCCAGCCGGGGGCGATGCTGCGCGCCGCCTCCAGCGCGTCGGCACTGGGGCGCGGGGCGTCGCCCTCGACCAGCGTGCGGCGGCGCACGATCAGGATATCGCCCGGGGCCTCTTCGAGGTCATAATCGGGAAGGTGGCCCGCCGCGATCATCGCGCGCAGCGCCGCGCGGAACACCCGCACCGGGGCCGCGCTGCCAGCCTTTTTGTGCAGGGTCGCCACCGACACTTTCCACGAGGGCTGCCGCCCGCAATGTTTGCGCGCCAGCTCATAGACCCGCCGCTCCAGCGGTTTGCGCAGCCGAAAGTAGTCGCGGCTCAGCGTGAGGACAGCGCGCGCCTCAACCGCGCGAAACAGCCACTCCGACAGCATCACCGTCACCGACACCATGCGCCCGCCCTTGCTGCGCCGCTGGATTTCCCAGCTCTCGATCAGGCCAAAGCCCTGCGTCGTCTCCAGCCCCCCGGTGGTCAGGTTGGTGGTGATGCGCGTGCCCGCCAGCCGCTCGAACGCCTCGCGCAGGCGCGCGTAGCTGTCGCCGCCGGTGTCGCGATTGGTGGCCACCAGCAGGTCATGCGCCTTGAGCGTGACGCGCCGCGACACGGTGCGGCCCGCATTCAGTGCGGCCACCAGCTGACTGATGCAGTAGATCAGGATGTCCTTGTCGTGGATCGTCGCCCGCCCCCGCACGGACGGCGTCACCGTGACTTGGGTGCCGTTGTGCTCGTAGCTGAGCACGCGGCGGTCGGGCCGTGTGCTCAGCGAGAATATGGGATGCTCCATCGAGCCCAGATCATCCTTGGGCGCGGCCCCGAAGATGTCGCAGACGAAGAAGTCGCCCATCGGATGGCGGTCGGGCAACAGCCCTGCCGTGTCGGTCATGTGCCTGCTCGGTTTGGTCCCCGATTCCTTTCGGGGTTTCAGTGACACCCAGCCTAGAGTTATCCACAGGCCCGGTCCAGAGCAGCGGCACGTTTCTGTCGGAGGATCGGAGTCGCTCCAGCGGCGGTTCAGAGTCGCTGTTTCGGGGGGTCAGAGTCGCAGGATGATGAAAGCAAGCTCAAAAACCGTTATGCGTCAGGGGTTTGGACAAAGCGGGTGAAAGCCGTAACGTATAAATAACAGAAATTAACTCGGATGATCTCGGGGGGGCTCACAGGGCAGCACCGCAACAGCCCCTGTCTCGCCTCATCAAGCTGTTGATTTTGCTGAGAAAGGACAAGTGTGTCATCTCTTTGCTTCCATGTGTGGCGTTTTTCGGTATTCTGGGGAAAACGGCGCACATGACGCAATCAGAGCAGAGCAGATATGGCATCCTCCAAGGGCACTTCACCCGATCTTCCCCCCTATTTCAACATCGACGCCGACGCGGCCATGGCACAGCTGGGCGCGCCCACCACCACCGCGCGCTTTGCCGAGATCGCGCAGGCCTGTGCCGGGGGGCGCGATGATCTGGCCTCGCGCGGGATGGAACAGGGCACGGCGCGGACGCTGCGCCGCTTTTCCACCTGGGAGATCACGCGCTACCTGATCCCGGTGGCCACGGGCCATTTCCGCCGCGTGCTGAAACAGAACCCCGACCTGCCGCAGGGCACCTCGGACACGACAGGCGGCGCCAAGTGGTTCACCTTCGACGAGGTGCTGCGGCTCAAGGCGCATTTCGGCCAGGAAGGGTCGAAGGCCAAGGAATACCTGCCCTACCGCCCCGACGGCCTGCCCGCGAAAATGGTGGCTGTGGCCAACTTCAAGGGCGGCGTGGGCAAGACATCGACGGCGGCGCATCTGGCGATGTCGGCGGCACTCGATGGCTACAAGGTGCTGGTGATCGATCTGGACAGCCAGGGGTCGATGACCTCGATCTTTGGCGGGCAGGTCACGGATGAATGGCAGACGGTGTTTCCGCTGATGGCGCGCCACTATGCCCGCCACCTGCGCACCGAAAACCAGCGGCGCCTGGACCGGGGCGAGGCCCCTGCCCCGCTGGACGACACGCTGACAGAGGCGCTGGATGTCACCGCCACCAGCCTGATCCAGAGCACGCACTGGCCCAATATCGACCTCATCGGTGCGCAGCTGAACCTGTACTGGGCCGAATTCCAGATCCCCGTCTGGCGCATGTCCGGGCGCGGCTGGAAGCTGTGGGACGCGCTGACCGAAACGCTGGCCGGCGACGGCGTGCTCGATGCCTATGACATCGTGTTCCTCGACACGCCCCCCGCCCTTGGCTACCTCACGATCAACGGGCTGTCGGCGGCCGATATCCTGCTGGTCCCGCTGGGCGCGTCCTTCCTGGAATTCGACTCTACGGGGCGGTTTTTCGACATGCTGCACGCCACCTTCGGCTCTATCGAAGAGGCCGAGAACATCGCCGCCCGCGCCCTGGGCCGCGACGGGCTGCAGTTCGAATGGGATGCGGTGCGCGCCGTGATCACCCGCTATGACGGCACCCAGCAGGCCGAGCTTGGTGCGCTGATGCAGGCCTATCTGGGCCCCACCCTGTCGCCGCACCGGCAGGACTACACCGCCCTGATCGGGCAGGCGGGCGAACAGGTGCAGGGCATCTACGAGGCCGATTACCGCGATTTCAACCGCGAGACCTATGTGCGGGGCCGCGAGACGTTCGATGCGACCTATGCCGCGTTCAAGCAGCTGCTGGTCGGCGCCTGGGCCCGGGATCAGGCCGACGCAACGCACGCACTGGACAAGGCCGGTTAAGGCTTTGCGCGCATAGGCGCTCTAAAAGGAGACCCCCATGGCCAAACGCAAACGCCTCAGCCCCGCCAACCCCGGGATGTTCGGCACCGCCCCCGAGACCAAGTCGATGATGTCGCGCGCCCCCATCGCCGATGTCGCCTCCGAGGCGGCCACCACCGCCGCCCTGCACGATGTGACCCGCGAACTGGCGCAGGCCAAGGCGCAGGGCCGCATGGTGCTGTCGCTGCCGGTATCGGCCATCACGCTCGATCATATCGTGCGCGACCGGATCATCGCCGACGAGGCCGAGATGGAGGCGCTGCGCACCTCGATCGCCGGGCGCGGCCAACAGACCCCGATTGAGGTATTAGAGACTGAACCGGGGCAATACGGCCTGATTTCCGGCTGGCGGCGCTGTCAGGCCATCGCGCAGCTGCACGAACAGGGCCGCCATGACGGCACGGTGCTGGCGCTCTTGCGGCAGCCGGCGGAGGCGTCGGAGACCTATCAGGCGATGGTCGAGGAAAACGAGATCCGTGTCGGGCTCAGCTATTACGAGCGCGCGCGGATCGCGGCCAAGGCGGTGGAACAGGGCGTGTTCGCGACCGAGAAAGAGGCGTTGCTGACCCTGTTTGCCAGCGCCTCGCGGCCCAAGCGGTCCAAGATCCGGTCATTCCTGCCGGTGGTGGCCGCGCTTGACGGGCATCTGCGCTATCCGCACATGATCGGCGAACGGCTTGGCCTGCGCATTTCCGCCATGTTGGAGACTGTTCCGCATTTTGCCGACCGGGCGCGCAAGGCGCTGGCGGCGAACGACACGGCATCGGCGGAGGCCGAACAGGCACTGCTGGTCAAGATCATGACGCATATGGCGCAGCAGGCCGCCCCTGCCGCGGACACCGGTGCGGGCCCGCAGACCAAGGTGATCCGCCCCACCCTGCAGGCCACATGGGACGGTGACGGCACGTGGCTGCGGATTTCGGGCGACGAGATGACCCCGGCGCTGCGCCGCAGGATCCTGGATTATCTGGGCACGCTCTGAAAATGTTTCGCGCGCGAAACATTTGCGCATCGGGGTCCTAGGGCAGCAGCCCCTTGAGGTAGGCCCCGTAATGCGTCTTGGCGAACAGGGCCGCGCGTTCGGCCAGCGCATCGGCATCGATCCAGCCCTGCTCATAGGCGATCTCTTCGGGGCAGCCGACCTGCTGGCCCTGCCGGTCCGACAAGGTGCGCACGAAATTCCCGGCATCCAGCAGTGATGCATGCGTGCCGGTGTCGAGCCAGGCATAGCCGCGGCCCATCTGCTGCACGTTCAGCTGGCCCGCCTCCAGATAAATCTCCAGCAGGGAGGTGATTTCCAGCTCGCCGCGCGCCGATGGCTGCACGGCGGCGGCGCGGTCCGGCGCGGTGCCGTCCAGAAAGTAGAGCCCGGTCACCGCGTAGTTCGATGGCGGCACGGGCGGTTTTTCCACGATGGTTTTTACCGTGCCGTCAGGCGCGAAATCCACCACGCCATAGCGTTCGGGGTCCGCCACGCGGTAGCCGAACACGGTGCCGCCCTGCGCGACCGCATCGGCAGCCGCCAGCCGGTCCGGCAGCCCGTGCCCAAAGAATATGTTGTCGCCCAGCACCATCGCCGAGGGGCTGCCTGCCAGAAAATCGCGCGCCAGCAGATAGGCCTGCGCCAGCCCGTCCGGCGAGGGCTGTTCGATATAGCGCAGCGACAGCCCCCATTGCGCCCCGTCCCCCAGCGTGCGCCGGAACTGGTCCTGGTCCTGCGGCGTGGTGATCACGGCAATCTCGCGGATGCCCGCCAGCATCAGCACCGACAGCGGGTAAAAGATCATCGGCTTGTCGTAGATCGGCAGCAGCTGTTTGCTGACGCCCATGGTGATCGGATAAAGCCGTGTGCCCGAGCCGCCCGCCAGAATGATGCCCTTGCGCCCGGATTTGAAGTCGCGTGTCATGTCAGTGCCTTTACGATGCGGGTCAGTTCCGCCTGCCAATCCGCCGGTGCGATGCCGAAATCAGTCTCTAACGTGCTACAATCGAGCCTGGAATTCAGCGGCCGCGCGGCCGGTGTGGGGTAATCCGTGGTGGGAATGCCGGTGACGGTCACAGCGCGCCCCGCCCGCTCGAATGTTTCGCGCGCGAAACATTTCCACGAGGAGTCCGGCGCCCCGGCATAGTGGTAGGTGCCGCCCGCATGGCCCTGCAACAGGGCGTCGGTGAGGCTCAGCACGGTCTGCGCGATGCCGCGCGCGGGCGTGGGCCCGCCGATCTGGTCATCGACCACGTTCAGCGCATCGCGCGTCTCGCTCAGCCGCAGCATGGTTTTCACGAAATTCGCGCCATGTTCCGAAAACACCCAGGAGGTGCGCAGGATCACATGGCGCCCGCCCGCGTTTCTGATCAGCGCCTCGCCCGCCAGCTTGCTGTGGCCATAGACGCCCAGCGGGGCCACCGGGTCATCGGGCCGGTGCGGCACCGTCCCCTGCCCGTCAAAGACATAGTCAGTCGAGATATGGACAAAGGGGATGTCCCGGCCCGCGGCATGTTCGGCCATGGTGCCCACCGATGCGCCGTTGACGGCCATCGCCAGATCACGCTCCGTTTCGGCGCGGTCGACCGCCGTATAGGCGGCGGCGTTGATGATCGCGCGCGCCGGTGTCGCCTCCAGAAAGGCAGCGACCGCCGCCGGGTGCGCCAGATCGACCTCGTCCCGGCTGACATAGCGCGCCTCGGGCGCGGCACGGGCCAGTTCGGTGGCGACCTGCCCGGTGCGGCCAAAGACCAGGATCATGCCGCCTGCTCCATGTCGCGGGGGTTTTTCGGATAGCCGAAGCGTTCGAAATCCGCGGCATAGAGCGTGGCGACCATGTCCAGCACCAGCGGTGTCAGGCGCACCGCCTCGGGCTGTGCGCCGATCCGGTCGGCCAGCACATTGGCGGGGGCCACCTCGCGCGGGCCATCATCGCTGTCGGTGATCCGGTCAAGCCAGTGCACCACCGCGTCCAGCCCCTGTTCGATGCGAAACACCTCGGCGCCGTCGGGCACAAATTCGACCATCGGGCGCAGGTGCCCGTGCAGGGTATGGGCCCCCAGGGCAATGCTGCGCGGCAAGGTCTCGACCCAGCGCTGGAACGACATCTTGGCGGGCAGGGCACCGCCCACATCGCGCTGGAACAGAAACGCCGAGCGCAGGCGCGTCACCGGGTGGCGCACCGTGGCGAATGTCGCATCAAAAAGCGTGTCGGGCAGCCAGTCGCGTCGCACCGCCTCGGGCATGTGCTGGGGCGGCGAGAGGCTCCAGGCTTCGGCGGGCGCGCGAAAGGCGTAATCGGGGTCGCGCAGCCCCAGCGGGCCGAACCGCGCCTCCAGATAGCGTTCCACCGCCGTACCCGCGCATTTGGGCACATGCGCATAATAGAGCCACATATGGCGGGCGCGACAGACCGGCATCAGCCCGTCCCCAGCCGCTGGCCCACGCCGTCGCGGGCCTGCAGGGCGCGCCACCAGTCGGGATTGTCGAGATACCAGTCCACCGTGCGCTCCAGCCCCTCCTCGACGGTGACGGAGGGCCGCCAGCCCAGCTCGTCGCGGATACGGGTCGGGTCGATCGCATAGCGGGCGTCATGGCCGGGCCGGTCGGTGCCGAATGTGATCAGGTCGGCATAGGAGCCGTCATTCAGCGGGCGTTTTTCGTCGAGAATGGCGCAGAGCGTCTGCACCAGCTCGAGATTGCTGCGCTCGTTCTCGCCGCCGATATTGTAGCTTGCCCCCAGCGCGCCCTTGTCCAGCACGCACAGCAGTGCGTCGGCGTGCTCCTCCACATAAAGCCAGTCGCGCACGTTGGACCCGTCGCCATAGATCGGCAGCGGCTTGCCCGCCAGCGCGTTGAGGATGATCACGGGGATCAGCTTTTCCGGGAAATGGTAGGGGCCGTAATTGTTCGAACAGTTGGTCAGCACCACGGGCAGGCCGTAGGTGTGGTGCCAGGCGCGCACCAGGTGGTCAGACGCGGCTTTGGACGCCGAATAGGGGCTGCGCGGGTCGTAGGGCGTGGTTTCGGTGAACATGCCGGTGGCGCCGAGCGACCCGAACACCTCGTCGGTCGAGATATGGTGAAAGCGGAACGTGTCGGGGCGGCTTCGCGCGTCCCAAGACCTGCGCGCAGCCTCCAGCAGGGTGTAGGTGCCCATCACGTTGGTGTCGATGAACGCCCCGGGCCCGTCGATGGACCGGTCCACATGGCTTTCGGCGGCCAGATGCATGACCGCATCGGGGGCGTGATCGGCAAAAACAGTGTCTAACAGGGCGGCATCGCGGATATCGCCCTGCACGAACGTATAGCCGGGCGCATCCGCCACGCAGGCCACATTGTCGAGGCAGGCGGCATAGGTCAGCGCATCGAGGTTCACCACCTGATGGCCGCGCGCCACCGCCAGCCGCACCACGGCTGACCCGATGAACCCGGCCCCGCCGGTCACCAGCAGTTTCATGCCGCCCCCTCCCAGGCAAAGGGGCTGTCGAGCGTGGCGAAAGCCGGGGCGGCGGCGTCCTTGTCGGACAGGACCGGCGCGCCGTCCAGCGGCCAGTCGATGCCGCAGCTGTCCCAGGCCACCGCGCCGTCACAGTCGGGCGCATAGAAGTCGGTGCATTTGTAGACGATCTCGACATCGTCGGTCAGCGTGACAAAGCCGTGCAGAAAGCCCGCCGGGATCATCAGCTGCCGGCCATTGTCAAAGCTCAGTTCCAGCCCGAACCACTGCCCATAGGTGGGCGAGCCCGCGCGCGCATCCACCGCCACATCCCACAGCGCGCCGCGTCCGCAGCGCACCAGCTTGGCCTGGGCGCGGGGGGGCGACTGGTAGTGCAGGCCGCGCAGCGTGCCCTTGCGCGCCGACAGCGAATGGTTGTCCTGCACGAAATCATGGTCCAGCCCCGCCTCGGCCATCGCCCGCGCATTCCAGCTTTCGGAGAAGAACCCGCGCGCATCGCCAAAGCGGCGGGGCGTGAGGATCATCAGCCCGGGAAGCGGCGTGGCATCGATCTGCATGGGCGTAACTCCTTGGGGCCCGACGAGTGTCCGCGTTGTGCCACCCGCACCTGCGAATGGCCATGCCAAAGGTGGTTTGCGGTTTGACACGGGGGGCCAATTGTGGACTGAGGGCCGCAGAATGACGGACAGACCCGACATATCCGGAACCGCCGGCACGCTGGTCGCGGTGGTCGTGACGCACAACCGGCTGGACGCGCTCAGGGTGACGGTCGCGCGCCTGCTGGAGGCCGCGCCGGCGCATCTGACGCGGCTTGTGGTGCTGGACAATGCCAGCCCCGACGGCACCGGTGACTGGCTGGCGGGGCTGTCCGATCCGCGGCTCGACATACGGCGCAGTGCGGAAAACACCGGCGGGGCCGGGGGGTTCGAGCAGGGCATGCGCCACGCGGTGGCGGCCCATGATCCCGACTGGCTGGTGGTGATGGATGACGACGCGCGCCCCGACCCCCGGGCGCTGGCGGCCTTTCACGGTGCCGACCGCAGCGGCGCCGCGGCCTGGGCGGCGGCGGTCTATCATCCGGACGGGCGCATCTGCGACATCTACCGGCCCTCGCTGAACCCGTTCTGGCGGCGCGACGTGCTGTGGCGCACGCTGCGGACCCGGCAGCGCAACGGGTTTCACCTGGGCCCGGCGGACTATGCCGCCGACACCCCGCGCAGCATCGACGGGACGTCCTTTGTCGGTTTCTTTATCTCGCGGGCGGGGGTGGCGCGGGCCGGATTTCCCGATGGCAGCCTGTTCATCTACGGCGACGATGTCCTGTATACGCTGGGGCTGGTGGCGCGGGGCGGGCGCATTCTTTTCGACCCTAACCTGCGGTTCGAGCATGATTTCACCACCATGACCGAAGGCGAAGTGCGGTTTCGGCCCTTGAGGAAATGCTATTACCACAACCGCAACCTGCTGATGGTCTACCGGCTGTGCGCGGGCCCGTGGTTTGTGCTGGCGGGCCCGGCCGCCGCGCTCAAGTGGCTGGCCAAGGTGCATCACTACAAGGGCGAGCACGGCGTGTTCGTGCGGCTGGTGCTGCGGGCGGTCCGGGACGGGGTGCTGGGGCGCACGACCGTGTCCTTTGATCAGGTCAAGGCCTGGGCCCGCAGCGACCGCTGAGCCGCCTCAGCGGTTGAGGATCTCGCGGTGAAAGCGGCCCATCAGCATCACGCCGAAAAACAGCAGGATCGCCGCGATGCTGAGCACATAGAGCGGTGAGGCGTAATCGGCCTCGTAGGTCGGGTAGAACCCGGTCCGGATCAGGCCGATGATGTGGATCAGCGGGTTGTACCACAGGTAGACCTGGATGAATTCGGGCATGTCCTCAAAGAGAAACAGGATCCCCGAGGCAAAGAACAGGGGCCGGTTCATGATGCTCCAGACGTTCATCCAGACCGGAAAGAACCCGAAGAGCACGCAGTTGAACACGCCCACGCCCAGCCCCAGCGCCGCGGCCAGCCCGATGCCCAGCATGATCGGCCCCACATCCAGAAACAGGGTCACATCGCTGACCGAAACGAACACGATCAGCAAGAGCAGCATCACCAGCACATCCGTCAGCAGCGTCAGCGTGAACCGCGCCAGCAGCGCGTCGACCCAGGTCACCGCCGGATAGAACAGCAATGCACGCGAAAAGTTCATCGCCCGCGCCACGTTGTTGTTGAGCGCGCCATAGAGCTGGAAGGGCAGCAGCCCGGTGGCGAAGAACAGGATGAAGTTGTTGCCCAGCGGCGGCACCCGCACCAGCAGGTTGAAGGCCGCCGCCAGCACGATGATCATGCCCAGAGGCTCCAGCACGGCCCAGACATAGCCCCCCGGCGACCGGCCATAGCGTGTCGCCATCTCGCGCAGGATCAGCGCCAGCGTGGCGCGAAAGGTGGGAAAGGACCGGTTGACGCCCCGGTTTGGCGCGCGCAGCGCCCCCTGCGCGGTGCAGGTGGGTGATGATATGTCCGACATGCGGGTTGGCTCGTGACAGGTGTGTGATACCAAGCATATGTTACGTCAGGAAAAAAGGAACCCTCTTGCGGGGGGTTCGGCAAATGCCCCAGAACGGATGCAGGGGCGAGGATCATGAGGCGTGGACGAGACATGAGCGACAAGACGGCGTCCGGGGCCCCGAAGAAGACCCCGCTGTTCGTGCGCCCGGCCAAGGGCAACGCGATCCGTCTGCTGACCCAGCTGGATGGCGGTGGTGCTGCGGCCCCGCAGAGCGCGGAGGCACCTGTGCCTGCGGCCCCGCCGGCCGGTGATGCAGTCCCCGCCACCCGGCCGGCCGGTGATGCGGCCGATCCGGCGGACGCGGCCCTGGCCCCGGTTCCGGCAGCCCGGATGCGGCGGCGGCACTGGGGGCTGATCCTGTCCTTCGGGCTCTTTGTGATCGTGCCGGTGCTGGTCACCGCGTGGTACCTGTGGGCGGTGGCGGAGGATCAATACGGCTCTGTTGCGGGCTTTACCGTGCGCCAGGAAGAGGGGCAGGGGGCGTCGGAACTGCTGGGCGGGCTGGCGGCGCTGACCGGGGGCACCGCGGCGGGCGACAGCGAGATCCTCTATGAGTTCATCCGGTCGCAGGCGCTGATCCGGCGCATCGACGAGGATCTGGACATTCGCGGCCATTACAGTGCGCTGTGGCAGGACGACCCGGTCTTTGCGCTGGAACCGGATGCCGCGATCGAGGAGCTGGCGGACTACTGGGAACGCGTGGTGCGGGTGTCGCATGATCAGGGGCCGGGCCTGTTGGAGGTGCGCGTGCGCGCCTTTGACCGGGACATGGCGCAGGCCATCGCAACCGAGATCGTGGCTCACAGCCAGGACATGATCAACGAGCTCAACGCGCAGGCCCGCGCCGACGCGATGCAGTTCGCCCGCACCGACCTCGAGGAGGCGGTGCAGCGTCTGGCGGAGGCCCGCAGCGCGCTGACCGCGTTCCGCTCGCGCACCCAGATCGTCGACCCGGAGGCCGACATTCAGGGCCGCATGGGCGTGATGAACAACCTGCAACAGCAGCGGGCACAGGCGCTGAGCGATCTGGACCTGCTGTCGGAGACCACCAGTGCGGGGGATCCGCGCCTGGTGCAGGCCGAGCGGCGCATCGAGGTGATCCGCGACCGGCTGGCCCGCGAGCGTGTGGCCGTGGCCCGCGGCGAGGAGGGCGCGGTGGAAGGCCAGGATTATCCCTCGCTCATCTCCGAGTTCGAGGGGCTGGTGGTCGAGCGCGAGTTCGCCGAGGAAAACTACCGCGCGTCGCTGGCGGCGATGGATCTGGCGCGCGACGACGTGATCCGCCAGAGCCGCTATCTGGCTACTTATATTCGCCCGACGCTGGCGGAGACCGCGCAATACCCCCAGCGTGACGTGATCCTGGGGCTGGTGACGCTGTTTGCGCTGCTGAGCTGGGCGGTGGGCTGTCTGATCTTCTATTCGATCCGCGACCGCGGCTGAGCCGGGGCAGGGGGCGGCACCGATGATCCGGTTCGAGAACCTGACCAAGAGCTTTTGGGTGCGTGGCCAGCGCAAGGTGGTGATCGACAACCTCAACACCACCCTGCCCACGGGCCGGTCGCTGGGGCTGTTCGGGTTGAACGGGGCGGGCAAGACCACGCTGATGCAGATCATCGCGGGCACCATGCATTCGGACCGGGGCCGGGTGGTGTCGGATGGCTCGATCTCGTGGCCGGTGGGGTTTGCCGGATCGTTTCACCCGGACCTGACGGGCGCGCAGAACGTGCGGTTCATCGCCCGCGTCTACGGCGTCGACACCGAGGCGCTGGTGGATTTCGTCGAGGATTTCGCCGAGTTAGGGCCACATTTCCATGCCGCCGTGCGCACCTATTCGGCGGGGATGAAGTCGCGCCTGACCTTTGGTACCTCGATGGGGGTGCAGTTCGACACCTACCTGATCGACGAGGTGACGGCGGTGGGCGATGCGGCGTTCCGCAAGAAGAGCCAAAAGCTGTTTCTGGCCCGGATGGAGCATTCCAGCGCCATTCTGGTCACCCACGAGATGGGCCAGATGCGCAATTTCTGCGATGCGGGCATCGTGCTGCACGAAGGCAAGCTGAGCTATTTCGACGACATCAACGAGGCCATCGAGGTGCATCTGGACAACATCAGCCGCATGTCCCGGCCGTAGGGTCGGGGCGGGGTCCAGATGGTGACTTGTCTTGGCCCGCCGGGGCGGGGATAACGCCGCAACCGATACCGGGTGCGGGGCAACAGGAGCAGTTCATGGCGCGCGCAAGCAATCTCGTGGCGAGGCTGCCCCTGCTGGGGGGCAAGCGCGCCCGTGACCCGGACGTGCCGATGGGCCGGTTCGTGATCCTGGGCCTGCCGCGCTCGGGCACGACCTACCTGATGATGATGCTGAACGCGCACCGGGACATTTCGTGCACGGGCGAGCAGTTCAACCCCCATGGCGTGGTGGACGTGCGCACCAATGACCGCAGCGCCGAGGCGGTGCTGACCCGCGACGGCGACCCGCTGGGCCATATGCACAAGGTCTTTGCCTCCGCGGAGGCGCGCGGGGTGGCGCAGGCGGGGTTCAAGCTGATGCTGGGCCACAACATCGCCGTGCTGCGGGCGCTGGCGACGGACCCGGCGTTGCGCATCATCTATGTCTGGCGCGAGAACCGGCTGGCGCAGGTTGCGTCCTTTATCAAGGCGGTCGGCTCCAAGCGGTGGGCGCAGACCCGCGCCGATGCCCATGTGACCGAGACCATCGAGTCGCGCCCGCTCCAGAGCGCGCAGCGCTGGCACGAATTCGCCACCACCGATTTCCTGGCCTCGCACTGGCTGGAGACGCTGCCGCACCCGGTCATGACGCTGGAATATCGCGACCTGTTCGGCCCCGATATCCCGGGCCGTCTGTGCGAATTCCTCGATGTAGAGCCTGATCCGGGGATGCAGAGCCCGCTGGTCAAGCAGGGTGCCAACAGGGTCATCGACCGCTTCACCACGCCGGGGCCCATCGCGCATTACTTTACCCGGATCGGTCGCGAAGACTGGCTGGGCGAGGAGCTGTGAGCCGCCCCGTGCGCGTGCTGTATGTCAACTGGGTCGACTACCTCGATGCCGAGGGGCGCGGCGGCGGTGTCAGCCTGTATCAGCGCAACCTGATGGCGGCCCGGCCCGGGCCCGACACGGTGTTTCTGGCCGCCGGCACAGCGCATGACCTGCGTCCCGGCCCTCCCCTCTGTGAGCCGATGCGCCACGGGCCCGACACCGACCGCGCGCGCCGGTTCGAGATCGTCAATTCCGGGGTGATGGCCCCCGCGCATGTGAGCTTTGGCGATCCGGCGCAGACCGCTCATCCGGCGACGGAGGCGGTGTTTCTGGATTTTCTCGCGCGGCAGGGGCCGTTCGACGTGGTGCATTTCAACAACCTCGAAGGGCTGCCGGTCACGGTGCTGGGGCTGAAGGCGCGGTTTCCCGATACCCGGGTGGTGCTGTCGCTGCACAATTACTATCCGGTCTGTCCGCAGGTGAACCTGTGGCGGCAGGAGCGCGCCCATTGCACGGATTTCGAGGGCGGTGCGGCCTGCGAGACCTGCCTGCCGGTGCGCCCGGCCCCGCGTGCGGTGCGGATGGCGGACGGGCTGGCCTACCGGCTCAAATGCGCAGGGCTGGAGCCGGGCACATGGGGCCATGACGCGGTGTTCGGCGCTGTGGCGGGGCTGGGCCGCTCCGCCTTGCGGGGGATGCGCGCCCTGCGCCGTGGCCCAGTGCAAGGCCCAGTGCAAGGCGTGGTGCAGGGCCCGGTGCAAGGCGTGGTGCAGGGCGCGGCCCCGGTATCGCCGGGCAGCGCCTTTGCGGCGCGGCGCGCAGCGATGGTGGGGGCTGTGAATGCGGGCTGTGATGCGGTGCTGTGCGTGTCGGATGCGGTGCGTGACATGGCGATGTCCCACGGGTTAGAGCCTGATCTGCTGCAGACCTGCTATATCGGCACCGCGCAGGCCGAGGCCTGGGCGCGCACCGCACCGCGCCCGCTGCCGGACGGGCCGCTGACGCTGGGCTATCTGGGGTATATGCGGCGCGACAAGGGGTTCTTTTTCCTGTTGGACGCGCTGGACGGCGCGCCGGATGCGCTGCGGGGGCGGCTGCGGCGGGTGGGGGCGGCCCGGCGCGGCGATGCGGACGCGATGGGCCGGCTGGCCGCGCTGCGCCCGCGGCTGGCCGCGCTCGACTGGCAGGATGGCTACCGCCATGACGGGCTTGATGCGCTGCTGGGTGGGGTCGATGTGGGGCTGGTGCCGCCGCTCTGGGCCGACAACCTGCCGCAGGTGGCCATCGAGATGCACAGCCGCCACATTCCGCTTTTGTGTTCGGACATGGGGGGCGCGCGCGAGCTGGCGGGCTGTGACGCGATGGTGTTCGCCGCCGGGGATGCGGCGGCCTTGCGGGCGCGGCTGGCCGCACTGGTGGCGGGCGAGGTCGACATGGACGCCTATTGGCGGGGCGCGCGCGCGCCGGTGGGCATGGCACAGCACATGGCAGAGCTGGAAAGGACGTATCGCGGATGAAGGACAGGCTGGACCGGGCCGCCTACACGCTGCCGCCCGCGCTGGATGCCGCGCTGGCCCCGCTGTGGTCGGACGGGCATTTCGCCGTGGATGGCAGTGATCTGGCGTTCCTGAACATGTGCATGGCCGCCGCCCGGCCCGATCTGATCCTCGAGATCGGCACGGCGACGGGGCTGTCGACGGCGGCGCTGGCGGTGTTGCAGGCCTATCACGGGATCGCGCGGGGCCGGGTGCAGTCCTATGACCTGCGCGACCGGCTGTGGTTCGACGAGACCCGCGCCGTGGGCGATCTGGTGCCGCAGGTGGCGGGGCCGGAGGCCGGGCGGGTGCAGCTGCGCACCGGGGTGACCGCGCTGGCGGTGGCGGGCGACGTGGCCCCCGGTGGTGCCGGCATGGCGTTTATCGACGCCAGCCACCAGCATCCCTGGCCGCTGCTGGACACGCTGCTGGTCCTGCCGCTGCTGACCCCGCGCGCGCCGATCGTGCACCATGACCTGCAGCTTTACCGCAATGCGGCCAACCCGGTGGGCGTGGGCCCCAAGGTGCTGTTCGACCAGCTGGCCCCGGCGCACCGGGCGGTGGCGTCCGATCTGGGGCTGGGGCCGGCACCGGTGCAGACCCCCAGCCGTTCCGTGGCCGACAACGTGTTTCTGATGTGGCGGCGCGAGGCGCTGGGGCGGCAGGGCCGGGCGCTGTCGCTGGGGCTGCTCCTGCCCTGGAGCCTGACCGACCCGCTGGCGCCTGCGCTGGCCGAAGCATTGGCCGACCGGCTGCGCGCCGATTACCCGCCGGAGGTGGCGCGCCATTTTGAGGTCGGGCACGCCCGGTTCACCGCATCCCGGGCCACCGGGTCCGCGCGGCGCGGCCTGCGCGCCCGGCTGGGGTTCTGAGCCTAGGGTTTCAGGCGATCCCGGACAAAGGGGACCTCGGCCCAGGGCAGTGACAGGTCGGGGTCATGGATCACCGCGCGCCCCTCGGAGGCGAGGGCGAGGTATTTGCGGTATTCCTCGGCGTCGCCCCAGTGCTGCTTGCGGGCCACCTCGCTTTGCGCCTTGCGGTAGAAATCGGCGTTGTACTTGAAATGGCCAAAGAACAGGTCCTGCGGCGCACGGCGCGGGCCGGTGACAAAGTGCAGCCCCGCTGACAGCCGCATCCAGGGCTGGTATTTCAGCAGCGCCACCTTTTGCGCGGCGAACAGATCCGGCCGGGTGCCCGGGATCAGCCGGTGGCGCAGCGCCGAGGTCCACAGCGTCTGGTCCGAGAACGGCCCCCGGGTCAGCGGGTTTTCGACAAACGGCACCCGGTCGGCAAAGCCGGCCTGTTCAAAGGGGGTTCCGGCCTCGAATGTGGCCTGTTCCAGCGGGCCCTGCGGGTACATGTCCAGCATGAAGATCCTCGCGGCCTCGGCCCCGGCAAAACCGGGGCTGTCCAGCAGATCGGGCAGTGTTTGGGTCTGTTTTGCCTGCCAGACCAGCAACTCGTCCGCATCCGCCACCAGCGACCAGCGCCCGACCCGGAAGGCTGCCAGCATCGCCTGTTGCCAGGCCACGCCATATTGCGAAAGCCGGTAATCGGTATCGACGGAAAACAGCGCCACATCGTCCTGACGGGCGAGATATTCGCGGGTGCCGTCATCCGACAGGTTGTCGGCGATCAGAAAGGCCGTCACGCCGAGGCGCCGGTAATGGGCCAGGAACTGCGGCAGCATGAAGCGTTCGTTGCGCATCACCGCCACCACGGCCACCTCCGCCTTGCGGGCGCGGGCGACGGTAGCCTCGGGGCTGATCAGCTCCAGCGCGTTCGACTGGTAGCCCAGCCGGGGCGGCTGGAAGCTGGGCCAGATCTTGGGCGGGGCCAGCCGGTTGGTGCCACGCAGCGCGCGCACCGCGTCATGGCCCAGATGCGTGTCGAGATGGACCTGCTGGGTGGGCGCGGCCCGCGAGGGGTAAAAGCCCGCGTTCCAGTAGGCCACGGGCGTGGCGTCGGCAAAGGTGCGCCGCCGGATCGAGGTGATATAGCCCGGCGTCGACAGGTAGATGCCGCGCAGGTTCAGCAGATCGCCCAGCAGCTTGTCCTCCATGAAGGAGGCCTGGATCAGGGCGCGGCCCTCGGGGCTTTGGGCGGCGGCACCGGCGGCTTCCATCGCGTCGCGCGACAGCAGATACCCCGAGCCGCCATCGGCATAGGTCGAGGGTTCGGGCGATTTGTCCAGTTCGAGCCTGCCGCGCTCGGAGCGGGCCTTGGCCTGGTGCCAGGTGCGGTCCATCTGGCCGGGGCTGCGGTAGAGCTTGCGGCCCATGTAGTCGCAGGCGCGCCAGGCCAGGTCGCCGAACAGGTGGGCGGCATCCACGAGGCAGTCGTCGTCGATCTTGAACATGTGGGCAAAAGCGGTGTTGCGGTGCACCCAGTCGATGGTGGCCAGCGTCTTGGCGGGCAGCCCTTCGTAGTCGTCGGGCGCGTCGACATGCAGCACGTCGCCCTTCAGCGTGCCGTCGCCGTCGCCCACCACGATCACATATGGAATGCC
>ERZ1740058.825-NODE-825-length-19263-cov-12.629425_pt1 | contig 19263 bp, 13 predicted proteins | sample MGYA00581745_ERZ1740058 | MGnify/ENA primary metagenome ERZ1740058 (study PRJEB43018, sample SAMN04849742) | marine metagenome | isolation source: floating plastic debris | place: Pacific Ocean | collected 2008-08-30 | study: EMG produced TPA metagenomics... | reverse complement strand
GCTTCGATAGTTTCTCTCGTTTCAATTCAGTCCCTCGTGGCAGAGGGATTTCAGCGTTCTTGGTTATGCGGCCCTCTGTTGGTTACGACGTTTCAATTCAGTCCCTCGTGGCAGAGGGATTTCAGCGGTTCACATCCAGAAGCCTTGATGTATTTGATTTTCAAGGTACAAGTGCGCGAATCTCTAAAAACTAAGTCAACCATCTCAAAGCGCCGCAAAAATAAAAATCATTTGAGTCGCTATATCGCTTTTCTCATAAGGGTTTTAGAGATTGCGCGGATCTTCACGGTCCTAATCAGCCAAAACCACTGTATCAGCTACATTCTGCTCAATTGGCTTGTGAACACCTACCCACTCGCGCACAGGCTGCATCGCTCCCAATCCATAATGTGCTGCATACCCCAATACGATCGGTCCCCTCACAAGTTTAGTCAAACTCAGGTGGACACGATACCCGATCCGTCCAACCTTTTTACCCTTTGGTTGCTCCGTTTTATCTGGATTTCTATCCGCAGCCCATTCCCAAAATTGCGGGAACGGTTCACAGGAAGCCACTGCTGCTAGAGCATTGTCCAAATAAAGCGCCAGCCCCTGATCATGCTCCCTATAGTTAGCCTCACCTGTTAGTCTTAGCCAAGGAAGAAACTGGAGATAACGCAGCACCTGATGCTCAGGCCCATCTTTTTGATGTTTTTCTGTCAACATACGAGGCTTGCCTCGCCGCACCGCTGGGAATCGTGACAGAAAGAACGGTATAGAAGACACCCAATCCTGACTAGCCTCTTCAGAACTACCCAAGTCCATCAGCGATAGTGACAGGTCATAACCTCTGGCGACTCCCTGTAGATAACTACAAGTGGAAATTACAGCTAAGTGTGAAGTGTCATAACCATCATGGCTGTAAAGCTTCAGTGACTCAACGTATCGCCCCGTTGAATCAGCAACACACTGAGTGATGGTGTGGTTGTGGTCATGGCTAATCTGTCCCATCTCTTGTCCGGTAAACACCCTATGAGGGCAGCGGCTCACCAGGCTTTGGTGAAGTCGATTCGTCAGCTTTAGGGCAAGCTTCATCGGTAAACGAGGACAGCCGATGGGATTGACAGCTAAAGTCACCATGTGTTGTTTGGGGCAAGAGGTGTCATCTCTTTTAGGATTAGCTACCTCGACCCGATAGGTCGCCTGCTGAACAACCGGAAACACTGCTGAACGATTTTCCCCATAATTTTCATGAGCAGAAAGGTTCAGCGCCTCCCAAAGCGCCTCTCGATCTTGGTCAGGGGCAGCGATCGCCACGATGCGCGTACCACCAGGATTCGCCTCAGCGTTGGGGTCTGGTCCTGCTCCCACTAAGCTCAGTGTTGCCGCTGCCTCTCGCCGTCCTAGATAAGTAAGACCTGATAGGCAAAGCTGTAGTACCAGCTCTTCAGTTTCTGATAAGTCAACTGGCCAGTGAATAAAAAGCTGATTATGTTCCTTAGACATTAATAGCCCCGCCGAATAGAGTGTTTTTCCCGGCCCGACCTTGGCCGTTTTGGAATTCACCTGAGGGCGAGGACTGCGATGCTGAATATAAGTCGTTGGCGGCAAAGTGTAGCTTGGGAGAACTGCTGCCAGCTTGTGGAGCATCTGCTTGAGCGTCGGCAGGTGCCTTTCTGCGAGGTGAACGTTGTAGCTGCCCGCCGCGATCGCCCGCAAGAGACGCCAGGGCGCGGGGGGCCAGTCGATGACGCCCTCGGAGTGGTGATTACCCCAGGCACACGCCTGGTACTGGTTGGTGTGAAAGTCAACCTGAATATGAATCATAAGTCTGTCCTGAATAGCTAGTCCCTATAAGCTGAGGGATGGTCAGTGAGTCGGTTTAATGGCTAAGCTGCCGCGTCATCTTCAGGGGCATCGTCAAAGTCCACTTGGTCGTCAGGAACCTCGACCCGTACTTTCTCGAATAGATCCGCACAGTTTTGGATTGCCTGCTTTACATCGGCTGCTGCCTTATCCAAAGTCGGCAGTTCTTGTTTATTCGAGCAGGTAATCTCCACCGGAGTCAGATAGCACTCTGTTCGCAGGGTTACCGTCTCCGACAGCAGACGCGAGACCAGGTAGTCACTGAGGACTCGAATCAGGTGCTTGGCTTCCGGGACTAGATTCGACTTCTCTACCAAACGTGTATCAATAACGAAGCGACCTACATAGCGCTCTGCCTTGAAACTCTCTCGCACATAAACAATGTTTCCCAGTCCAGCTTCACTGGGCTTGCTGATGGCTTTGTCTTTTTCGCCCTTCTTATCTCGACTGATAGCAAACATTTGTTTGATGTTCACTCCCATCCCCCGAGCCGAAACTGGATCATGAACAGCGCCACCCGTAGGCATCGACACGGCATTTTCAGCCACAAATTCACCGGAGAGTACGCGGGGAATCCGATAGACCCCGGCAATGTGGGTGTAGAAGCTACCTAGCGCGATGCTCATGGGGCACAGTGCAAACACTGCCGGATAAATACCCTGTGAGCGAATGCGATCGCGCAGCCCTTCCCGGAAGCGCTGACCATCCAGCTTGGCTTCTTTATTTTTGAGCAGGTAGCCCGTGCCAAGCCGATGGGGTAAATCGAGGGTGCTGGCGACGTACTGTCCCGACTGTGTGTAGATCTCAACGAAGGGTAAGCCTGCTAGCTCCGGTACTAGAGCGTGATTGACGGCATCCCAAACGCTAGCCTCGATTAGGTTGGCGGTGGCCTGGGGCGTGTGCAGCAGCACGTCGTGACGCTGCTCCCAGGGCAAGTAAGCCTGGGAGACCCCCACGTCTAGAAATGTGGGCGGCTTGACGGTGGGTAAAGCGGATTCAAACTCAACGGTGATGACATTAATCATGAGATTCTCCAAAGGTATAGAAGGGTCTGCAAGGGAACACAAGAGCCAGGGCACTGCGATCGCCACTGGCAATTCGAGGGGGCAAGATGGGCGATCGCCGCTCATTCTCGGCTTCACGGTCGTCGTCGTCTTTCTGCTTCCGGTTTGGCAAGATTGGTCTGGGGGCCGCCGATAGTTGCCGCCCCAGCGGAACCGTTGACCCCTCTAGCAGCCCGTTGATCGTCTGGGCAGTCAGATGGGTGTAAGCAGTCCATTGCAGGGAGGCCGCATATTTGTAGGGCTCCGGCAGCGGCAGCTTGGCAGAATATTCCCCAAGCTCTTTTGGAATGCCGCACAGGGCAAACCCGATCGCCAGCTCTAAGATCAGTTGGTCGTTGGTTTGTCTGGCAATGAAAGTCGCAATCGCGTCGGGACTCGCCCGAAACAGCCAGCCGTGAGCAGGATGCCGCTCCGGTGTCTCCTGCCACAGTTTGAGCAGGGAAATACAGAATGCCTCTAAGGAAGCGGTTTTGAGCTTGTGGTTGTGGTCATCGCTCCAAAACCAGGTTCCTTTTTTGGGGGAATAGCGGGCTGAGGAGAGCGATCGGCGTAAGTCTTGGGAATGGCCCGAATCTTCATGGGTGAGTGAGGTGCTGGCCAGGGCTGCTGCTAGCTGTACCTCACAAACAGGTAGCTCTTCATAAACTGCCTTGATCCAAGTCTCTTCGAGCTGGGGCACAGGCGGAACGCTAGGTTGAATCTTGCTATGGAGTAGTTCTAGCTGACCCAGCAGGCGAATGACGGTGGTGGCTTCGGCATTACCTTGCTGCAGGCGATACAGCGCCTTATGAATTGCCGTGAGTAGGTTGTATTGCGCCTGCGATTGCTTGTCATTGGGACGTGCTTTAGCTTGCCAAGGTCTTAACTCAGCTCCAATATCGGATTCTCCAGATTTTGCTAAGCCAGTATAAATCAGGTACTTATTTTTTCCTTTACGAGTCCAGAGGCCGAACCGGGAAAATCGCTGAATTCCCAATGCCTGACCTTTGCTGGAGATTACCCTCAGCATGTCGAGGGTATCGACGACCTGGTTCTTTAGGCGAAATGAGAGATAGCTGGTTGCCAACTTTTGAAACTGCTTCGTCTTCAGCGGTTTGTCCCATAGGGGCAGCCATACTTCATAGGCTCGTCCGGTGCGATCACTGGTGTCGGCGCTGCCTGAGTTGACCTCTAATAGCAGTGGATAGGCCGCCAGAGTATATTCCTGATCCCCTTCCTGCTCAATTTCGTGACGGGCGATCGCGCTGCCTGTGAACGTGGCAGCACCTTCGAGATAGAGAATCAAATCAACAGGATTTGCCAACTGCGACGATCGCCCGCCATTGTCGAGATAGTCGGCTTGGGAAGTAGCTGAGGGAGCCAGGTCATCGAAGTAGTCAGCGGCTGGGTAGATGTGCCCCAACAGCCCCTGAAGCATGAGGGTATTGGGCAAAGATTCACCCAGCACTGAGGCCCGAATATAGGCTGCTGTCTCTGCTGCAGGCTCTCCAGTTTCTAAATCCCAGAGCTGGCTGCACACCTGGAAGTAGACCGTACAAAAGTCCGTGGTGCCAACATTACCGCCAGTTCCGAGCAGATCATTGCAGAGAAAATGGGGGCCTTTCTGGGTATGAGTCAGCATCCCCACCGCCCCACTCCACTCCTGCCAGTAGGTGTCCTGAACCTGGCGAGGCAAGTCAGCCATCATCGTCAACTTTTTCTGGGCCGAGCTTTGTCCGTTCGTATCCAAGGATTCCAGCGCTGTTTTCAGTTCTCGATAGCCTTCTCGCATGAGTTCATAACGCTCAGATTGTGAGGATAAAACTGCGTCCAATCCGTCAGCTTTATTGCATAGGCTGTAGCTATTCCAGGGGCTGACATAAGGCTTGGGCTGATAGTTATGGAGCATGTCTTCGACCAAAGACTCCGCCGAGTCAATTTCTAAGTAGAAACAGTCATCTTTCCAATAGCCCTTTGCACCTGAGAGCCGATGAAGGCCAATGGCTTTAAGCCAACCGATTGCGGCTGTAGGTGTCAGGTGAGGGAAGGCGACGGCGTTAGCGGTGGCAATTACTGGCATGGCGAGCTTCCTTTTCTCGGAAATTAGAGGCTTGAACGTCGGCGTTACGGATGAGTGCTTCGAGGTAGATGAGTCGAAAAGCCCCATACTCCTCCAGCAGTTCTTCGAGCTGTATGAACCAGGAAAATTCGGCGTCTTCGGCGAAAGACACCGCGACGGCTGGCAGGGTCTCTGTCCCTTCGATGACAAAACTAGGCAGCTCCATCCCCGACCTGACGCCCCTCAGGATTAGAGCATCGGGATTAAAGTCTTCGTCGGGACGGGGCGGAAGTAGGCTGTCGCGCACCTTGCCGTGGTGTGCTGCAATTAGATACTGGGCGAGGAAAGATGCCCCTTGGGTAGCGGCGGCAAAGGCACTGGCCAGCTCATGCCGATAGCCTTGCAATTCTTGCCAGCCACCATACCCAATCGATTTAGCCAATAGCTCATCTCCAGCTTTGGCATAGGTTTGCCAGAGCTTTTGGGCTTTGCCCCAGTCGTGCCAGCGGGCGCAGCGACATAGTTCATCAATCAGTGTTTCCAGCAGTCCCAGCTTTCGAAGATGGGGAATCAATTTTCGAAGTGCATCTTCGGTGTCTTTGAGATGCAGCCCTAGCGCGAGGTTATGGCGAAAGGGTGGATCGTTGTACTGCGGCTCAACCTCTATGGGATAAGCATCTCGCTCATCTTCAAACTTGCCTGTCCAGCCCACATCCTTTCGGTATCCGTGTACTTTAGGCAGCTGTAGCCATACCACATCCCCAGGTTTGAGCTTTTCAGACTTTCTGCTTTCCCAATCGTCTTCCCCCCAAATCATGAGGGGCAGGCTGTTGGCTTGGCAAAAATCAATCAGATCTTGAGTGGGAACGGGACAGGTGTATTTCTGATGGGGTAATCGCTCAGGCCGCTCAGCCGACCACACCACTGAGACGGTGAAAGATTTCGCATCTCGAACATACTGAGCGGCTGTGTAACGAGAATTTCGCTTCTCATAGTGGGTGCAGAAGAACGTCTCGATATGAGAGCGATCTAGCGGATAGCGGTCAAGCTTCAGGTTTGGCAGAGGAACTTGGGCCAAACTGTGAAGGCTGACATCACGCCCCTGAGTCATTAGTCCCAGCAGGCGATCGCGGGTGTCCTGGCATTCCTCCTGGCTATAGGGGGCAGGCTTCCAGTCCTCCCGGTAGTCCAGCCAGTGAATCTCTACGGCTTTTGTGTAGTCGTTGCGGCCACAGCGCCCGCAGCGCTGCACAAAGGATGACCAAGGGCACAGCTCAGTAATCAGCAGATTAGCGTCAAGGTCCACACCTGCTTCAACCACCTGGGTCGAGATAATCAAGCCCCGGTAGCCGTAGAGCCGTTTCTGTAGCTCCTCGCGGTCAATCCCGAGAAACCGGCTGTGAATTATCAGAGGATCAAGGTCTTTCAGGAGCTCGCCGATTTCCCTCGCCCGCGCCACCGTATTGACGACCACCAGCGACAGCGTTCCTGGAATGTGCTTAGCCTTGGCCAGAGCTGCCACATCCTCAATGTTCCCGACGCTAGCTCGAAAGACGGGCTTGGGGCGTTTTACTTTGGCGCTCAGCGTTGGATCGTCAAAGTCGGCAGCGCTCAGCTCAAAGCGATCGCAGGCTAGCCCTTCTCTCCTCAGCGGCGCATTGTCAAACGTTGCCGACATCAGGCACAACTGCATCTGCCCGTAGGTGCCCAGGGTGCGCCAGTGCTTGTAAAGCTGCGCCAGGGTGGAATAGGCCACGCCGGTGAGCTGAATCTCATCGAGAATCCAGCGGCAGTCGTTGGTCAGGGCAGCGCAGTGGAGCGGTCGTTGCCCCCAGGAAACGCCAAACCCTCGATTCAGCGCCCGCGACAGTAGCTGATCTTGAGTGCCAACTAGAATGGCGGGCTGGGTCAGATCTTGCTCAAAGCCGTGCTCAATTTGTCCGCCCTTGAGGCAGTAGACCTTGATGTTTGCCAGCCCAGACTGCTTAACGACTTCCTGAATATTGACGTGGACCTGATCAACCAGCGATCGCGTCGGGAGAGCATAAATCAATCGCGTGGGTACTGGCTGCCCGTGGCCATGAGCGTAAAGCCAAGGGATGACCGCTCCCGATTCTTTCCCGGCACCTGTGGGAGCAGTGACGACTGCGATCGCCTCGCCGTTCCAAATAGAAAGCTTTTCTTGCCAGGGATACGGATCAAATCCCGTGACTTGATTGAAGAAATTCTGATAGCCCATGCGCTTCATAGAGCCTTCAAAGTGTTTTAAGTCTTTTGATAATGACCCTAGCAAGCTATAGCTAATATAGTTCCCCTGAACTAAAACGTCCAGGGGAATCGGTGGTTTAGTCCCAAGAGGATTGGGATGAGCCCATCAAAACACTTGCGTGTTAAGGCTTTTGATTATTTTTCAATTCAGTCCCGTGTCGGGAGTTTACTACTATCTAATTCCATTACCCCATGAAAGCGGCCATCATAATCTGCCGCAGTTAAAGAGTATCGACATTCGCCTCAGGAAACAAACCAGGCTGTGATTCCGATGACCTTGGAATTAGAGAAGACTTTGCTAACTTGGGTTTTCCTCATAGAGTAACCGCTCATCTTCCGCGATTGCTTGATGCTGGTTCGATGTTTCGGCTGTTGCTGTCTTTCCAAGTATTTCTAGGAGACTGAGACTCGTTTTGCAATTACAAGAACACCCAGACATATTCCTCTGATGCTATTGACAGCATCGAAAAATCAATCGAGTCGGTCAGCTTGGTAGGTGCGCCGAAGAGTTGCCCGACCTCTCCACTTATCGGCAATGCTTAATCTTGGAGGCGCGATCGCGCTTCACATCCCAAAACTGTTAGGGAACAACTCAGGGTTTAAAGAAGCAGGAGCGTTCCCTAACACTATGGAAACGATATCAAGCTGCGGTGGAATCTGCTGCGCCCCGGATAGGAATGCACCAGCAGATGAGGACGCGATCGTAGAGGCATTGGTGCGATCGCTGTCAAATTCCTGTGTCCCCTTCAGCTGTCCTCATTTCTACACAAAACTGAGCGAGACCGCGCAGAAAAGTAGCGCAGATTTTAGTTCAGCATTTTTGGGAGAGCCTTGAAGCTTTGTCGGTAAGGATTTCTAAAATCTGGACAGCTGCTCTATGGGCAGCAGTCAGCCACGTCAAATTGGCAAAGTCCAACGATGAAAGGCAAGGCTAAAAAGATCTCTAATCCCTCGCTAGACAGGAAAAATCGAGCGAGCGAGCTCCGCTCGCTTAGAAGAAGGTAAGAAAGTAAAAAAGAAGAAGGATACTAAGAGTCCAAGGCCGCGCAGACCACCCGAAACCCGACAGTGTCGTTGCGATCGCCGGGATCGCTGTTGAGGCGGTACGCGGACCGGCAATTCCTCGGATTGTTGAGCCAAGAACCGCCGCGAATCACGCGACCAGATTCTTCGTCCTCAGTCAGCCAAGCACTGCCGTCTATCGGTGCGCCTTCGTAATTGTCATGCCAATGATCCAGACACCACTCCCAAACATTGCCGTGTAGGTCACACAGGCCAAAGGTATTAGCTAACGGATGAAAATGATTAACAGTCGTTGTCTCCTTTCGATAAAACCCCTTGGGGCCGTTGCCGTAGTTCCCAGGGTATTTTTCTGGGTCGTCTTCCCGATCTTTACCTCGATAGTTCGCCAGATCAGTGGTGATGCTCTCGCCAAAATGAAAGGGGGTATCGGTACCGGCGCGGCAGGCGTATTCCCATTCGGCTTCAGTGGGGAGGCGGTAGGTGTGGCTGGTGAGGCGCGAAAGGCGTTGGCAAAACTCCACTGCGTCATGCCAGGAAACTTTTTCAACCGGGCGATCGTCTCCCTTAAATTCTGAGGGGTCAGGGTCGAGAGTGATTTTGACTTTCAGGTTGGTGCGAGTGGCAATAGTGCGCCATTGAGCCTGGGTAATGGCGTAGCGTCCCATCAGAAAGGTGGGCACGGTAACGTCATGCTGTGGCCCTTCATCGCTATAGCGGCCCAGTTCATCTTCGGGCGAGCCCATCGTAAAGGTGCCCCCCGGAATCAGCATCAGGTCAAGTTTGATGAGCGGCTCAGTGAAGCCCTGCTTTCTCTTGGGTTGACGCTGAATATGTAACTTCTCAAATTCAGCCAACAAATGAAAGGAAAATGCACTAGCGTACATTGCAGCTTTCTCTTGTTGGATATCTTCAGGTTCCTGAGAGGTGGCGTTACCTTTACTGTGAATCAGATCAGAAATACCACGCACAACAATTGCAAAAATTGTTTTTGACAGGTTCTGAATTGCCAGCAGAGAGCCGTAACCTTCCATCTCAATTGCTAGTGCATCTTCATAGTTCTGACGCAAGAACTGGAAAGTATTGGATTCCGTTGAAGCGAGAACCCTCTCCCCAGCAGCAATCGGACCGACCCAAACTTTAGGTATGGTAGGTCCAGATACGGACAAGTTAGATAGCTGATTGACCCAAACAGGACGATCTCTGCGGGCTTCTGCTTTTGCCTCCTTTGCCAGATCACCAGCATTCAGACCAATCATTGGACGGGAGTTGAATTTCTCTCCGTACTTACTTGACTCGTAACCATAAATCTTGGTCGAGACCACCACATGGCCAATATCGACATCTTTTATCCCACCGGCAATACCAACAGACATTAATACTTGAGGATCAAAAAACGCAATTGCTCGCTCTGTTTGTATGGCCTTGTCTAAGCTGCCTGTACCCATCTCGACAATGCCAACTTGCCAGATTCTACCCTGAGCCTCAAAGATTCCTTGCTCAAAAATGTTGCCCAGAGGGTGTTTGATACGTTCAGAATCTTTCAGAAATGCTCTGACAGCTTTGAACTCAACAGGCAGGTTCGTCAAAATTAGCGCCTGCAGTCTTTCTTGAGGCATCTTAAGGACTCAAATACTAGGATTTGGTGCGAGCCAGACGACGGTTCGAGCAGTTGCCTACTAAGCCCTCTGGCCCTGTTTGCTTTTTGGATGCCAGAGGCATCGCCGGAACAGGTCTGGACTCTTCTCTGGGCACGCTCGGCAGATTCCCATCTGCCAACTCTGGCACAGAAGAGTGCTGGGCCTCGCATACCACCCGAAAACCGATATTGTTGTTGCGATCGCCGGGATTGTTGTTGTTGCGACACGCGGACCGGCAATTCCTCGGATTGTTGTTCCAAGAACCGCCGCGTTTTGGCTGCCTGTCCCTTTTTAAGAATATAAGAGATAGGAGAGAAGGAATCAGAATTTAGTGGTCAGTAGGTGGCCAGCGCTGCTTTTAGCTCCTCATACCTGGCTTATATCTCATTCCTGCGAAACACTGTGCTGTCAAAGACACGCCGCCGCAACCGATGGGTATCGCCGTGCAGCAGGTGGGCTTCCCAACTGCGGAGTCGCTGCACTAAGGCGGAGAGGGGGAGTTCGCCAGTGGAGTAGACTTCCTGGAGGTGTTTGAGGCGTTGGCGCGATCGCCGCAAGTTGTCGTTTCGCACCCGAATGCAGATGTCCTTGGGAAAGGTATCGCCCAGGGGCAAAATCCGAAAACCCACAAAATTTACACCGTGGCAGGTTTCAAACAGCTGGCTCTTGACGGGGTGCAATCGAAGGCGGAGAGCAGTGAGGTAAGTGATAATCGAGCTTTTGGCATCGGCTAACTGCTGCCGGTCGTCCGCGAATAAGAGGAAATCATCCACATAGCGCAGGTAATGCCGAATTTTGAGTGACTCTTTGACAAAGTGGTCAAATCCATTAAGGTACACGTTGGCGAAAAACTGACTGGTGAGATTGCCAATGGGCAGTCCAGCCCGCCGCTCTAACGGCGTCAGGAGGGTATCACCCGGAAAATAGACCAGTTCGTCAGATTGGGGGTTGCTGTTGTCGATGATGGTGTCGATAAGCCACAGGGTATCGGGACATTTGAGCCACCGCCGAAGCTGCTGCTTGAGGATCAGATGATCCAAACTGGGAAAGTATTTGCGAATGTCACACTGCAAGACATAGCGGCGCGATCGCGCAAACTGCACCGCCCTTCTCAGCGCTTTATGGGTGCCATAGCCCACCCGGTTGGCATAGGAATCGTCGATGAACGATCTCTCGATGAGCGGCAGGATGACATTACACAGGGCATGGTGAACGACGCGATCACGGTAGGGGGCCGCAGAGATCAGCCGAGGCTTGGGATCAATGATTTCAAAGGTGCGATAGTCGCCCGGTTGGTAGGTGTGGGCTTGCAGTTCCGCCTGCAATTGCAGCAGATTGGTCTCTAACTCATGGTTAAAGGCCAGCACATTGGGGCGAAAGCGCTTGCCCCGTTGAGCTTGTCGCGCTGCCTGCCAGAGATTTTCAAAGTCGGTGATTTGAGGCCAGAGATAGCCATAACGTTTCATGAGGGCTGTTGCTGTCGAATCCAGCCACCTAACTCTTGACCAATATCGTTAATCTGCCGATGCATGTACTCATAGCGCTTGAGCGATACCAGGTCAAAGTCCATGAGCAGGCGACACTGGTAGCGCAGGACTTGCAGGCGCGTGTTCATGCTCCTCAGCATCGTGAGTCTGCCAGCTTTGGTGTAGCGAACGGTAATCAGGTTATCCAGCAGGTTGTAGAGTTCCTGGATAATGCGATCGCCCAGAGTGAAGCGGTGATTACGGGGCAGGCGATCGATAATCGGCACCATCCATTTAATCAGGTCGTAGGTTTTCTGAATGATTGGCAATTCTTCAGACATGAGACGATTCAATACTTCAGTAGTTAACGGAACAACACAATACAGCAAGAAGAGCCCTCAACTTTTTCACTAAAAATTCGATTCTCCTGACGGAGAGGCTGAAAATCGATCGCGCTCGCTCCGCTCGCCGAAGAAGGTAAGAAAGTAAAAAAAGAAGAAAGATACTAAGAGTCCTGGGCCTCGCATACCACCCGAAAACCGATAAGGTTGTCGCGACCGCCGGGATCGAAGTTGATGCGACACGCGGACCGGCAAGCCCTCGGATCGTTGAGCCAAGAACCGCCGCGATTGACTCTACTTGCTTTCTCATCATCAGTTAGCCACGCGCTGCCATCCGTTGGCGCACCGTCATAATTGTCATGCCAATGATCCAGACACCATTCCCACACGTTGCCGTGCATGTCGTATAGGCCAAAAACGTTGGGAGGAAATTCGCCAATGGGGTTAGTTATACTGCTCGATTGCCCCGCCGGTTCATTGCGATACACGCTGCCGTCATAATTGGCTAGCTCGATGGTGATAGTGTCACCAAAATAAAATGGGGTGATGGTGTCGGCCCGACAAGCATATTCCCACTCAGCTTCGGTGGGTAGGCGATAAGTGCGCCCCGTATGCTCTGATAGCCGCTTGCAAAACTCTACGGCTTCATACCAGTTCACCTGTTCCACAGGGCGGCGATCATCCCCCTTAAACTCAGCTGGGTTTAGCTTAAGTTCCGTCTCGATTTGGGGCATGGCAGCCACGGTTCGCCACTGGGCCTGGGTAACAGGCGTTTGCCCCATAAAAAAGGGTTGAATGGTCACCGAGTGTTGAGGACTTTCATCGTCGTAACGCTCATGTTCATCCTCTGGAGAGCCCATCATAAATTCTCCACTGGGGATGGCCATCAGCTTTAGCGGCGTGATATTGTTGCCCAGCGATTCTTCAAAGTATGGGGCAGTGCAGGGTTCGCGCGCAATGATTTCGCCGCGATCACTCACCATCACCGTTTCAAATTTAAAGGTCTTGAGGTCGCTGTCGCTGGGTGGGAGCGAGTCCTCAGGACCGATGCCAAAGGTCACCGTGGCCACCTGAAAATCCACCCACCTAACCTGAAAGCCCAGCTTTTCTAGGGTTTGAGTTTGCGCCGCCGCCGCATCCAGGGGTTTCTGTTCCGCCAGGTTGTCCGCCAATTGCAGCAATTGTAAGCCCCGTTCAGTCAACAAGTCGCCATAGCTTTCCACAATCGACGCCATGCGGAAGAGTTTTTCGGGCTCGTCGGTGCTGCGGGCCAGCAGTTCCAAGGCCTGATAAATTTCGTCAAAGGCTTCATCCGGTTTCAGGCAGGCCAAGGCCGTCCACTGCGGTTTTTCCCCCAGCATGGCCGCCCGTTCATTCGGGGGCTGAGCGCCGAGTTGTCGCCGTAAGTAAGCCGCCATAAAGTCAGCCAGCTGATTGATCCGGTCTGCCCCAAATTGGTCGCGCAAGTAGCGCAGCAGATAACGCCGGGTGGCGGGCTCCATTTCATACAGGTCAAAGCCCACCGGGGTACATAACCCCGACAGCAACACATCCGCCGCCAGGTGCCACGGATAGTCTGGGAAAAAGGACTCCCGCAGGCAATACATCACTTCCGTTGTCAGCGTAAAGGGAAAGGCCGCATGAGCGGCCAGATTCGTCGCCCGGTGGCCATAGCGCTGCTCAAAGGCGCGAATGCGCTGCTCAGTTGGGTCACGGCGGGGGCGGCGGCGAGTACTGACCATGGGGTTACCTCGATGCCACCGGCGCTCTTAAAAACAGGCGGTCGTCGCTGACGGGTTGCTTGGCCAAGGCTAGCACCTGCGATACGCTCAAATCAGTCATACGGCCATCGAGCCAGTAGGCTACTTCGGCAGCCAGGGTGCCTCCCCAGCGGTAAGCAGGCACTGGGTTAAGCCAGATCAGCGATCGCACACAGGGGCTCAGTCGATCTAAAAAAATCTGCAATCCGGTTCGGTGTTCCTCAACCGGGTTCAGCTGATTGGCCCCGGCATCCCCCCAAATCAGCACAATAGTGCGGCGAGTATGCATGTGGGCCAACACTCGATCTAAGGGCACCGCCTGAGTGGGCTGCTCCCAGTCATACAGATACTCGTCTGGATAGGTGGTGAAGCGGTACAGCTTGGCAGGTCTAACCTGAGCCACTTCGATGGCGTCTACCAGGGGCTTGAGGGCAGGGCGATAGGGCAACATGCCATTGCCATCATCCACCAGCACAATTAACTCGGCCCGCTTGCTCTTGATCGGGCGCATCACCACATCGCTAAAGTAACCGGCTTTAGCAATGCGCTCTATAGTGGCCTCAACATCCAGCTCATGGCGTAATCCTTCCCGCAGGGGCCGCCGCATAAACTGCCAACTATCAAGCACCGTGCGCTGAGAAAGAGGCATTTGGCAAGGGTTAAGCACAAAGTCGCTGTCATGCTTCGCCTCTGGCAGTCCCTCCAGACCAGTTTGTACAGAGACGGGGAGCTTATCGGCGTCATCTGTTTCGGGGGCAACTTCTTCAATGGTGGGGAGCTTGCCAGGGGGTACCCGGGGCCATCGTCTTTGGGGCTGGGGCTGTTCTGGTCGCGAGGCTTCAGGTTCCTCAGCCTTGGGCCACAAGGCTTGAATCTTGCGACGCTTTGCAGTCACGTACTGGTCAAACACGCGCTCAAAGATGCGGACATCATAATTGCGACTAGGCTTCACCCAGAGAACTCGACATACTTGTCGCAGGTCATCCCAGTTCTTCCTTTCCCAGTTTTCCAATCCAAAGCCTTGTCCCAAGGCTTGTCGCAACAAGTCATACTGCTCAGGCGACAGCTTCATCCCCGCACGTTGCAATGCTTCAAAGAGGTCGAGAAAGGGGAACTGAAGGGTGGACATAGGCAGATGGGGGTGAGGAGAAAAGATATTGAGGAGCGAGGAAGGTAACTGAATTTCTAGCTGCTAGCTCCTAGCTGCTCTTTGACCGCTCTCTGATCCGCTTGTGTTTTCACCAATGCGCCTAACAAGTAGGCACCTTCTTCGTTAGCCAGGTTATGGAGTTCAGAGATCGCGGTTTCTGTATCATCATCCTCAATTAAAGCAGTCAAAAACTCCAATAGCTCGCTAGTGCCAGGGGGCCGACTACCAGGTTGGCGATCGAGAAGATCGTAAATCGCGTCAAATTTGTCCAGCGCTAGACTCACCAATTCATCTTTATCAACAACTTTTTCCTCGAATCGCTTCTGGATAATTTCTTCCAGCTTACGTCGCTTAGGAAAGGGCACGTAGTAGTACAGACACCGCCGCAAAAAAGGCTCTGGCAGAGGCTTTTCCCGGTTGCTAGTAATGAGAACGATCGGCTTGGTGGTATCAGTCGGTGGACCAATTGAGTTGTTGTCCTGATCCAACTCAGAAACTGTAAACCGCAATTCGTCCAGCTCCAAGAGCAGATCATTTGGAAAATCACTGTCAGCTTTGTCTATCTCGTCAATCAGTACAATGGGGCGATCGGTTTGGTTTTGCAGTGCTTTGCCCAAAGGCCCATAGGACAGGTACTCGGCCTTATCTTTGATCCGCTTTTTCAGGTCTTCGACCTCATCACCCAGAAAGTCTTGAAGCCGCTCTGGAGCCGTTCCCATCAGTTGAGCATCTCGCAAGCGTCCCACCGCATCAAAGGTATACAGTCCGTCTTGGGCGCGGCTAGTCGAGGTTACATTCCAGATGTAAAAATTCCACCATTTCCCCTTTTTCTCAGGCTTGCCCTTGAATTTCTTGTAGGCCAGCTGATAAGCCAGGGCATTCGCGACGCGGGTTTTGCCACAGCCAGGCTCACCTTCAAGTAGCAAGGGGCGTCCCAAAGCCATAGCCAAGTTCAGGGCCTTAACCAAGCCGGGCTCTGGCAAGTAAGGAAAATACTCGCGCCCTTCGGGATCTCTCACTCCTTTGGCTGGTGGCTGAGCCGCATCCGACTCTGCATAGGTATAAAATTTCGTTTCCTCTAGTGTCATCCCGCCAACCTCCACTCCACCTCAATGTCTGCAATTCCGTTATCAAGTTCAAAGATGTAGCAAATCTCTTCGATGACTGAGGCTGGGTCAGTCGACCACCCCGCAACTTCCTGATCAATGAGGGTACTCAGCTCTGCATCCGGGAGAAACTGCTTCAATAACGAATACACCTCATCACAATCCATCCATTGCTGAACATGCTCATGGGTAATTGCCGCTAAAGGGTCCAATCGAATTGGCGCTACTGCACTCTTGGGGATAGCGGTAGTGATAGGTTGACCTTCTGCCAAAAACAAGATGCAGCGAGATCGCAATGGTTGCTGCTCCATGCCTCCCACCATTTCAATTAGAGGCCGCCAAAATTGCTCTAAGATTTGCTCTTGTAACTTCATGAGGCGTGGTGACCAGCCGTACATCGCCACAATAATAGGCTGACTTTGATAAGTCTGTATTAGCGCTTCAATTACGGCACTGGGTTCAGATTTACATTTCAGTTTTTCAGCTAGATCTAACCACAATTCACCCACTCCACCACCTCGTTTTCCCATCGGATGGGTTGGGACATTGAATGGAAAAACCCGCGCATTTGCGACATTAGGAATCTGATGCACTAACCGTTTCACTAGCCAGTGTTGAATTCGTGAATCCTTTGCTTGAACCACAAAGGCAACGGCTCGCCGCGATCGCGGTGTCCCTGCTCTAACTGCCTGACATTGTGGTTCACAATCTAACGACCATAAACACTCAACAATTTGAGATGCTGATCGACCTTCCAATTCTGGCGATATTCCTCGCCCCTGCAGGCTTACTGTCGTCGTTGCTTCATTTCGATCTGAGCTGAACACTTGATCCAAGTCAGGTGGGCTGTTCCTGGAATAATCTGCCAGCATGAAATCCCCAGCATCCCCTTCAGAACGGTGCTGGGGAATCTGAATGAAATTACCGTTGCGAGTTGTGTATTCGTCAATCTCGGCTCTCATGTAGTTCCGCAGCATACTGAGCATCACTACAGTTGGAGCCTCTGGTTGCATGGCGGCGGCACCCGCTATCCCCTTCAACAAGAAGTGACAAAAGATGCCGTGTTGCAGTTCTGAAGACTCTAATGCTTCTTGCCGTTCAGTACTGGCACTCAGAATTTCAAATCCGCTCGTTAGGTCGCTAACGCGGCGCAGATAATCGGCTGGATCACGTTCTCCTCGACCTGTGCCGACAAAACAGGCATCTAGCATGAGCACTTTTTGTTTGGCAGAACTGGCTCGAATCGTTGGTTCTAAATAATCAACAATGGAAATAGCTGTGTTCCCTAATTTCCGCTTCCGCGTCTCCGAGACCACCAGCATCGGTTTCCCATCTGCCGTGCGGACACCATGGCAGGCAAAATAGACTAGCAACAAGTCATCTTCGGTAACTTTTTCCAGGAGTATTTCTAGTTCGGTCTCAATGTTGTTGCGACTGGGGTAAGGTTCGCTTCTGGGATCCATGCGATCGTGCAAACAGACTGGTACATAACCAATTGCATCTAGCAATCTTTCTAGAGCCCGAACATCATCAACACAGTGTCGCAAGGGCGCATAATCCAAATATTCATTAACTCCGACCAAAAAAGCCCAACACTTACGCGGCATCTATCGATAGAGAAAAATAAGCAGTACTTGCTAATCTACAGCCTTGCAGCAACGCTTCCCAGGAAATTTAGCTGTCTTTTTGGTTACCCAGTGTTACCCCTAAACTCTGTGTCGCCTTCACGACCGATTCACGCGTAACTTCAGCCCCAAACCCCCAAGCCAACAACGCAAAATAGTCGCGCATTGGATCAGCGCCAAAAGTTGGTTTACCCGTGTAAAGCTCAATCATGCCGATCCAGGCTAAGCCAATGATGGCTATGCCTCGACTCGTTTGGTTAAACCAGAAAAGATTTCGATTGGCTTGCTTCCCTCGTTCAGGGGTTACAGTGCCGCTACTAATGCTGGGTACTAAAGGAATTTGCTCTACAGACAGGCTATCCACTCCTCCCGAGCGTCCTCGTAGATTAGAAAAAATGGATTTGCCTTCAGAAGCTTGAGCTTTCTGGTAAGCCTCGATTTCAGCTTCCAGTTCTGCTTGCATACTGTTGAAGCGTTCTTGCCAAATATCCTGTGAATCTTGGTTTGGTTCAGAGTTATCCAGTTGGGTCATTAGGCTATTCAACTTATCTGACCATGCCCTCCTAACTGCGTCGTCCGCCAAATCTTGACTTTGCTTCTTTAAGTCATCTACTGACTTTTCTGCGATTCGATAGAAGGATATTTGCTGTCTAATCGCAATAAACTCTTCACTAAGGAACTGCGGCGTTTCATATTGACCGGTTCTGAGCTTGCGGTAAACGGCGTCAAGATGGTCTTGAAGTCCTTGCATAAATATCGTTTTTGCATCAGTCTCCCCTTGAATTTCCTGCAATGTAGCGGCGAGCTGCTGCGCATAGCGAAATTGAGCAATCCAGTCTTCCCGAAAGTTGATCCAACGATCCCAGAGGTCACTTACGTCAGTGAGTCTAGAGTGAGCCACATCAAAATTGTTATCACCCCCTAAGTCTTTATCCTCAACCGCCAGAACCACCCGCTTCAAGGTATTGTCCATACTGGTTCTGAAAGCTCGGCCGGCCTCAGAGGCATTACCCAACTCAGGATCTGCTTCTACCCGATTTTGGAAACGGCTGACGGCAAGTAAAATTTCATCCCGAATGCGTCCCTCATCACGATAAAACGAAAGCCAGCTCCCAAGAGCCACCCCAGCAAACATTAAGATCCAAGGCCATATCGGTGCGGCTTTAACCCTGACAGTTAACGGGATCACCTGCCGACCAGCCTCGTGATACAGGTAAAGCGCTCCGGTAAATTCACCATTGGCAGACGCTTGAGACAAATCAATTGTGAGCTTTACTTGAGTAGGTGCATCTGCAGGAACACTAACCGTACTGTCGGGCTCAATAACAACATCTGCAGCAGCAATTGAGGCTGCTCCATCGGCACGGCGTAAGTCAGAGACGGCGGGTTCAAGTGTGATGGCATCCGTCTCGCCACTCAGCGTTAGTGTGGTCGAAACAGTGCTACTGCGCGTACCGGCTAGGGTAATCGCTTCTGGCGTAGCGAGCAGTTCGGCATAGGCGGGAGTAATCATGCTGGTGGCAGCAGCGCTCAAGAAACCAGCAACCTTTGGAAGGTTGCGCCAAGACTGATACGACATTAAATCTACTCAGTTGCTGCTGGTTAATTTTATTGCCTTTGAGAGCATTTTTTCTACCTAAATAGCACGACATAGCTTCTGAGCGCTTGAGCAATGCCCTACCGCTTGCACTGTGAGAATATTGCTTGTCTATCGAGGGCGAATTCAAACGCAATAAAGTGTGTGAATCGACCGGACTAGTACTACTCATCTGCTCTCATTGCTGCGCAAACCTAAGCAAGACTGCGCGATGATTTAGTACAGAATTTAGTTCATCATTCTTTAGGGTGCTTTAAATCAGGACCCAATAGGTTTTTCAGAATACGCACCGCTGATTTGTAATCAGCCGGTGAACCATTAGCTGACTTTCTCCAGCGGGTGA
>ERZ1740058.824-NODE-824-length-19277-cov-18.054677_pt1 | contig 19277 bp, 29 predicted proteins | sample MGYA00581745_ERZ1740058 | MGnify/ENA primary metagenome ERZ1740058 (study PRJEB43018, sample SAMN04849742) | marine metagenome | isolation source: floating plastic debris | place: Pacific Ocean | collected 2008-08-30 | study: EMG produced TPA metagenomics... | reverse complement strand
GGCAAGGCTATCGAGTTGGTGGCCCTGACTTAGGGGCTCAGATGACCTGGTTACTGGATCAGTGGGAAGCCTCCCTGCTCAATCACCTTGAGGGTGCCGACAAAGGCCGGGAATGGTTTGTGATTGATGAAGCGGTAGGCATCTTGCAAAGCCTCAAGACCAAAGGGTTTAAGGAAGTCTCTGATCGGTTGCGGGGCTTCATTGTCGAGTTGCTAACTGCTGGCGCTGCGGTTAATGCGATGGGGGGCATTCTCTCGCAGACGGGCAACAGCGGGCCGCTGGGGATTGACCTCGACCTCTTGCAGAATTTCTCGATTGTTGCCTGTGGCAAGCGCAAGAAAGCGCAGATGATTGCGGCCTTCTGTAAACTCTCAGGCATTCGTCTATCGAGTGAGCAGGAAGCAGAGATTCTGTCGCTGCAAGGCTACTGGCAGCTATGGGAGAACAACGGCCCCACACTTTCACAAGTGCCCTTATCGGAGCTGCCGACTAAAGATGTGGTTAAGTGCCCTGTTGATGAGTGCGATCGCAGCTTTGAGCATCAGGCAACGAAGCCTCCGAAGCAATCCTTTGAAGATCGAATTCTCGACTATCTTAGGAAGCAATCTGAGAGCAAAACGGCGCGGGATATAACGAACGCTTGCACCCGATCTACCGACGATCCACGGCCTAAAGTCTCTCAGGTGAAAGACATGCTGGCGCTGATGATTTCAGCGGGCTATGTGAGCCGGGAAATGGCCGGACTCGCCGAAAAGTATCGAGCAACTGTCACACCGTAGGCGTAGGCGTAGGTGATTCAAAAAGAAGGGTGTAGGTTAGCAACACCTACGCCGCCTACACCCGCCTACACAACCTACGCCTACGCCTGAGCACCTACGCCGCCTACACTCAACTGTCACACAGGTTATTGCTAAGAGCAATTCAAGTAAAGGCCGCTGGTCTGTAGCCCCTTTTAATTGCGATCTCTTTTATTTGAACCCATAGGGTTCCAACAACAACTAACAAGCATTTAATACGACTCCACTAGCCAACCAGTAGCCAAGCTGACCGCCGGGTGCGATGCCTGGCATGGCTCTGCCCTTCGGGGCGTAAACCACAAACATTGAGGAAAGACCATGAGTTTCAACCCATCCCCAGACGCCGACTGGCTTACCAAGATGCGCGGTGGCAAGGTGGTATATGCCCGTGATTATTACGGACAAATGATCTCGATTTTTATGCGGAGTGACCGCCGGTTGATTTCCATCGACAACAACATCTTCGACAATGTTGAAACGTTCGAGACCAATTCTGGTTTTCGAGAGTTCGATTGGCGAGAGTTCGAGACTCAACACCTAGACGAAGCGATTCATACCGCTAAAAAATGGGTGCTCTCATACTACCAAGACGTCATGCTTCCCCTAATGCGTGAGCCGTCCGGTGGGCATCCTGCAGACGCGATCGCCCAGGTCAAAACCACCATTCAGAGCATCAAGCAGGATCTAGGCTTGTAGACTGAACCGCGATACCGGAATTTCACTGCTGCCCCTTGCCGCCTGGTGAGGGGTTTCTTTATGGGCAATCGTCGCCATACAGAAAATAGTTGCCGTCCGCTTCGTTAACTGGAAAGCAGTAGACACCATCATTGCGCCATACTCGCCACCGATGCATTCCTGAGGTGTAGACGCCGGTGGCCGCGAATAGAACGACAGCAATCACCAACACCGTGACCACCACACGAATAGGTCGAATAGTCATAATGCACCCTTAAATCGAATCATCCACCCAGCCGCAATGCTCGCAATCCCAATGAACGCGCGGCGGTTGCGTCTCATGCACTGGCATTTCGCAGCTAGGACACCGGCCAGTAAATAGCGGGTGAGTGTCTAGCAGTTCTAACCGTTGGGCATTGGTTAACCGCTGGATGGGCTCAAGTATCAGCTCACCGGCGTAATAGCGAGCGCCCTGAGGCTCCCATAGTTCTGACGGCTCATAGAAGGCCAGCGCCGGATCATCTGCAGCAGGACGAAAATCTAAGCACTCCTCACCAGCCACACCCTGAGGATGAACAGGGCAAACCAGGTAGAGACTATGGGCGCAAAAATGGCAGCGATCGCAGATGTCCAGTTTTCTCCTCATTCAATCCCGCTACAGCCAGCGATCGCGCCCATCATTCGGCGGCTGCTCCGTGCTGGCCAGGTCGAACGCTGCCCACAACAACCAAGCACACACCCCAATAAAGGCGATCGCCAAAACTACATCGGCATTTGGGCTGGCCAGATCTCCATACTCAAGCCACATCTCACCGCTGGTCATAAGGCACTCATAACTCTGCTGGTAGAGTGCCCTAAGCGTCTTCTCTGCTCTCCCAGGGCTTCAAGATGAGCGAGAGAAGGTAACTACAAATCCCAATAAATGCAATCGCAAAGAGAACACCCACAGGACTGAGAACTACTGACCAACCCAATCCAGGGATCGTCAGTGTTTTATATGTGGGAGGGCCAGCGATTTCTTCTAATAGCTGAGTTGCTCTCGTGCTGCTGACGGTTCCGCATGATCCGGAGACCAGATCTATTCCATCTGTCCTTTCTACAACCTGGCATTCGAGAAGTCTTGATTCGGCCTGACCGTCACTCATAATGAATTCAAGTTATTTGAATAGGTCAGCATGGGATCCCATGCTGATCAAAATTAACTCTCCCGGTGCCGAGTTGTCATATATCAAGATCCAATCTGGTTCTATATGACAATCCCTGCAAGGCTTCCAGTTGCCTTGCAGGGAATGATCTTTGTATTTTTCTGGTAAAAGCTCGTCCGCTTGAAGCATGGTGATTACCTCACGGAGCTTTTTCAGATCTTTACTACGCCTTTTAGCAGTTTTGAAGTCTTTCTTGAACTGAGTCGTTTTGTGTAAATCTCTCACCAAGAAGACCTGATTTAGTCTTCATCAAGACTATCAAATAGCTCATCCACAGTGCTATAGGACTCTAACTTTTCAGGATGCTCCGCTTCCCGTATTGCTTCCAGCGTAGTTTCGTTTGGAATCTTGAGAGCGAAAGGCATTCCTTGCTGCAGGTCTACTTGCCGATAAAACATACGGATGGCGTCGGTCGGAGAAATACCCAATGCTTCGAGAACTCTTTCCGCCCGTGCTTTCAGTCCAGGAGCTATTCTGGCTTGAACCTTTGCTGTGTTAGTAGTCATACAGAACTAAACCTGAAGGGCAAACTGCAGGCCTCAAAATTTGAGATTGAAACTGTGAGTACAGACGCTTTTCTAAAGCTACTTTTAGTAAGCGCCCTTATTTGTACTCCATATGTATCACAAAGATTCCCAGAATGTCCATACGGTTATCAACAATTCAGACGAAAGACATAAATGCTTTGACGACGCTTATCACTCTGTGCCAGTTGACGATTTAGGCCCAAAAACCGCTTTGGACTACTGAATCGCTGAAAGCATTGATATACAAGGATTTCTCTGTTGAATAGTTGCACAAACAGCAACTATTCAGATCCTGTAACTATTTATAGGCAAAGGTTTTTGGTGTCACATCTGCAGCTTTGGACTAAATTTGGACTAACACTCTGATTTATAGCGATGCAGATTTGAGTGTGCCAGTTAGCCGCTGTTTACCCGATTGCGACGAATGACGACTTACCCGATCAGCGTTCGAGTCCCGCAACAGAATTATACCGACATCCAACAGATAGCAACTGACACCGGACAAACGGTTTCTGATGTCGTCAATGAGGCGATCGGCCGCTACCTGAACCGCGCCGGTGCGGGCACTCGAACAAAAGCACGGCTTGACCAGCTCGAAGACCAGGTGAATCGACTCACCATCATGATGGTGCAGCCACAGGGCTCCAAGGCAGAGCAGGCAGCGGGCTATCTAGAGATGATGGACAAGTAGATGCTTGAACCCCAACAGACATCGAAAGCGGTTGAGACCGTGACCGCCTTTTTATAGGGGGTGTCAAAACCCCAGCATTTTACTGCAGCAATGCAGTAAGTAACTACTGCTCGAAGTCAGTCAGAAAATCCTCAAGCAATGCTCTAATGATATCGGCCTTAGACTTGCCCAGCTGGGCCGATGCCAGGGTTAATCCACTGTGCTGAGATTTTGCCAAGTCAACTGTGATCCGCACTTGTCGCTCTTGTTCTGTGGTCTGCATGAGTTTGTCGATCGCTCTGGCTTTAGTTTGTTTCGCAGGGGGCCTAGATGTTGATTTCTTCGCTGCTGACTTCCGGGGGGACGTCTTAGGCTTAGTCGTTTCCTGCTTGACGGCTGGTGGCTCTGATGGTGGTGGTGAATCGCCACCAAACACAAACGCAGCAGCATCGTCGTCTAGTCGTTTTCTTTGGGCCATCACAACACCTCGACCACTTCCTTGAATAGACTTTCAAATTCTGCCGACGACTCGACAGCAGGCTTCCCTGCCAAGTTAAAGACGGTTGCCTGCTGCCCAAAGGTATCGGCTACCACTTGCCGCTGGTGAATGACGGTATTGAGAACAGGAACGCCTGACTTTTCTAGCAGCGCGATCGCTTCATCTTTAAGCCGGGTTCCCTTCACTGCCCTGCTGAGAAAAACACGGGCATCGGGTGGCCCATTCCTAACCGATTGAGCTTGCCTTACTAATTTGATGGCATCGGCAGCGCTGCGAAGATCTACACCGGTCGGTTGGCAAGGAATGACAGCCAGGTCGGCTCTGAACAGAATCGCCCTGGTAGATTCTGAGATGCCCGCAGGGCCATCCACAACGGTGTAGTCATGAGTGGCCGCAATATCAGGTATCTGTTCTAGCAGCTCGTCAGGCGACTGGATGACGTGAATAGGAAGAGTGATGTCTTTCAACCCATCAATCCAGATAGATGATGAGCGCTGGGCATCGGCATCAATGACGGTCACTGAATGCCCTTGAGCCTTCAGCCAATAAGCGAGATGGACTGACGTTGTGCTTTTGGCACAACCGCCCTTCTGATTCACGATCGCAAGGATAGGCATGATTTCACCATGCAGTAGGTACTGCAATATTTACTGCAATACTGTGTATAATGCAATGCCTGTCGAAGAACATTGTGAGGGGTTTATATGCACGTTTTGCCAATGACACATCAACCAATGCTGCTTCTAGTCGCGACACTTAGGGCAGCATTGGTTAAAATCCCGGTATCTCACCGGGCAACGGAACCATGCAAGAGCTGTCCTCCCAGCAGCCTCCTAGAGCAGAGCTTTCCTTCCAAGACCGCTTGTATATCATCCAGACTGTCAACGCCTTGCCACCATCTCAATTCGATGAGCTGTGTTTTGCGCTCGACCCTCCTAAGGGAATTGTGCCGCCCAACACAGCTGCTCAAGGAGAAAGAAGCAAATCCCTATTGGATTGGATAGAGGGCCCCACGGGGTCAGGGCTCATACACCTTGATAAGGTCTTACAAGAATTTGTCCCCCGCATCATTCAGCCCAAACAGGCCTCTCAACCAAAAGCGTTTGCTGTTAGCGGCAAGATGGGAGACCTTTCTCCAGAAGAGTTAGAGGCGATCGTTCAGTTGCTAAGACAAAAGACTGGTGACGACTCTATCGAAACCGCATTTTTTACAGAGGGCAGCATCAAGCTAGTATTGAACGGCACCCCGGAAGGTCTGGACAGGCTGCAAGAGCTGTTTGACTCAGGCGAACTGACCGAAGTTCTAGAGGGTCGCCCGATTGAGTATGTGCATTCGATTGAGAGCGATACAACGGAGGCCGGAAAAGCTCGCTTACTTCAGGTTCTCAAGGTTTGTAGGGCCAGAAACATCCGAGACCTGAGCCGAGCCCTAGACAGAGTCCTAGACAGAGACCTAGACAGAGGCCTAGAACGAGTTCTAGTAATTGCCCTAAGACAAGACCGAGGCCGAGCCCGAGAACGAGTCCTAGACCTAGCCCGAGCCATAGCCCGAGGACGAGTCCTAGACCTAGAACGAGTCCTAGAACGAGTCCTAGACAGAGACCTAGAACAAGTCCGAGTCCTGGTCAGAGACCTAGAACGAGTCCTAGACCTAGACAGAGTCCTAGAACGAGTCCTAGACAGAGACAGAGTCCTAGACAGAGACAGAGACCGAGCTCTAAACCTAGTCCGAGAACGAGACCAAGCTCTAGACCTAGTCCGAGAACGAGACCGAGCTCTAAACCGGGCCCTAGACCTAAACCGAGACCCTGCATCCATCAATCTCGGAAATGCTGACCTTAGCGGCGCAAATCTTAGGGAGCTTGACCTTAGAGAAATCAGCCTTGAAGGTGCTGACCTCAGTGATGCCGACGTAACCGAGACCCTGTTTGACAATAATCCAGGACTCACAGAAGCGAGCAAACGTGACTTGCAACGGCGTGGGGCAATTTTCCAAGACCCACCAAGTTCTGACGTGCCGAGCTTGGTGCTGCGGTAATGGGAAGTCAGGACTCGGTTGGTTGGATCTGCTGGGCGATGAAGTGAACAACCGCTTTGGGCACTTCAAGCGGATGCTGCGGAAATCGAGATTCGACTTGAAAGAACTTCAACAAAACGGCCAACCCTAAACGATTAGAGGGATTGGCGTTGGTCACATCTTCAGGCAGAAGGGCCAGTTCTGCTGGCGTCAAGATGAATTACTCAATCAGTTCTTCCGGTTCCCACTGTCGTTTCATGATTCTCCTCACTGTTAGCTTGCGCTCAACATATCAGTGAGAAACTCCGAGGCAGACTAATGCAAATGAACTAAATGGGCCCAAATCGCAGCTTCGCTAGTTTAGGGCCGTCTAGTCAGTAGGGGTTTGGCCTCGTCTTTTGCCGCAGTGTGGAATGTCCCTATGTTTTAGCAATGCTAAAAAATGCTTGAAACTATTGCCCTTTCAAGGCTTCAGAGGCTGTGTTGACCCTGATTTCATGCTGCATCAGCTGCATTGCTAGGGTGATACGCCTCTATCTTCCAGCCGATATCCGATTCAGCATCAGGCACGACCGCCAGACCGTAGCGCTTGAGAGTAGCCCGTGCCTTGTTGAAGTCATCTCGCAAACCAAAGTAATCGGCCAGGTACCCAAGCGCCGTCATCTTGTTGTGCAGTTTGACTGACTGCTTTCGAGTGGTGCCATTCTCTGTCACGGTTTCGTGAATGGTGACTGACTCAATAGCTGCCGTCACGTCATCGGCCAGGTTGTCTGAATCTTTCAGGGATAGTCCGCGATCGCTGAAAGAAAGAACGTCAGTGATATCGGCAAAAGCTACGCGACTAATCTCGGCTAGGGTGCGCTCTAGTGTCGCCTCGGATCGGTTAGAGATGCGCTCTCGCAGTTCTGACAAGTGCCGCTGAATCTTAGGATTCCTTAGCAGTTCGCTGGCAGCAGCCCCAGCCCCATTTCTGGACTTTGAGCGATAAACCGATTGATAGGCATCGGTACCGTTAAACGTCCTCAGGTAGGCGTGGCAGAACTGCTGCTGCTGATCAGTGAGCTTGCTGGGGTTTCTCATGCGCTTTTTTATGGCCGTGTAAAACGTGTAAATGAAGCCTTTTTTATAGCCGTGTGAAACGTGTGAAATGAAGCCTTTTTTTATAGCCAAGTAAAACGAGTAATACGAGTTGTCTTGCCAGGGTTTGCTCTCACTCAGGGGCGGTCGATAAAGCCCTGGCAGACAGTAATCCATCGAGGATTTGATACTGCCGGTTGATACCTTTCAGGATGTGGCTTAGATACGTCGACTCCTCAAGTTGCATTGTGGACACAATGTCGGCATAGGTTTTATGGCGCATCCCCCACGGCTTGGGCGGGTACCTTACCGGGAATCCTGCTGGTATCCGTTGCCCAGTTCTGCGATGGAACCACTCGCACTTGCGGAGCCATCGGCCCTGTGCGTTCTCCCGTGTCGAAGGGTGAACCATGCCCCAGCACTTTCGGCAGGCTAAGACTTGGCGCTGCTGGTAAAGGATTCCGCTACGGCGATCGCAGCGCGGGCAACAGAGCCAGGGCCGCATACCGCCGTAATTGCATTGAGTCCATTCGAGGCGAATCTTTCCGTAACTTTCTTGACCTGGTGAAAGATACGGCTTGATGTCCCTAACCCTTAACTGATGGGGGCTGCGAGTTGTTAGTGGTTGATCAAAAGAGAACATTTAGACCGTTTGGGGAAGGTACCCTAAATCATTAGACTTTTCAGGGTCATTAGGACAAAAAAGAAACGGTGAAAGCTTTACAGGGAGAGCATTGAGCACCATTTAGACTTGTTCCTTTTATGCCTTTATTTGCAGGTCATTCAGATCATATGCAGGTCATCCTCCAAACGCGATCGCTGCGAGTTCTTCCTGAGTCAGGTCTTGAACATCAAGGTCTTGATCAGGGGCTGGCGAGCTGGCGGCTTTCTCCACAAACCCCATCTGGAAAAGCTCATGTTGGGTTTTGTCCTGCAAGTCTGCCGGGGGGCTGGCTGGTGGCCGCGCCGGGGCTGAACTCTTGTCAAATGCGATCGCACCCAGTTCGGCTTGAGTCAGCTCATCCAGCGGGCGGAAGCTTTTTGTTTGTAGTTTGATCGTTGCCATGACCGTGTGGAAGCCGTCATGCTCGCCTCGATGAGCATTGAGCGTGTCGAGGATCGGCTGATAGTTTTCGCCACGGTGGGCAGCTTGCATTGCGGTATTTAGCGCGGCTACCTCAGAGCGAGTAAGCGCCCAAACGCCTTTGACAAGGTACTTTTCGAGAAGTTTGGTTTCTTGCATGGGTCTCCATTTTGTGATTGCTTGCGGGGCTCAGTCTTGCTTCATCAGATTGGTGATTTGTTGATACTCGTCGTTGAAGTTTGAGCGCACCCAAGGGTCTTGACGCAGCGATTGCCAAAGCTGCAGCTCAAAACGATTCTCCCTTTCGATCAGTTTGGGCAGCGCGTCGGGGGGAGCTGGCAGATAGCACATCGTGCGAATCCGTCCACCTGAAAGCTTCACGGCGTTGTTATTGAGCTGTTCCGCTAGGGTTTGAATTTCCGCCCATTGCTGCAGCATTGCTGCCCCATGAGCATTGAACGTCTCAGCCAAGGCTCGAAACTGGGCTAAGAGTTCATTCTGCGCAGCTTGCAAGGCATCCTGGCTTTGGCTTTGAGCCGATGCTGCCTCTAGGGCTTTCACCTTGTCCGCAAGCTTCGGTAGCGCCTGGGCTTGCCGTTGAGCAGTCTCAAGAGCGGCGCGGGCTTGGTCGAGTTCGGTTTGTTGCATTGGGTTCCTAGTTGGTTGATTGTTGGCGTTCTCGTTCGAGCTGGGTGAGCGCTGCGACTTGCTGTTGAGAAGCTTTGATCTCGATATCTCGCCTCACTTCATCGGCTTTCTCAGGCGCGACTCTGCCTGAAGCAATATCGCGTTGGAGCTTGTCTAGCGCTTGGATTCGCGATCGCATATTTTTTTCTCGTAATCGTTGCGCCTTAGCCTGCAGCTGCCGGTCTTTTCGGGCCTGCTGCCGGTTTCGGGCTTGCGCTTTGCGCTGGGCAGCTCGCGAGCCACACCGTCTAGATTTGGGCATGGGGTCTCCTATTGCTCAAAAGGTCTAATCGCGACATAGGGCGAATCAGCAAGCCAATTCGGCGGGGTCATGGTGGGCGTGGGGTTTTGAAAGGCACGGTGCCAGCGGTGCCACGCGCGCGATCGCGAATCAGTTGCCCTGCACCAGTGGCGATTGTGGCCGCTTCCTCAGAACTCGAAAAGATGTTTTGAATGCTCAGTTTCCTGGACGGCGCTTTCGTTGCCAGTTCGCAGAGTTCATGGTCAGTCAGGGTTTGGGGGCTGCTTTGATAGCGGGTTTTCAGGTCAAGTAAATCGGTCATAGGGTCTTCTGTTCTGTGAATTGTAGTATTTGTGGTGGACTGTATTACGCTGCCTTATTCTCCTGTTGCGTTGCCTTGAATTGATGCCATGCCCAGCCCGGTTTGTAGCCGCGATATCGGGCATATCGCTGCCATACTTCGAGCGGGGGATGTAGCCCGCTCAGCTGATGGAAAATCCATGAGGGTTTGTAGCTACGCGTTTGCTGTGTGGAGAGCAACTCCTCATAGGCCAGCATCCACTCAGCGAGGGGGCTAAGCTCGATGGATTCGAGCTTGTCCTCAGACTCAGAGATCGCGATTGGTTCGGGGATGTCGCGCTCGCTGACCTCGTTATTCTCATCAAGCCTGACTTCCCTTTGCTTAGTCTCAACACCTTGCAGCGACCACACACGGGGCCGGGTGGGTAGGCCATGAATAGCCCAATTCTTTGTATGGTCAAGGATGATGGCATGATCTTTGCCCGGTGACGGACGTAACGCCCTGCCGACCATTTGAAGCCATTTCACTAAGGACGCTGTGGGCTTGGCGCATTGGATTGCCTCGATAGCAGGGATGTCTAGCCCCTCATCAAACAGAGCGCAGTTGCTTAGCACCAACAAGTCGCCTCGCTGAAACTGCTCCAATGCTGCCCGACGTTCATCGGCTGGCGTGTTGCCGTCAAGATGCTTTGCAGGGATGCCAGCGGCGTTATAGCGAGCGGCAATGGTCTTGCTGTGGTCAACATTGATCGAAAACACAACACAACGCTTACCAGGGCAATGCTCGCGATATGAGGCAATGAGGTTGCCAGACAGCTCAATGGCATCATTAGCCGCTGCGAGCCCTGCCGTCGAGAAGTCCCCTTGCTGTTTCCTGACGCCCTTAGTCGTCATGGGCTTCGGGTCGGCAAACAACCTGAAGCGAGACAAATGGCCAGCCTGAATCAGCTCGCTTACGGTGGGGCCGCAAACAAGTGAATCGAATAGGTCATCAAAGCCTTCGCCATTTAGCCGGGTCGGCGTCGCCGTAACGCCCAACACATAAGCGTCAGGATAGGCTTCTAGAATCTTCCGATAAGTGTTTGCAGTGCTGTGATGAGCCTCGTCAATCACAATTAAGCTGGGGCACTCAAAAGCATTTAACCGCCGGACAAGCGACTGTACAGAAGCAACTTGAACTGGCGCGTCGTAATTGGGTTTGTGTCCTGCCTTGATAACGCCGGTATCTACGTTGGCGATCGCCCCTACTTTGTCACAGGCTTGCGTTACCAGTTCCTCACGGTGAGCCAAAATGAGCACGGTTTCAGAACGACTGGTGAACTCTTGCGAGATCGCTCCGAACGCGATCGTTTTTCCAGCGCCGGTTGGCAATTGAGCCATGACGCGCCGATCTCCTTGCTGCCAACGCTCAAAGATGCCATTGATCAGGGATTGCTGGTAGGGCCGCAGGGAGACAGATGTGAGAGCATTCATGATGCACCCCCTAACGCTACCGGGGTCGATTCCCCTCGCACCAATGCCCGCCAATTCTCCGGCCCGATGATGCCAAGTAGCATTTCGCGCACCTCATCCACTGCGCTGCTACCGTATAGCCGCGCATTCTTGAGAATTTCGGCAAAATCTAACCAGTCTGAATTGCTGATTTTTGGCGGTTCTGGGGGGCCACACAGAGCTTCAGTCGTATTAGGATCTTCCTTCTGAAGCTCTGTGTGGCCTTTGAAATGCTCACGCGTGAAGGTTTCCAGCGCTGCCCAGCTATCAGCCGCGCTGGCGTGCCGTTGGATCGCCGTATCGAGCGCGCCGGTGATTACCTGCTCTCGGTGTTCAGCCCGATAGCTCTCCCGCAGCAATCGCGCGGTATTTTTGCCAGCCTCTAAAGCCTGCTTTACTTTGCTCTGCACATCTGCCACCGACTGCAGGCGATATTGCCACACCCCATTGAGCTGGCCATCCTGCTGGAGGTTCCGCCCGATCATGCTGAGAAGCTTGCTGAAGGCTCGCACCGTAGGAGTCTTGTCCGTGAATTGCAGTCCATACCAGCGCTGTGAATGCTGCGACAGGGCTGCCAGTTTGGTGGCATTCGCGATTGCCCATCGTTTTGCCTGCTGTAGCACTTCAGAATTTTTGTCCACTTGCCCAAGGGTGCCATCCATTGCAGCTCGGATGCCGGGGCATTTGCCCAGAAGAGCCGCCGTTGCCAGTAGTCGGGAGCTGGCCGCCAGGTCGGGCACGTTGGGCAACTCTGGCAGCCCATAGCGCTGACCGCTGGCCGCCTGTTCTGCCGCTGCATTCCTTACAGCATGGCCGCCGATTGCCCTTAATGCTGCATTGCGCTGCATGGCTGCCCATTGGTCGGGCTGATTAAATTGCAGCCGTAGCAAGGCATTGACTTGGGTTGCGCTAATTTCACCAATCGAGTCGAGGTGATAGGCCGCCCAAAATTCTGGGCTGTCCATCAAATCCAGCGCGCCGATCTTGCCTTCAATGCCCCATCGGGTATATTTAACCGCCGCGATCGGGCCTTCTGCCTCAACCTTTGCTCGATAGGCTGCCAGGGTGCCAGGGCAACGTGATTCCGCCGTGCTGGTGCTGGGGGCCAGGGACCGCGATCTCGATTTGCTCTGAAGGACGCCCTCTTTAATTTCGCGCCTCTCCATCATCAGCGCGATGGCAGCCTCGCTATCGATGTCAGGGCCGGGGATGACTTGCCAGCCGTTGGACTCCCACTCAGCCGTTAAACATTCTTTCTTAAAGTGAATTTCCCGTGCTTGAATAGCCAGCACTGCGGGCAGCTCTGGAAAATCGGTGGTGATACTTTCAGGCTTATCAAGATAGGCTGCAAGGTCTCCAAACCCCCATTGTTTGAGGTTGGGAGTATCAATCTCAGATTCTTTATTTAAAAGCGCTTGCCAATACTCTGCCCCAAAGATTTCCATCGGGGGCAGTGCGGGCATACCGCGAGTCTGAAGGAACACGTACCGGGGAATGCCCCCGATCGCTGCCCTGGCCCGCTCACCGCGCTGGCTAGCTGCTGTGGCCGTCTCTAGCGCCGCGACATACTCGGACTGCTGATCGAAGTAAGGCTCTTCAATGCTTACTCCGCTATTGAAAACCGGACTAAAGCCTAATGTGGTCGGGGCCGTTGCCGCGATCCATTGATCGGGGCCGGTCGCGAATGCTTTGCGATCAGTGCTGAATGATTTCGCTTTCCCCGTCAGTTTCTTATGCAGGCCATCGGGGGCGCGCTGCCGTAGCCAGCGATTGAGCACGGCAAGCTCGTCTTCGCTACCGCTGGGAAGGCTCTGCTTTTTACCCTGCTCAGCACTGCTCAGCAGGATCTCAGCCCAGCTCGCATAACCGTTATCGCCTGAGAATAGAGTGATCGTGGCAGTGCTTTGGGGCCGCCTGCGGGAAATGATTTCCACCTGATCGGCGCTAAAGTTGCCCAGCCGTTGCACGGCATTCAGCACGGGCCGGTAGAGTCCATCTTGGGCGATCGCCACGATTCGCGCCGCTGCAATTTGGCCAGTCAGGGCCGCGCGCGCTGCTTTGGGATTTTGCCCTAACGTGCCCTGCAAACTCCGAGGCAGCACCTCGTTAACCTCATCCACGATCACCACATCCCAGCGGCGATCGCGGAATAGATGGGCCGATTCACCGCAGCTCATCACATGGTTACTTTGGGCCGCCGCATCTTTGTCGAGGTGACAGGTTAATCCCAGCTTCGTGGCCGCATCACGGCTGAGCATTTGCGTGGGGACAAAGTAGAGCACTGACAGTCCAGCCGCGCGCGCTGCATTCACAAGCGACTTCAGAGCAATCGAAGTTTTGCCGGTGCCCTTTTGTCCGTTCAATGCGAATAAATGCCGCTGGCTGGGCAGCGATAGCGGGGGGAATTCTCCCACGGGGGCCGCCTCAAGACTTAAAACCTGCTCAGCCCGCAATTTCGCTTCATAAGCCTTACGCCAGGCTGATGTGTGAGCTGACTCCCACCGCTGCACGTCTTTCTTGTTGAGCAGTTTGGGGCGTTTCTCAATGCCCTTAGCGAGTCGATATACCTTGCGGTACAGCGCCGCCACATCATCGCAGTGCTTTGGCAGCTCTAAAGGATGCTCAATGAGCCGCTGCATCCACATCCCCAACAGCGCCGCCGGGGAATAGAATTCCAGATCAGCCCACTGGCCGCCGCTGGTGCAGAATTCAGTAAAACCGGCTTTAGCCCCTGCCGATTCAGGGATAAGAGCGATTTTGCCGCTAAGGTGTTGCCCGCCGGTGATGAGCGAGCCCATCACATTCGCATTCTGCCAGCCATCGCTATCGAAGATGAGCGGCAACTTTGTGCCTAATGGCAACGCTTTTCCAACGTGCGAGACACCAGCGATCGCGCCCACTGGCTTACCAGTGCGAACGGTGGCGATGAAGGCATCCTTCCAGCCTTCGGTAACACCCGCTAAATCGGCCAGAGCACAGCCGGGGGGCAGCCATAAGGCCGCGCCGGTGATATCGCCTCGGGGACTGCAATACTTTGGCGATTCGTCGCCGTTGGAATATTTGCGAGAATCCGGCCTCAGTTGCCCCCAGTCATCGGTGAACGGAAACCAGATGCCGCCCGATGGCGGATAGTAGCCCAGCAGTTCTTTAGCCTGCTGGCGGCTGATTGAGCGAACACCGTAGGCAACCGCCAGCCGAATCTCGCTATCCTGCCAGCCATCATCAATGAAGTGCTGCCGGTGTCTGGCACTCAGACTTTCACACGTTGTGTGCTGATGTGCATGTACTACAGTTTTTTTTCTTAGGGAGGTACTAGGCATCGTTCTGCCCCCCTTTCTCTACCTGCCACAGCGCAAAAATGGCGCGTGCTTCAGCCCGTGGGATGCCGTGATAGGGCGCGATCCGGGCCAGTGTGTATCGCCGCCTAGCGGGGCTGGGAATAGTCGCGATGCTCTCAAACGAACGGGTTAGACGGTCAAAATCTCCATCTAGGGTAGAGTTGTCAACTACACTGGACGGTGTAGTACGATCTGTAGTATCTTGTGAACATAGTTGTTCACGTTCCCCGTTCCCTGAAGATTGCTGAACCCCCTTGTCTGGGGTGTTTTCACCGTTTGGTGAGACAAAAGTTGAATTGTCCGACATAATAAAAATTACGCAGACGCCCTCCTATGGGTTTTGTGCAAGAGAGAAAACTGCCTGGTCGGCAAACTCGTCAGTTTTCTCTGTGGAAATGGAAGACCCTGGCTGCTATGCAGTTGGGGTCTTTTGCTGTTTTTGCATCTGTTCTCGCAGCGCCGAGCGCAGGACAGCACTCGGGGTGCCGCCGGAGTCAGAGGCAAGCTTTTCGAGATATTCGCGCTCATTCGATTTCAGTCGGATTGTGAATCGGAGGTTTTGCATGGCTCAAAAAACTCAAGTCCGACTGTATCTTAGCGGATTATTTAGAGACGCGCCGCACCTTTTAGGCGCTTTTGGGCGTACACCTGTGTAACAGAGTGAATCCCAAAAAAAGGGATTGTTTAATTTGTACGTCAAATTGCTGTACAAACGGTGTATAAACCCCCCGGTAAATCCCCGGGTGCACTGGTAACCAAGCGGTTACCAAGTCCAAGCTATTAGCAAAAAAGTACACTTTGACTTCTGTGTATCTACTCTTTGATAGTAAATACTATCGGCGGGCGATGATAGCTTGTTATCACAAATGTGATTCTGGTTCACTCTCGAAAGATTGGATAGCGCCGTTGACCTTTTGCTAAGGCTCCCCGCAAGTTTTTACACTTTCTCGCACTTTCTCGCAGGTTTTTCGCGGGAATCCCCTGAAAAATCCCCACAGCAAACAGTTGCGCCGCGAGATCGCAGCACGTAGAATGGGCTCAGAAATTGAATTAACGCACGAAGCGATGAGGAACCTTGCCGGGAGTCTCATCGTTTTTGCGTTTTAAAGCGACTTTACATGGTCATTTCCTCAAATCGTCTCAAAGCTTGCTAGGCCGTTCGCTGAATCAGCAGCGCTACGGTTTGGGCCAGGGTTTCAGCCGTCACGCTCTGGCGTTCGCTGACTGCTGCAATCCGGTCTAAGCGGGCGTCGAAGGCTTCTGCTCTGCGCTCAGAGGCATTCTCGAAGCGAGTGATCTGCTCACTCAACGCTGCAATTTGAACAATCACGCTTTCCAGCAGCTCGCTAGCTCTCACCAGATGCTGATCAATCGAATCCATGCGGGTGCTGTGGACTTCGAGAGATCGCTCAATGCGGGTTAGCTGCTTCTGCGTTTCGCTTTTGGGCTCTGGCATGGTGCGGGCCTCACTTTGCGGTGTCTGACTCTGAAGCGGTGGGGATCTCCCCTTTATCCTCCGCTGAATTGACTGACAGCTCAATAGCAATGCCTGCAACGGTGGCGATCGCCTGACCTCTTGCGTCTGCCCATCGCTGCAATTTTGCTGCCACCGTATCAGCCAATGTCACGGTGATCCGCTTAGGCATGTTCTCGCTCATTACAGTTCGCTCCAATAGTAATCCAGATCAGCTTTGACGCATCACCCAAGTAAAGCATATCTGAATGTGCTTGCAATATGCTTTGAGTATGCTATAACCCTGTTTAAGCGCTTTGATGCGCTTTGAGTGATCTTTTAAGCGAATTTGGAGCAAATTTATGCAGACTTTGAATGAGATTGCCTCAAGTTTGGGGGTGTCCCTTCAAACCGTTTACAACCGTAAGGGCGATGCCGAGAAGCGGCTGGGGCGAAAGATTGAAGGGACTCAGCACCCATCTGATAAGCGAAAGATTGTGTATGACGCAGACGAGATCGCTCTCATCACGGGTCGCCCTGTTGAGGCAGTTGAGGCAGTAACGCCGGTTGAAGTAACGGTCGAAACGGGCAACCACTGTCAAGCGCTCGTTAAGCCTGAGATGAACGGCACACAGTTCTCTCTTGAGCGATTCCGGGCCGATGATGTCGAGGCGTTGATCTTTGAAAATCCCGACCTGGTAGCAGATGAGTTTTTGGCAGTTGCCGATCAGTTGGTGGGGGCGATGGATGCCGACGTTAAAGCCCGTGAGGAACGCCTTAAGAAAACGCGGGCTGCACAAACAAAGGTTGCTGATAAAGCCAAAGAACTGAAGTTAGAGCAACGGTTGTATTGCGATCGCGCCCGCGACCTTGATACTGCTCAGACCGAGCAAACGCAATCGCTACAGGATGCTTTACAAGCTCTGCAATCGCTGGGAAAGCCCACTGCCGACGATGGCACCGCCGCCTAGTGCTGGCCGTTGCGATCGCCTTGCTCATTGTTTTGATTTGAGGATTGAGACTATGAAATTCAACTCCCGCATTGTGTCTGTGAAGTTTGTCTGCCGACCTATAAGCCGAAGAACGCTTGCCACATCGATCGTGTTGGGCGCAGCTCTTGGCTTGTTGTTTGCTGTGACCTGTCAGTCTGCCTCAGCGCGACGATATACCACCCAAGATCGCGCCGACGATTGCTACCGGCGTGGTGGCGAATTCTGCTCAAACGTCCCTGGTGGCACTTCGGACCGGAACTCAGTTGCTCAGTTGAACGCTGCTGAGTGAACCTACCCGCTTTAGCTAAAGCGCCGACCTATACCGGAGACCCCAACCATGACCATTGACCGACACAAGCAACTGTTGCAGGAAATCTGCTCAGAGTACGACCTGGAGACGCTGGTGCAAGCAATCTGCGAGATTCACGATCCGCGTGAAGTGAGAGCCGCAATACCCGATGGCCCTTGTCCTTGGGAAGTCGCGAGCGGCAAAGGCCTCGCTAGCGAAATTATTCACGCTTGCCAGTCATCCCAAAATTAATCCCCCTCAATCAGTTTCCACGCCTCTTGAGGGGGCTGTCCCATTCAACCAAACGAGACATAACCATTATGAAACCGAAACGCTTTACTTTCTGGGTCGCTGGGGTGATTGTTGCCCTGACCTCTAACCCGGCGATCGCCAATGACGTCAACTATGGCGGGGTCACTATCCCTTCACAGCAAACACTGTCACCAGCCACCGCTAAAAACATCGCCTTTCGCCCGGCCTGCACTCAATTGGTGCCCATTGAACAAGGGAACCACATCTTTTGGACAGTCACGATGGCCGACAACAAACGCATCGAACTAGCCGCCTACAGCCGCATGAGCACTCAAGAAGCGCATTTCTGGCTCGATGCGGAAGGCATCTGCAAAATCAACGGGGTAGAAGTGCCCTTGGTCTATACCGAGCAGGTGCCTCAACGCCAGGTCGCCCAGGTGACGACGACTCCAGAACTGCCAGCCGGGGACGCCGGAAACCAGCTAGGACAAGGTGTTCAGTCGGTAACGCCGAAGGCTCCCAGCGCTGGCCCTAACTGGCTATCTATCGCGGTCGGGGCTCCGATTCTGCTGATTGTCGGCTGGCTATTTATTAATGCTGTGAGAGGGGGAGATCACCGTCAGGGAAAGCCACCTAAGGCAGCGCCTAAAACCCGTTCTGGCTCCGATAACGCCTCTGCCCTAAACGACATCTTTGGCGGGGGGCAGCGATGAAGAACCCCATGATGCTGCTCGCTTTTCCAGCAGTCGTGATGGCCATTGGGGTTGTGACGTCATCGTTAGACCCCAACCGCGCCGAGCGGCAAGACTGGCAGCGCTTTAGCGCGAATGCCGAAGTAAATGCCCAGATTCAGGAAACACGCCTTCAAGCTGAATCACAGCTCGCCGAGACCCGCTACAGCAGCGGCGCTTGTGTCCTCTCCGAGGTGGCCTTAGAGCCGGGAATGACGGTTTCTAACCTGAGTCCCGGTTCAGCAGTCTGTGATAACCACGGAACCACCGCCATCGTGGCTAAAGGTGGCAGTCTGGACGGCTTCGCCCGCACGAACAACACTGACGTGATTAGGAGCTTTTTGGGATGGTAACCAACAAACAGAAACGGAACGATCCGAAGCGAGTCGATAGCTTCATCGGCTGGGCCATCCTGCTGGGCTTTGGGGGCGTGACCTTCTTTGCCCTCTGTCAGAACATCGGCCCTTATAGCAGCCTATTTTCCCAGCTAATGCAGCGCATTCCCTTACTAGGGATGTTGCCCTTTATCCCGTCACTGCTGGGGTTTATCGTCGGCATTGGCTGTCTGGCCGCTGTTCAGAGTGCAGAGGTGTGGCCGCTGCTCATGCTTGATACCCCTTCAGAAGAACGGAATGAAGAGTGGAACCGCAAGATCAAAACTGCTTGCGTGATTGCCAGTGGGGGCTATGCCATCGATGCCGCCGCTTGTGCCCGGTTTTGGCCGCCGCTCAAAGTCGAGTTTGCCGTGTTCCGTTATGCCCCCACTTTGGGGGCGATCGCGTGGGGCAATATTGCGATCGCAGTCTTTACGCTATTTGGCCTTGCGGCCTACGTTTGCCTTTGGCGCTATGTCCGCAAGGTGATGTAAGTCAATGCTTTCAGCCTCTCAGTTCCGAAGGGCTTAAGACTCTCTTTTCAGGTAAAACACGATGACTGAAGCACAACAGGCGTT